>Ga0183260_10001136_pt1 | contig 22539 bp, 18 predicted proteins | sample AntDrymUQ4972206_2_FD_129768 | JGI IMG/M metagenome (GOLD analysis project Ga0183260, IMG submission 129768) | Polar desert sand microbial communities from Dry Valleys, Antarctica - metaG UQ497 (22.06) (version 2) (version 2) | ecosystem: Environmental > Terrestrial > Soil > Desert | place... | reverse complement strand
TGGTGCGCCGCCGACCGTCGCCCGTCAGGGCAAAAGCGCGAGTGGCGGAACAGGCAGACGCGCACGGTTCAGGTCCGTGTGCCCGAAAGGGCGTGGGGGTTCAACTCCCCCCTCGCGCACCACCTCATGGCGTCGACGCTGGGTCGGACCCCTGCCATTTCGAGGTCACCCACGTCAGCCCGCTCGGTGCTCGAGGCAATGACCTCCGGACGAGGCGTCTGATCTTGAGACAACCGTTCTTCGCGGCCGGCGGCGCTACCTGATGGGGTGGGACTCGCCGCGCACGCTGGACATGTCCGGGTAGCGCTCGCCGCCCGCGGCGCCGACCGGCGCCGCTTCGTCCAACCGGCGCAGGACCTCGTCGTCGAGCACGATGTTGACGGCGGCGGCGTTCTCCTCCAGGCGTTCGCGCCGTCTGGTACCCGGAATCGGCACCACGTCGTCGGCTTGATGCAGCAGCCAGGCCAACGCCAGCTGCCCCAGGGTGACGCCAAGGTCGACGGCGATCTCGCGAACCCGCTCGACCAGCGCCAGGTTGGTCTGCAGGTGCTCCTTGTCGAACCGTGGGTTGTACCGGCGGATGTCGTCTGCGTCGAGGTCGTCGAGAGAGGTGATCTGGCCGGTCAGGAACCCACGCCCGAGCGGGCTGTAGGCGACCACCCCGATCCCGAGCTGCTTGGCTGTGGGCAGCACCTCCGCCTCGAGGTCGCGCGACCACAGCGACCACTCGGTCTGCAGCGCAGCCAGCGGGTGTACGGCGCTGGCTCGGCGCAGGGTGTCCGCGCTGGCCTCGGACAGGCCCAGGTGGCGTACCTTGCCCGATTCGACCTGCTCGGCCATTGCGCCGACGGTCTCCTCGATCGGCACCTGCGGGTCGATGCGGTGCTGGTACCACAGGTCGACGTGCTCGATGCCGAGCCGCTGCAGCGACGCGTCGATGCTGCGACGCACGTTGGCCGGCGACCCGTCGGTACGGGAGCCCTTCTCGTCGCGCTCGACGCCGAACTTGGTCGCGATGACGACCTCGCCGCGACGCTCGCGCACAACCTCGCCGACGAGGCGTTCGTTGGCGCCGCTGCCGTACATGGCGGCGGTGTCGAGGAACGTCACGCCGAGGTCCAGGGCGCGGTGCAGGGTCGCCCGCGACTCGGCATGGTCACTGCCGCCGTAGAAAGCGCTCATCCCCATGCATCCCAGGCCGAGGGCCGAGACCGTGATCCCCCCGTCGGCTGGACCGCCGAGGATCCGGGCGGGGTAGGACATGTAGTCCTTTCCTGGCTGTCTTTGCTCGGGTGGCGCCGGAGGGGGACTATCGCTGCCGGGGGGATCCGCCCCGCGGGGCGGGGGCGCGGCCTGGGGGCTGGGTCGGGCGTGGCAGCTGCGGGCGCCGGCGGTGCAGGGTCCGGGTGACCGGCTTGTCCGGGCTCAGGGTCAGCTCCTCACCGGCATGCTGGACCGTGACCTCGGTGTCCGGCTCGGCGGCGACGGTGTAGGTCACCGTCCCGGTCTGCACGGTGACGTGCAGCCGGGCGCTACGCCAGCGCAGCGAGAAGCGCAGCCGGGTGATCCCGTCCGGCAGCGCCGGGTTGAACGACAGCACCCCGCCGTGGTCACGCATGCCTCCGAAGCCGGCCACCAGCGCCGTCCATGTGCCGGCCAGCGAAGCCATGTGCAGGCCGTCGCGGGTGTTGCGGTGCAGGTCCCGCAGGTCGACCATCGCCGCCTCGTACGCATAGTCGCAGGCCAGGTCGAGGTGGCCCACCTCAGCCGCCATCACCGCCTGCGTGCAGGCAGACAGCGACGAGTCCCGCACCGTGCGGCGCTCGTAGTAGTCGACGTTGCGGGCCTTGTCGTCGTCGCTGAACGCGTCGCCGCACCAGTGCAAGGCCAGCAGCAGGTCGGACTGCTTGATCACCTGCTTGCGGTACAGGTCGAAGTACGGCGCGTGCAGCATCAGTGGGTAGCGGCCGCGGTACGCCGGGAAGTCCCACTCCTGCAGCCGGGTGAACCCTTCGGACTGCTCGTGCACGCCGAGCTCGGCGTCGTAGGGCACATGCACGTCGGCGGCGGCGGCCCGCCAGGAGGCGGACTCCTCCACGCCGACCTCCAGCAGAGCGGCCAGTCGCGGATGCCGGGCCACCGCGTCGGCCGCGGCCTGCAGGTTGCGCGCGGCCATGAGGTTGGTGAAGACGTTGTCATTGGCGATCGCCGAGTACTCGTCCGGGCCGGTCACCCCGTCCAGGTGCCAGCCGCCGCGCAGGTCGTGATGACCCAGCGAGGCCCACAGCCGAGCGGTCTCGACCAGCAGCTCGAGACCCACCTCCTCCTCCAGGCTGTCGTCGCCGGTCGCCAGCCGGTACCGCTCGACCGCCATCGCGATGTCGGCGTTGACGTGGAAGGCGGCGGTCCCAGCCGGCCAGTAGCCGGAACACTCCTGCCCGCGGATGGTGCGCCACGGGAAGGCTGCGCCGGCCAGACCAAGCGTGCTGGCCCGCTCCTTGGCCAGCTCGAGCGTGGAGTGCCGCCAGCGGATCGCGTCCGCCGCGGCCTCGGGCAGCGCGTACGTCAGCAGCGGCAGGACGAAGCCCTCGGTGTCCCAGAACGAGTGCCCGTCGTAGCCAGGGCCGGTCAGCCCCTTCGCCGGGATGAACCGGCGCTCGGCCCGGGCACTGGACTGCAGCACGTGGAAGAGCCCGAACCGGGCTGCCTGCTGCAGCTCAACGTCACCGTCGATCTCGACGTCGACGGCGTCCCAGAAGTCGTCCAGGAAGTTTCGCTGGTCGGCGAGCAGGCCGTCGAAGCCGGAGTAGCGCGCGCCCAGCAGCCCGGCCGCCACCTGGTCGCGCAGGGCGGGCGCGGACCGCAGGCTGGACCAGCCGTACGCCAGCAGCTTGGTCACCCGCAGCTGCTGCCCGGGCTCGAGGGGGCAGACCACGGTCGTGCGGGCCCAGTCCGGCCGGGCGTCCACGTCCACGGTGACCCGGCCGGGCCCGTCCACGAGGTGATCCATGCCGGCCGCCATCAGCAGGTCGCTCTCGCGGGTGCGGTGCAGCAGGGTGGCGCCGTAGCCCTCCACGTCGTGCTCGACAGCCTCCAGCGGGTTGTCCAGGACCGCCGACACCCGAGGGTCGTTCGTCAGATGCGGGGTCGCCTCGTTGGCGACCAGCTCGGACTGCACGATCATTCGGGACGCGACGTCGACCGGCTCCACGATGTACTCGATGGCGGCGACCGCCCGCTGGGTGAGCGAAACCAGCCGACGAGACCGGATCATCACCCGCTTGCCGGCCGGCGACGTCCATTCCGCGGTGCGGGTCAGGGTGCCGGCACGCATGTCGAAGGTCCGCTCGTGGGCGTGCACCGTGCCGTAGCGGACGTCCAACGGCGCGTCGTCGACCAGCAGCCGGACCAGCTTGCCGTTCGTGACGTTGACGACGGTCTGGCCCGACTCGGGGTAGCCGTAGCCCGCCTCTGCGTACGGCAGCGGTCGCAGCTCGTAGAACGAGTTGAGGTACGTGCCCGGGATGCCGTGCGGCTCACCCTCGTCGAGGTTGCCCCGCAACCCGATGTGGCCGTTGGCCAGCGCGAACAGCGACTCGAACTGGGCGAGCAGGTCGACCTCTAACCGGGTCTCCTGCACACACCAAGGGTCGACGCCGAAGACCGACTGGTCGATCATCGGTCCACCCCCATCAGATCAGCTCGGCGAGATCGGTGACCACCACGTCGGCGCCGTGCACACGCAGCGCATCGGCGTGCCCTACCCGGTCCACGCCCACGACTATGCCGAAGCCGCCGGCCCGACCGGCCTGGACCCCCGACTCGGCGTCCTCGAACACCGCTGCCTCTGCCGGGGTGACGCCGAACAGGTCGGCCCCGCGCAGGAAAGTGTCCGGGGCCGGCTTGCCGCGGAGTCCCTCGGTACGAACGGTCACCCCGTCGACTCTTTCCTCGATGAACGGTGCCAGCCCGGTGACCTCGAGGACGTCCCTGGTGTTGGCGCTCGACGACACGACGGCGCGGCGCAACCCGGCGTCGCGGACCGCCTCGAGGTAGCGCCGAGACCCCTCGAAGACCCGAACGCCGTCCTCGCGGATGCGCCGCAGCAGCTCGACGTTCTTGCGGTTGCCGAGGCCGTTGACCGTCGGCTGGCCGGGCTCGTCGTCGGGCTCACCTTCCGGCAAGGTGATGCCCCTACTGGCGAGGAAGTCCCGCACGCCGTCCGGCCGGGGTTTGCCGTCGACGTGCCGCCCGTAGTCGTCCACCGGGTCGAACGGCACGAAGGCGTCACCCATCTCGACCGCCCGCGCCCGCAGGAACTCGTCGAACGCCTGCGTCCACGCCGCGTTGTGCACCGCCGCGGTGTCGGTCAGCACTCCGTCGAGGTCGAACAGGCAGGCTCGGATCTCCGCCGGCAGCCCTAACGTGTCGCGTCGGCTCACACAGGGAAGTCTGCTCCCGCTCGCCCGCGGAGGGAAGTCGAGGTCCTACAAGTACGTGCGCTGATGTCCGGCTGCGGCAGCCTCTCCCTCTCAGCTCGGGGCTAGTCGGTGACAAGCTCTACCAGGCGGGCCGTCACCTGATCGGTCGATGCCGTCCCGGCGAGGTCGGGGGTGCGGGTGGCGGGGTCGCGCAGCGAGTCCTCGACCGCGCCAAGCAGCGCGCTCGCCGCGGCCTCGTGCCCGAGGTGGTCGAGCATCATCGACGCCGACCACACCGCCCCCACCGGGTTCGCCCTGCCCTGCCCGGCGATGTCGGGTGCCGACCCGTGCACCGGCTCGAACATGGACGGGTGGGTGTGCGTCGGGTCGAGGTTTGCCGACGGCGCGATCCCGATCGACCCGGCGATGGCAGCGGTCAGGTCGCTGAGGATGTCACCGAACAGGTTGCTGCCGACGATGACGTCGAAGCGGCCGGGATCCAGCACGAGCTTCGCCGCCAGCGCGTCGATGTGCTCGCTGTCCCAGTCCACGTCGGGGTAGTCGCCGCCAACCTCGGCGACCACCTCGTCCCAGAACGGCAGCGTGTGCACGATCCCGTTCGACTTGGTGGCTGAGGTCAGCCGACTACGGCGGCTGCGGGCGAGCTCGAAACCGTGCCGCGCGATCCGTTCGACCCCGACCCGGGTGAACACCGACTCCTGCACCGCCATCTCGTCGGGGAAGCCACGGTTGAGCCGCCCACCGATCTCGGAGTACTCGCCCTCCACGTTCTCGCGCACGACCACCAGGTCGACCAGACCCGGCCCGGCGGTGCGCAGCGGGCTCTGCAAACCGTCGAACACCTTGATCGGCCGGACGTTGGCGTACTGCCGGAACGATCGCCGGATCGGGATCAGCAGCCCCCACAGCGACACGTGGTCGGGTACTCCCGGCCACCCGACCGCGCCGAGCAGCACCGCGTCGAACGCCCGCAGCGTGTCGATCGCGTCGGCCGGCATCATCACCCCGGTGTCACTCCAGCGCCGGCAGGACCAGTCGAAGCTCTCATACCTCAGCTCGAGCGCGTACCGGGACGCCGCGGCGTCGAGGACGGCACGGGCCGACTGCGTCACCTCGACTCCGATCCCGTCGCCGGGGATGACCGCGATGCGGGTCACGTCGGCCGGGCCCCTCAGCCCAGACCGACGAGCCCGACCATGATCGGCAGCAGCAGCAGCACGAGCAGGCCGCCGGCTAGGTCGAAGCTGATGCCCGAACGGATCATCTTCGTAATCGGGACGGTGCCCGAGCCGTAGACGATGGCGTTCTGCGGGGTCGACACGGGCAGCATGAAGCCGAACGACGCGGCGAATGTCGCCGCCAGGGCGGGCGTCAGCGGGTCGACCCCCGCGGCGGCGGCCAGCGGCAGGATGATGGGCACGACCACGGCGGCCGAGGCGGTGTTCGACGTGGTCTCAGACACGGCGATGGCCAGCACGACGGCGAAGGCCGTGATCGCGAACGTGCTGCCGAAGCCGAGTCGGTCGAATGCGCCCTCGCCGATGGTCTCGGCGAGTCCGGTCGACTCCAGCAGCGAGCCGAAGACGATGCCGCTGCCGAACAGCATGATCGTGCCCCAGTCGATCTTGGCGGCGTCCCCCCAGGTCATCGTGTACTCCCGCTTGGACCAATTGGTCGGCAGCAGGAACAGCAGCCCGGCTCCGATGATGGCGACAATCCCTTCGTCCAGCCGCTCGTCGCCGATCTCGGTGTACAGGCCGGAGTCGGTGCCGGCGATGAGCCCGACGATGCCCGGAGTGATCCACAAGGTGACTGTGACGGCGAAGGCGAACAGCGTGTTGCGCTCGGCGCGGCTGAGCCGGCCCAGCTTCTCCCGCTCCCGGTGCACGTAGTCCTCGACCCCGGTGAGCTCCTTGATCTCCGGCTTGTTGAGCATCAGCAGGATGACCGCTAGGGCGACGAACATGAGCGCGCATACCGGAAACGCCATCCCCATCCAGGCGGCGAACGAGATGGACTCACCGGTCTGCTGCTCGATCAGGTCGCGGCCGATGAGGTTGGGCGGGCTGCCGACCGGCGTCAGCAGGCCGCCGACGCTGGCCCCGTACGCGAGCATCAGCATGAGCGCGACGCCCACTCGCAGCCGGGTCGGGTCGAACCTGCCCTCATGGTCGGTGTAGCCCTTCTCCTGCAGGAGCTTGGCGATGACGGCGAGGATCCCGAGTGCCGTAGGCAGCAGCATGGCGACGGTGGCGGTGTTGGACACGAACGCCGACAGCAGGAAGGTGATCGCGCCGAACGCGATGATGATTTTTGTGGTACTCCGGCCGACGCCGGGGATCGCGAGGATGCGGAACGCGAACCGTCGCGCGAGGCCGTGCTGCAGCATTGCCTGGGCCAAGATGAATGCCCCGATGAAGGTGAGCACGGTCGTGTCTCCGAACGGCGCGAACGCGTCTTCGGCCGGCACCGCTCCAAGCAGCACGATGGCCGCGATGCCGATGAAGCCGCCGATGGGGATCGGCACCGGCTCGGTCATCCACAGCACCACGACGCCGAGCAGCACCGCGGCGAGGGTCTGCTGGTCGTACTCGAGGTCGAGCGGCAGGAAGTAGAAGACGGCTGTCACCAGCGGCGCCAGCCACAAACCGGTCGTTCGCCGGCGGCGTTCGAACCGTTCCTCGGCCGGGGACAGCTCCTGCTCGGCGATGCCGCGGTAGGTGGAGCCACCGAGCAGCGCCTGGTCGACGTCGACCTTGGTGGAACTGCCCGTCGCGGCACCCTGGGGATTGTCTGCTGGGTCTGCCATGACTGCACCCTTTCGCCCGGATCGTTCTGGTGCTGGGGTCGGCGGTTGACTCGGCTCACCGTAGACCCGAGGACGCCGCTCGCGCAGGAAGCCGAGCCGGGCGCACCTATGCTCTCGGTGGGGATCCTGCCGATCGGAGGGAGGCCGCCCGATGGCCTCGTGTGACCACCTGCGCGCGAGTGCTTCCAGCTCACCGGCCCCCCGTACGCCCGAAGGGTGTGAGGAGTGCCTGCGCGACGGCACGCGCTGGGTGCACCTGCGGCTGTGCGTCGACTGCGGCCACGTTGGCTGCTGCGACTCGTCGCAGATGCGGCACGCAGCCGCCCACTCACGCGAGTCGGCGCACCCGGTGGCGGCCTCCCATGAGCCAGGCAGACCTGGCGCTGGTGCTACCTCGACGAGGCCATGAGCACGTGAGCGTCTCGGCACCCGAGCGGCGGCGCGACCGGCCCGTAGCGGCGCTGCTGACAGTCGACGATGACCCGTCGGTGTCCCGAGCGGTCGCTCGCGACCTGCGCCGCCGCTACGGCGAGCAGTTCCGGGTCGTACGAGCCGAATCGGGGGCGGACGCGCTCGAGGTGCTGCGGGAACTGCGGCTGCGCGGGACCCCGGTGGCTGCCCTGCTTGCCGACCACCGGATGCCCGGCATGACCGGCATCGAGTTCCTCGAGCAGGCGATGGACGTCGTCCCGCACGCCCGTCGGGCCCTGCTCACCGCCTACGCCGACACCGAGGCCGCCATCGCGGCGATCAACGTGGTTGACGTGGACCACTATCTGCTCAAGCCGTGGGATCCGCCGGAGGAGAAGCTCTACCCCGTCGTGGACGCGATGATCGCGGCTTGGCGGGAGACCCGCGAGCACGCGACCGTGGGGCTGCGACTGATCGGCCACCGCTGGTCCCAGGCCTCGCACCGGGTCCGTGACTTCCTGGCCCGCGGCGAGGTCTCGTACCGTTTCGTCAGCGCCGACGAGCCCGAGGGCGAGCGGCTGCTGGCAGCCGCCGGCGCCACCCCCTCCGACGTGCCGGTGCTGCTGCACGAGGACGGGCAGGTGCTCGCATCCCCGACCCTTGCGCAGGTGGCCGATGCGGTGGGGCTGAGCACGACGCCGTCCGCCGAGCTGTACGACGTGGTGATCGTGGGCGGCGGCCCCGCCGGGCTGTCTGCAGCGGTGTACGCCGCATCGGAGGGACTCAGCACCGTGCTCGTCGAGGCCGGGGCGGTCGGCGGCCAGGCGGGGCAGAGCTCGCGGATCGAGAACTATCTCGGCTTCCCCGACGGGGTCTCCGGCGGCCAGCTCACCAGCCGGGCCCGGATGCAGGCGCAGCGGTTCGGGGCCGAGCTGCTCAGTGCCAGCAAGGTGCGCGGGCTCGAGGTGCGGGGGCCGGCGCGCGTCCTGCACACCGACGACCGCGAGATCGTCGGCAAGTCCGTCGTGCTCGCGTCCGGGGTGTCGTACCGGAAGCTGAGCGCGGCGGGCGTCGACGACTTCACCGGGCGCGGGGTCTACTACGGCTCGACCGCGACGGAGGCGGCCTCCTGCGCCGATCAGCACATCCTGGTCGTGGGTGGCGCCAACTCCGCCGGCCAGGCCGCCGTCTTCTTCTCACGGCATGCGGCGAAGGTGACGCTCGCGGTCCGCGGCCCGACGCTCGAACGGTCGATGTCGCGGTACCTGATCGAGCAGATCGACGCGATCCCGGCCATCGACGTCCGTACCTGTACCGACGTGCGCAGCTGCGCCGGCGATGGACACCTCGAGCGGGTCGAGCTGGCCGACTCGGCCCGTGGCGAGACCGAGACGTTGGAGGCCAGCCACCTGTTCGTCTTCATCGGAGCGCAGCCGTTCACCGACTGGCTACCGCCCGAGGTGCACCGCGACGCTGGCGGCTTCGTGCTCACCGGCCCCGACCTGACCCCGGCCGGTGAGCTGCCTGGTGGCTGGCCGCTGGACCGTCCGCCGTACCTGCTGGAGTCCAGCGTCCCCGGAGTCTTCGTTGCCGGCGACGTGCGGGCGACCTCGGTCAAGCGGGTGGCCTCAGCCGTCGGCGAGGGTGCCCTGGCCGTCACTCTCGTGCATCGATGGCTGGAGCAGCAGTGAGCGACGACGTGGCGTCCATCCCGTCGACGGAAGGGCCGGCGGAGCGGCTCGGCCGGGACGAGATCGGCACGCTGTTCCTGTTCGAGGCACTCGACCGCGGCCAGCTCGAATGGCTGTCCGAGCACAGCCATGTCGACCACCGGGCGGCCGGCGAGTTGGTGTACGCCGAGGGCGAGCCGGCGACCAGCTTGTTCCTGCTGCTGCGGGGGACGGCGTCGATGCGCCGCAACGTCCGCGGCGACGACGTAGAGCTGATACGGACGGACCAGCGCGGCGCGTACGCGGGTGCGACGCAGGCCTACCTCGATCAGGAGACGGCGGGCGCCTACGGCAACTCCCTGCACGCGGTGTCCGACTGTGACTTCCTGGTGATCTCTGCCGATGCGTTCGCTTGGCTGATGCGTACCTGGTTCCCGATGGCGATGCACCTGCTCGAGGGGCTGTGGGTCGGGCTGCGCAACACCAACGAGATCATCGGCCAGCGCGAGCGGCTGCTCGCCCTCGGTCAGCTCTCGGCTGGGCTGACCCATGAGCTGAACAACCCGGCGGCGGCCGCCGTAAGGGCGACGGGAGCGCTGCGCGAGCGGGTGTCGGCGATGCGGCACAAGCTGGCGGCCCTCGCCAGCGGCCGGCTGGACGCCGCGATGCTCGGTCGGCTGACCGAGCTGCAGGAGGAGGCCGCCGAGCGGGTCGCCAAGGCGCCGCAGCTCACCGCGCTGGACGAGGGTGACCGGGAGGACGAGATCTCGGACTGGCTGGACGTCCACGACATCACCGGGTCCTACGACGTCGCACCGGTCCTGGTGCAGGCCGGGCTGGACGTCGAGTTCCTCGACCGATTCACGCTCGCGGTGCCGGCCGACTGCGTCGACAGCGCGCTGCGCTGGGTGGCCTACACGGTCGAGACCGAGCTGCTGATGAACGAGATCTCCGACGCCGTGACCCGGGTGTCCACGCTCGTCGGGGCCGCAAAGCAGTACTCGCAGCTGGACCGCGCGCCGCACCAGGTGGCTGACGTGCACGACGGGCTCGCCTCCACGCTGGTCATGCTCGGCGGAAAGCTCGGACGCGACATCCGGCTGGTCAAGGAGTTCGACCGCTCGCTGCCGCCCGTTCCCGGCTACCCGGCCGAGCTGAACCAGGTCTGGACGAACCTGGTCGACAACGCGCTGGCCGCGATGCAAGGCAAGGGCACGCTGACCGTGCGGACGGAGCGGGACGGCGACCAGGTGCTGGTGTCGATCGGCGACACCGGGCCAGGGGTGCCGGACGAGCTGCGGCAGCGGGTGTTCGAGCCGTTCTTCACCACCAAGGGGGTCGGTGAGGGCACCGGGCTCGGCCTGGACATCTCGTACCGGATCGTGGTGCGGCGCCATGGCGGTGACCTGCGGCTGCGGTCGGTCCCGGGCGACACCTGGTTCGAGGTGCGGCTGCCGCTCCAGGTGTCGCCGGCCGGCTAGCCGCCTCTACGCTCGCGCCATGCGCTACGTACGACTGGGAACGACAGGCACGAAGGTGTCCGCGGTGTGCCTCGGGATGATGACCTACGGCGACCCCGGCTGGCGGGAGTGGGTGCTGGACGAGGACGACGCAGAACCGGTGGTCCGCGCGGCGGTCGACGCGGGCATCACCTTCTTCGACACCGCCGACATGTACTCCCTTGGGGTCAGCGAACAGGTCACCGGGCGGCTGCTCGACCAGATGTTCGCGCGCCGCGAGGACTACGTGCTGGCGACCAAGGTGTTCATGCCGCTGTCCGACGGTCCCAACGCGGGCGGGCTGTCGCGCACACACATCTCGAACGCGATCGATGCTTCCCTGCGCCGGCTCGGCACCGACTATGTCGATCTGTACCAGATCCACCGCTGGGACCCGGAGACGCCGATCGAGGAGACGATGGACGCACTCGACGGTGTAGTGCGCGCCGGCAAGGCTCGCTACATCGGCGCGTCCAGCATGTGGGCATGGCAACTGCTGCAGGCTCAGCACGCTGCCGAGCGCAACGGGTGGACCCGTTTCGTCACCATGCAGAACCACTACAACCTGCTTTATCGGGAGGAGGAGCGCGAGATGATGCCGCTGTGCGTCGACCAAGGCATCGGGTGCATCCCGTGGTCGCCGCTGGCTCGCGGCCGGCTGGCCCGCCCGGCCGGTGCGCAGACCACGACCCGCTCGACGACGGACGCCGTCGGCCGGTCGATGTACGCCGCACACGACGACGCCGACCGCGAGGTGGTCGACGCCATGCAAGAGGTGGCATCCGCGCGCGGGATACCGATGGCGCAGGTGGCGCTGGCCTGGCTGATGGGCCGACCGGGGGTCAGCGCACCGATCGTCGGTGCGTCGAAGTCGGCACAGCTGGACGACGCTGTGGCTGCCGTCGAGCTCGAGCTGACCGACGACGAGGTGGCCGCGCTGCAGGCGCCGTACGTCGCGCACCCGGTGCTCGGTCACACCTGAGGCCCGCTCAAGACTGACGCGTCGTGTGACCCCCGCTCCCGGCCTCAGACGACAGAACCCGCCGGCACGATGGTGCACGTACCGGCGGGTCGTCTGAGCTGGTGCTGGGTCAGGCGCTCTTCTTCGCCTTGGCGGTCTTGCGGGCGCTGGTGGCCTCCCGGTTGTTCACCCGAGCGGTCTTGCGGGCTCCGGTGGCCTCCTGGGCGTTCGCCCGGGCGGTCTTGCGGGCGCCGGCGGCCTCCTGGTTGAAGGTGTCGGCGGCACGCTCGGTGACCTTGGTCGCCTCGCTGGCCAGCGACTCCACGTACGGGGTCATCGTCGCGGCGAGACCGTGGTACAGGTCGCGCTGCATGCCGACCAGCCGGTCGATGCGCTCGAAGGTCGTGTCCACGAAGTCGGTCGGCTTGACCGGCTTGCGGGGGTTCGACACCTCGACGAGGCGCTGCGACCCGTCCTGGAGGTACTGCGCCCAGGCCTGGGCGTTCTCGAGGAAGATGGCCTGGCTCTTGGTGACGGCTTCGGTGTACTGCTGGACGAGGGTGCTCAAGGAGATCACCTTTCTCGGTCGGGTGTGCTGGGAGGTTCCCGGTGATGCTCTGCTAACTATAGTACGCAGACCGGGTGGCACGTCAACCGAGACCGCACCGGCTCCGTGGTGAGCCGAGTCACACCGCTCAGCCGGAAGCGGGAACCGCCATGGGCGCACCCTCGGTGTTCAGCCGAGCCTGTTCCTCGACGTAGTAGCGGAACAGGATCTCGGCGACGCAGACCGGCTTGTCGTGGTCCTCACGGGAGAACGTGAGCGCCAGCACGAGCTGGTAGCCCCCGGGGACCTCCTGGACCGCGTTGCAGTCCGCGGTCATCCGCACCCGGTCGCCGACTGGGAGCGGAGCCGGGAAGCGCACCCGGTCGGCGCCGTAGTTGACGACCTGGGTGGTTCCGCGCACCTCGAGCAGCTCGAAGAGGAACATCGAGGCGAGCGACAAGGTGAGGTAGCCATGCGCGATGGTGCGCTGGAACGGGCCCGAAGCGGCCCGCTCCGGGTCGGTGTGGATCCACTGGTGGTCGCCCGTGGCGTCGGCAAAGGTGTTTAGCCGATCCTGGGTGATCGTCTCCCAGCGGCTCGGGCCGAGCCGTCTACCCTCCAGCGAGGGGAGCTGGTCGAAGTCGAGGGTCAACAGGTCCAGTCCACCCTCGGAAGGGGCGGTCGGCCGGGTGTGGTTGCGGGAGTGGTTCTCAGTCACACGGCCCATCATCCCAGGTCACGGCCGGTAGCCGGCGGGAACCCCCCGGCGCGTCAGGGTTCTGCGGGTCCGACGAAGCTGCGATAGACACGCAGCAGGGCGTCCTTCTGCTCCTCGCTCAGCCGGGCGTCCTGGCGGATCACCGCCTCCGTGGCCGGCGGCAGGTCCTGCGGGTCGAGCAGCCCGCTCTGTGCAAGCAGCGTCTCGGTCGTGACACCCAGCGCTTGGGCGATGGAGCGCAGCACCGGGACGGATGGCTGATGCAGCCCACGCTCCAGCTGGCTCAGGTACGCGTTGGAGACCTTAGTGACCTCGGCCATCTCCCGCAGCGACAGGCTGGCGAGCTTACGCTGCGCACGGATGAAGGTACCGAGCGCCTCACGCTGGGTCCTCAGTGCCTCCCGGGGGTCGGCCACCCCCTCAGCCTAGTGTCGCTCGCGTGCCGAAGCGCCCCGCGCGCCGCGTGGCGCAGTATGCATCCGGGTGCCCTGGGCGGGCGTCCTCGGGCCACTCGACGAGCGGGCGGCGTCGCTCAGGCGGTGTTCCGGGCGATCTCGGGCGGGACCTCACCGCGGACGTAGGCCCCGGGGGCGTCGCCGAGGACCTTGTACTTGCGGCTGCCGGTCCGGGGCGGCTTGCGCATCTTGCCGCCGCGTTGGGCCGCCCACGGTGCCCAGCTCTCCCACCACGACTTGTCGTGCTGGGTCGCCTCCTCGCGCCAGCGGTCCGCGTCCTGCTCGTCGGCGGAGCCGGTCCAGTGCCGTGACTTCGGGTTGGGCGGGTTGACGACGCCGGCGATGTGCCCCGACGAGGTGAGCACGAAGGTCACGTCGCCGGGCAGTTGCCGGGCACCGCGGAACGCGGATCGCCACGGCACGATGTGGTCGGCCTCGGCCCCGACGTAGAACACGTCCGACTTGACGTCGCCGAGTGACAGCCGGCGCCCCATCAGCTCCAGGTCGCCCTCGGCCAGCTCGTTGCGCTGATAGCACGAGCGCAGGTAGAACGCGTGCATCGCTGCGGGCATGCGGGTGGAGTCGGCGTTCCAGGCCAAGATATCGAAGGCCGGTGGCTGGTCACCCATCAGCCAGTTGTTGACCACGTAGTTGAAGATGAGGTCGTTGGCGCGCAGCATGTCGAAGGTCCCGGCCATCTGCTTGCCGTCCAGGTAGCCGTCGCGCTGCATCTTCTGCTCGAGCTTGACGATGGCCTTCTCGTCGGTGAACGCGCCCAGCTCCCCGGGCTCGCTGTAGTCGAGCATCGTGTTGAGCAAGGTGATGGCGCCGATCCGGTCCTCGCCGTCGACGGCCTCGTACGCCGCGAGCATGGCCGCCAGGGCACCACCGAGGCACAGCGCCATCAGGTCGACCTTAGGCGCCGTGGTGATGTTCTGTACGACGTCGAGGGCTACTTGCGGACCGTGCACCAGGTAGTCGTCCAACTGCGTGTCACGCATCGATGCGTCCGGGTTGCGGTAGCTGATCGCGAACACCGTGTGCCCGTGCTGCACCGCCCACTCCAGCAGGCTGCGCTCGGGGGCCAGGTCCATGATGTAGTACTTGTTGATCCACGGCGGGCTCACCAGGATGGGCACCTCGTGCACCTTGTCCGTCTGCGCGTCGTACTGGATGAGTTCCATCAGGTGGTTGCGGAACACCACCTTTCCCGGCGTCGCCGCGAGGTTGCGGCCCAGCTCGAACGGCGTGGTGTCGACCTGCCGCGGGCGCCCGCGGTTGTGCACCAGGTCGTCGACGAACGTACGTCCGCCGCGCACCAGGCTCGCACCGCCGGTCTCGAACGCGCGCTTGAGCACCGCGGGATTGGTGGCCACGAAGTTGGTCGGGGCGGCGGCGTCGGTCAGCAGGCCGAGCACGAACCGCGCCTTGCGCCTGGTGGTCTCGTCCACGGTGGAGCTCTCGACCAGGTCCGACAGCAGCCGCTCGAAGGCCAGGAATCCCTGCCGGAGCCCGTAGTAGGCGGGGTTGCTCTCCCACGCCGGGTCCACGAACCGCTTGTCCTTCGGGCTGCCGAAGGGGCCATCCGCGGTGAGACCCACCAGGCGCCGGCCGCTGGCGGCGAAGCCGCCGAGGACCGCACCGGCGAACCCGAGGCCGGCGGCTGCCACGGTGGCCGGGTGCCGGGCCAGGTTCAGTCCGAGGGTGCCGAGCGCACGCCCGAACAAGGCGTCGTCGGCTCCGGCGAACAGTCCGGCTTCCGGTCCCAGCGATGCCACCGCATCGGCGGCTGTGTCCTCAGAACTCGTCTGCGCCATCAGCGATCCTCCTCGACCCGGGTGTGGGCCCCAAGGTACCCCGCTGCGAGGCCGCCATCGGCCGTGGTGGCGGGGTGGGGGTGCGCTCGGTCGACGGTAGGGGCAGCATGACGGGTCAGCAGGTGCTATCGCCGAGACAGTGCAGTGAAGGAGACCCGGATGACTGATCGAGACGTTGTGGTCGCCAGTGGGGTACGGACCGCGGTGGGCAAGTATGGCGGCGGCCTCAAAGACGTCCCGCTCGCGGACCTGGCCACGCAGGTGACCCGCGAGGCGGTCGATCGCGCCGGCATCGAGGCGGGCCACGTCGGACATGTGGTGTTCGGCAACGTGATACACACCGACAAGCGGGACATGTACCTCGCCCGGGTCGCGACGGTCAACGCTGGCCTGCCCGTCGAGACCCCCGCGCTGACCTTGAACCGGCTCTGCGGCAGCGGGCTGCAGGCGATCGTGTCCGCCGCCCAGGCAGTCATGCTCGGTGACACCGACATTGCGGTCGCGGGCGGCGCGGAGTCGATGAGCCGCGCCCCCTACTGGCTGCCGGACGGTCGCTGGGGCCAGCGGATGGGCGACGGCAAGACCGTCGACCCGATGGTGGGCGGGCTCACCGACCCCTTCAACGACGTGCACATGGGCACCACCGCCGACAACGTGGCCGAAAAGTGGGGGGTGAGCCGCGAGGACCAGGACCAGCTGGCGGTCGACAGCCACCAGCGGGCCGCCCGCGCGACCGAGGAGGGCCGCTTCGCGGCACAGATCGTGGGCGTGGAGGTCAAGGGCCGCAAGGGCACCACCACGGTCGACACCGACGAGCACTTCCGGTCCGACGTGACCCTCGATGGTCTGGCCAAGCTCAAGCCGGCCTTCAGCAAGGAGGGCAGCGTCACCGCCGGCAACTCCAGCGGGATAAACGACGCCGCCGCCGCCGTGGTGCTGATGGACGCCGACACCGCACGCACCCAGGGGATCCGCCCGCTCGGTCGGCTGGTGGCCTACAGCCATGCCGGGGTTGAGCCGGCGTACATGGGCATCGGTCCGGTTCCTGCGGTCCGGAGTGTGCTGGAGAAGGCGGACCTCAAGATCGACGACATCGACGTCGTGGAGCTGAACGAGGCGTTCGCCGCGCAAGCGCTGGCGGTCAGCCGCGACCTCGGGCTGAACCCGGAGCGCACCAACCCCAACGGCAGCGGCATCGGACTGGGGCACCCCATCGGTGCCACCGGCGCGATCCTGACCGTCAAGGCGCTGTACGAGCTGGAGCGCACCGGTGGCCGCTACGGACTGGTGACCATGTGCATCGGTGGCGGACAAGGCATTGCGGCGATCTTCGAGCGGATGGGTGACCTGACATGACCGACGCCCACACCGGATCGACCTCGATCCCCGACGACCGGCCGCACACCGTTGCCGGCGACAAGCTGAAGGGCCGGGTGGCGCTGGTCACCGGCGGCACCCGAGGCATCGGCGCCGCGATCAGCCGCAGCCTGGCCTCCCAGTCCGCCACGGTCGCAGCCGGCTACGGCAGCGGCCACGAGCGGGCCAAGGAGTTCCAGCAGGAGTTCACCGAGGAGTTCACCGGGACCACGGTGAGCCTGCACAGCGGCAACATCGGCGAGGCCGAGGACTGCCGCCGGGTCGTGCGGGAGGTGATCGACGAGCACGGACGCCTCGACATCCTGGTCAACAACGCGGGGATCACCATCGACAAGACGGTGGCCAAGATGGGAGACGACGACTGGCTGAAGGTGCTGGCTGTCAACCTGTCCGGGGCGTTCTTTCTGTCCCAGGCCGCGATGGCGCACATGGTCGAGCGCGGCACCGGCCGGATCATCATGGTGTCGTCGGTGATCGGCGACATCGGCAACATCGGCCAGGCCAACTACGCCGCGTCCAAGTCCGGGCTGTTCGGACTGACCAAGACCCTGGCCAGGGAGGCCGCGTACCAGCTCGGGAAGGCCGACCTGCTCACCGATGACGGCATCGGCGTCACCGTAAACGCGGTCACGCCCGGCTTCATCGCCACCGAGATGGTGGAGAAGATGCCGGACAAGGTGCTCGACGGCATCAAGAAGCAGGTGCCGCTGCGCCGGCTCGGCCGAGCCGAGGAGGTGGCCCGCATCGTGCACTTCATCGCCGCGGACGCCTCCTCCTACGTCACCGGCCAGGTCTGGGGGGTCAACGGCGGCCTGGACATGTGACCGACCTCTCCGCCGGGGGTGACGCCTCTGCTGCACTGAGCGGAGCCATGGGACGGGGGACAACGGCACCAGCGGTACTCCCGGCGCCACCGGCGCCGTCCGTGTTCGCGCTGTTGGAGCGCCTGACCGCAACCGGCGAGCGGGTCATGCTCGGCTTGACCGGTCCCCCCGGCGTCGGCAAGACGACGTACGCCGCGTCCCTCGTCGAGTCTTGGCAGCAGGGGGGCCACCGCCGCGCCGCCACCGTCGGCCTGGACGGGTTCCACCTCGGCAACGAGACGCTTGCCGCCCGCGGGCTCGCCGATGTCAAGGGGGCACCGGAGACGTTCGACGTCGACGGGTTCGTCGCGCTGCTGCGCCGGCTTCGTGCGGCCGACGAAGGGGCCGTGCCGGTGCCCGGGTTCGACCGGTCCCGCGAGCAGACCGTCCCGGCGGCGACCAGTGTCCCGGCGACGGTCGAGCTGGTGGTCGTAGAGGGCAACTACCTGCTGTTGGACGGTCCGTGGCGGCCGGTGCGCGGCCTTCTCGACGCCGTCTGGTTCCTCGACCTGCGTGACGACGTACGCCAGACTCGGCTGGTGGACCGGCACGTCGCCCACGGCCGGACGCGTGCGGAGGCAGTTGCGTGGGTACGGCGCAGCGACGAGCCCAACGCCCGACTCGTCGCCGCGAGCCGGACCCGCGCCGACGCGACCGTCGACGTCCTGTGTGGCTGACCGGGTGGCGCCGCTCGACCACGTCGCGCACCCGCCCCGAGGCCACGCCTCGACCTGACGAGCGCCTGGGACCGGGTGGACCTGCAGGCGGTCACTGCTCTGCTCGGCGGGCGTGAACGACATTGTCCGACGGGCCCGGATGTCGAGACACTGAGGTCGCCGCGCGACCGCTAGGTTCCGAGTACGGACCGTGGCGCGGCGGACTTGGTCCGCCCGGAGGAGGGGACAGCAATGGCCTTACAAGCCAGCAACGTCAAGATGACCGACTGGGGGGTGATGGGGTGTGCCGCCGGCCTGCTCCTGTTCTCGTTCGTCGGCTCCTTCGTGACGGTCAGCTTCGACAATGCCGAGGAGCTCAGTGCGTTGACCGGAGGCGACCCCTCCGGCGGCGTCAGCAGCGCATGGAGCAGCTACGGCGGATTGGGTGTCGTGCTGCTGCTGGCGGTAGGGGCGGTTGCGGCCGCACTCGTGTTCGGCGATGTGTCGCTGCCCACCATCCCGGTCGGGTGGAACCTAGTTCTGGCTGGCGCCGCCGCCCTGGGGACACTGCTGCTCGTCCTGCGTGCCTTCACATATGCCGAAGGTGGCGAGATCCTCGGCGGCAGCGTCAGCTTCGGACCGGGGTGGAGCGGCTGGCTGGTGATGCTGCTGGCCGTCGCCGAGACTGTCTTCGCCGTGCTCGCCTTCCGCGCGAGCGGCGAGCAGGCCCCGTGGCGGCAGACGTCGTCGCGCCCGCCCACCTGACGCGCGAACGCACCTGTACCCGCTGCACCTACGATCGCGGCCATGGCTGAGGGGCTGCGGGAGCTCACCGCTGAGCTCGGCGCACGGTTGGCGCGGGTACGCGAGGGCGGCCCGCGCAAGGCGCGGGAGCGGCACCTCGCCCGCGGCAAGCTTCTGGTGCGGGAGCGGATCGACCGGCTGCTCGACTCAGGCTCGCCGTTCCTCGAGTTGAGCCCGCTCGCCTCCACCGGGATGTACGACGACGCGGTGCCGGCGGCCGGCATCGTCACCGGAGTCGGTCGGGTCGAGGGCCGCGAGTGTGTCGTGGTCGCCAACGACGCCACCGTGAAGGGCGGCACCTACTACCCGTTGACGGTGAAGAAGCACCTGCGTGCGCAGACGGTGGCTATGGACAACCGGCTGCCCTGCCTGTACCTGGTCGACTCCGGTGGCGCCTACCTGCCGATGCAGGACGAGGTCTTCCCCGACCGCGAGCACTTCGGCCGGATCTTCTATCACCAGGCGCAGCTGTCCGCGCGCGGCATCCCCCAGCTTGCCGCCGTGATGGGCTCGTGCACCGCCGGTGGCGCGTACGTCCCGGCGATGTCCGACGAGAGCGTCATCGTCCGCGGCGAGGGCACCATCTTCCTCGGCGGACCCCCGTTGGTGAAGGCGGCGACCGGTGAGGTGGTCAGCGCGGAGGACCTCGGCGGCGGGGACGTGCACGCCCGCCGGTCCGGTGTGGTCGACCACTTGGCTGCCGACGACGACGACGCGCTCGCGGTGCTGCGCTCCGCGGTCCGCACGCTGGAGCGCGAGCCAGCCCCGTCCCTGTCGCACTACCCGCCGGAGGAGCCGGCCCTGGATCCGGACGGCCTGTACGACGTGGTCCCCGCCGATTCCCGGTTGCCGTACGACGTGCGCGAGGTGATCCGCCGGATCGTGGACGGCTCCCGCCTGCACGAGTTCAAGGCGCTGTACGGCGAAACCCTGGTGTGCGGCTTCGCCCGCATCTGGGGATACCCGGTCGCGGTCGTCGCCAACAACGGCATCCTGTTCAGCGAGTCGGCGCTGAAGGGAGCCCACTTCATCGAACTGGCCAACCAGCGGGGTGTCCCGCTGGTGTTCCTGCAGAACATCACCGGCTTCATGGTCGGGCGCGAGTACGAGACCGGCGGCATCGCCAAGGACGGCGCCAAGCTGGTCACCGCGGTTGCCTGCTCGGTCGTGCCGCGGTTCACCGTCGTCATCGGCGGCTCATTCGGCGCCGGCAACTACGGCATGTGCGGGCGCGCGTACGACCCCAGGTTCCTGTGGACCTGGCCGAACGCCCGGATCTCGGTGATGGGGGGCGAGCAGGCCGCCGCCGTCCTGGCCACCGTGCGCCGCGACTCGGTCGAAGCCGACGGGGGCGAGTGGCCGGCCGCCGACGAGGAGGCGTTCAAGGCCCCGATCCGCGAGCAGTACGAGATGCAGGGCTCGCCGTACTACGCGACCGCCCGGCTGTGGGACGACGGTGTGATAGACCCGGTCGACACCCGGCGGGTGCTCGGCATGGGTCTGCGCCTGGCGGCGCATGCGCCGGTGCCAGAGCCTCGCTACGGCGTCTTCCGGATGTGAGCCGCGATGCCGCCGTTCACCAGCCTGCTGGTCGCCAACCGCGGCGAGATCGCGGTCCGGGTGCTGCGGGCAGCCAGCAGGGCGGGGCTGCGGACCGTCGCGGTGTTCTCCGACGCCGATGCCCTCGCCGCCCACGTCGGCGAGGCCGACCGCGCCGTACGGCTCGGTCCGACGCCGGCCACTGAGTCGTACCTGCATGCCGAACGGCTGCTGGCCGCAGCCGCGGAGTCGGGGGCGCAGGCGGTGCACCCCGGGTACGGCTTCCTGTCCGAGCAGGCGTCGTTCGCCCGCCAGGTCATTGACGCCGGGCTGGTCTGGGTGGGACCGCCGGCCGAGGTCATGGAGCAGATGGGCCGCAAGGATCGCGCCCGCGAGATCGCCGCTGCCGCCGGCATCCCGGTCATCCCCACCCACGAGCTGTCACCGTCCGGCATGGACAGGACCACGTCCGGCGGTGACGAGCCGGGATATCCGGTGCTGGTGAAGGCGGCCGCGGGCGGCGGGGGCAAGGGGATGCGGGTCGTACGCGAGCCCGCCGAGCTGGCGGTGGCGCTGGAGGCGGCGGGACGGGAGGCCGCGCACGCCTTCGGCGACGACACCCTGCTGCTGGAGCGGTTCGTCGAGGGCGGGCGGCACGTCGAGGTGCAGGTGCTGGCCGACACCCACGGGCACGTCCTGCACCTGTTCGAGCGGGACTGCTCGGTGCAGCGCCGCCATCAGAAGGTGCTGGAGGAGGCACCCGCGCCGACCATCCCGGGCGACCTGCGACGACGGCTCTGCGAGGCCGCGGTCGCCCTGTCGCGCAAGGTCGGCTACGTCAACGCGGGCACCGTGGAGTTCCTCGTCGCCGGCGACGAGTTCTTCTTCCTCGAGATGAACACCAGGCTGCAGGTGGAGCACCCGGTCACCGAGGCGGTCACCGGTCTCGACCTGGTGGCGCTCCAGCTGCGGGTCGCCGCCGGTAACGAGCTGCCGTTCACCCAGGACCAGGTGCGGGTCACCGGGCACGCCATCGAGGCCAGGGTCTACGCCGAGGACCCTTATGCCGGCTTCCTGCCCCAGGCGGGGATCGTGGGTCGCGCCGATTGGCCGACCGGGCTGGCCCGTGTCGACACGGCGCTGCGTCCGGGTGAGGAAGTGTCGACGGCCTACGACCCGATGCTGGGCAAGATCACGGTGCACGCCGCCAGCCGATCGGCCGCGATCGGTGGCCTGGTCGCCGCGCTCGACCGCACGACCATCACCGGGATCAGCACCAACGTCGGCTTCGTCCGCAGGCTCGCGGCCGGACCCGCCTACGCGGACGCGCAGGTGCACACCGGCTGGCTCGACAACGACCCGGCCGCGGAGCCCTACCTGCGACACCCCGATGTCCCCGAGGTGGCCTGGCCGCGCGCGGCCCACGCCGTGCTGGCGGGCGGCCCGGCTCGTGACCGGAGCAGTCCGTTCGGCACCGGTGACGGTTGGCGGCTGGCCGGCGACAGGGCGTCGACGCGGGTGCTGCTGCGCGCCGGCGGGCACACCAGGTTCGTACCCGCTGTCGGTGCTGATCTGAGGTACGACACGCAGGTGGGCGTCGATGCGGTCGACGTGGTGATCCAGGGGACCGTGTACCGCTTCGAGCGTCCGGACGCGTTCGGTGCGGCCAGCCAACACCTGGCCACCACCGACACCGACGTGGTCGCACCGATGCCGGGCACCGTCCTGGTGGTGCACGTCGACGAGGGCGACCGGGTGGACGCGGGCGCCGCGCTGGGGGTGCTCGAGGCGATGAAGATGGAGCTCACTGTCACCGCCCCGGCCTCCGGCACCGTCGCGCACGTCGGTGCCCGGCCCGGTGACCAGGTGCCGATCGGGCAGGTGCTGTTCTCACTCGACCCGGACCAACCGCAGGACGGTGGCTGATGCGCGCCCCGCAGGTGGTCCCCGACCCGACGCTGCCGGCGGCGG
>Ga0183260_10001135_pt1 | contig 22546 bp, 19 predicted proteins | sample AntDrymUQ4972206_2_FD_129768 | JGI IMG/M metagenome (GOLD analysis project Ga0183260, IMG submission 129768) | Polar desert sand microbial communities from Dry Valleys, Antarctica - metaG UQ497 (22.06) (version 2) (version 2) | ecosystem: Environmental > Terrestrial > Soil > Desert | place... | reverse complement strand
GCCCGTCAGCTCGACGCCAGCCGCCGCCACGGCTGCGACGAACCCGTCGCCGTCAGTGCTGTGCCCGACGAGTTGGCCCGCCCGTCCGACGACGACCGTGTTGACGGAGTGCAGCGCAGCGGCCGCCGGGGCCAGCTCGTCGACGGCGTCAGCGACATCCTCCTTGTGCGGAGTCGTCACCGATAACCCGAGCAGGCCGAGCGTGCGCATGGCGTCGAGCGCGGCGCCGGCGCGTCCCGGGGCCACCTCGAAGGCGCCGTACACGGCGTCGACCCCGCCGGCGGCAAAGGCGGCGTTGTGAATGGCCGGCGACAGCGAGTGGGTCACCGGCGAGCCGATCACCCCGGCGACGCGGGTCACGGCCTCAGTCCAGCAGGCCGGCGGCACGCGCCGCGTCGACGTTGGCGTTGTGCTGCTCGCCGGTGGCGGCGAAGACGTGGTTGCCCTCGTCGTCGGCGAGGACGTAATAGAGGTAGCGGCAGTCGGCCGTCCGCAACCCGAAGCAGATGGGATCGCCGAGACCAGGGTCGGGGGCCGGGTTGAGCGCGGCGTGGATGGCCGCCCGTCCCGGGTTCGTGATCGGCGTCGGCGGCAGTCCGTCGTTCTGGTACGTGTTCCATGGTCCGGGCGTCTGGCGCTGCTGGGAGAAGGGGATGGTGTTGGGGTCGAGGCCCTGTTGCACCGTGCCGTAGCGCACGGCCGCGTCGATCGCCAGCTCCATGTCGATGTCCAGGCGGTTGTGGATGACCCGCGAGATCTTCAACCGGTCGTCCTCGGTGCTCGCCTCCTCCTCGATCATCGAGGCGATGATCAGGATCTCGTACGGCGTGCGGCCGAGGCGCTGAGCGCCGGCGATCAGGTCCTCCTGGTTGGCGACGCGCTCCATCTGGCCGATCATGCGCGAGATGATCTGGCCCTCGTTCTCGGCGTTCGAGACCTGATAGGTGTCCGGGAACAGCAGGCCCTCGAGTGACGTGACCCCGGGCGGGCGCAGCGCCGACGTGATCGTCGGGTTGGCGACGGCGGCGTCGAAGCCGGCCACCGACATCGGCACGATCGAGTTGTCCAGGCGGACCGCCATCTCGGCCACGGTCAGGCCCTCGATCAACGTCACCTTCGTGTACGTCTGGCCCGGCGGCGTCCGCAACCGGGCGAGCACGTTGCCCATGTGGTCGTCACGGGCGATCTCGTAGTAGCCCGGCGTCAGCTCGAGGCCGCCGTGGCGGTCGACGTAGAAGCCGAAGACGGCGGCATCGGTGATCCAGCCGCCGTTCTCGAGCCGCTCGGAGATCGACTCGACCGTGTCCGCGGCCTGGACCGTGAAGCTGGCCGGCTCCGACGCCTCCCCGGCCGGGTTGATCCGCCCGAGGTACCACCAACCGACGGCGCCGGCCAGGAGCACGAGGGCGTTCAGCAGGATCAGGGCCGTGAACGCCAACCACTTGATCGAGCGCGTCTGCACGCGCAGCCGCTCGACGCTGCCGGCCTCGGTGGCCTCGTCCCACGGGTCCGTCTCCCAGTCGAGGAGGTCGAGCTGGTCCAGCGAGTCGAGCTCGTCGATCCCGCGCAGCTCGCGGACATCGCGGACACCGGCGCTGGCCCGCGCCGCCGCCCGCTCTCGGCGCAGCTCTTCGGCGATCGTCATCGCCGGGCCTCCAGCCAGCCTTGGAGGATGACGGCGGCGGCGACCTTGTCGACTCGCTGACGCCGAGCCGCCCCGTCGACGCCCGCCTCGCGCAGCGCTGCTTCAGCGACGACGGTGGTCAGGCGCTCGTCGGACGTCTCGACCGGCACCCCCAGCACGGTAGCGAGCTTCTCGACCTCGGCCAGGACACCCCGAGCCGCAGGGCCGAGCTCGCCGGACAGGCTGCGGGGCAGGCCGACGACGACGACGTCGGCCTCCTCCTCGCGCACGAGGCGGGCCAGCGTCTCGTGGTCATGGCGGCGTGAGCGCGAGCGGGCCACGACCGTGAGCGGTGAGGCGATCGTACCGGTGGGGTCGCTCACCGCCACCCCGATGCGCTTGGTACCGAGGTCCAGTCCCAGGGCGCGCATCAGGTCGCGGCGCGCGCCGCCTCCACGGCCTCGCCGGCAAGGCGCAGCGCCTCGTCGATCGCCGCCGGGTCCTTGCCACCGGCGGTCGCGACGTCACCCTTGCCGCCGCTGCCCCCACCGACGGCCTTGGCCGCCTCCCGCAAGAGGGTCGAGGCGGTGATGCCCGTCGCCGGGCGCACGGCCGCGACGAGGCTGACGCCGCCGGTGCTGGACTCGCCGGCGAGCACGGCGATGTCGACTCCACCCTGACTGCGCACGGCGAGGGCGAGATCGCGGAGGTCGGCGGGCGCCAACCCGTCGACGCGGGCCACGACGGCGCCGGCGACGGCGGCCCCGGCGAGGTCCCCGGCCTGGCTGCCGGCGACCTTGGCCCGCAGCGCCCGCACTTCGTCCTGCAGGGTCCGGATCTCGTCGAGCTTGCGCTGCACGCCACCGACGAGGTCGTCGGTGCTCGTCCCGACGAGGCGGGCGACGTCGCCGACGACCTGCTCGTCGCGCTGGAGCAGCGCCACGCTGGCGGCGCCGGTCACGGCCTCGATACGCCGGAGGTTGGAGCCGATCGAGCCCTCGCTGACGACCTTGACCGTGCCGATGTCGCCGGTGGCGTTGACGTGGCTGCCGCCGCACAGCTCGATCGAAGGCCCGGCCTCGAGGACGCGCACGACGTCGCCGTACTTGTCGCCGAAGAAGGCGATGGCGCCCTTGGCCTCGGCCTCGGCCTTGGTCATCTCGGTGATCACGACCGGGTTGTTGGCCAGGGTTTCTTCGTTGACGATCCGCTCGATCTCGGTGATCTGCTCGGCCGTCACCGGCGCGTAGTGGGAGAAGTCGAACCGCAGCCGGTCCGGCGCGACGAGCGAACCGGCCTGCTTGACGTGGTCGCCGAGCACGGTGCGCAGTGCGTGGTGCAGCAGGTGGGTGGCGGTGTGGTTGCGCCGGGTGGCGTCACGGCGGTCGCCGTCGACGGTCGCCGTGGCCACCTGACCAGGGCTCACGCTGCCCTCGACGATTTGGGCCCGATGGCGGCGCAGGTTGGGCAGGGCGTACGTCGTGTCGAGCACCTCGGCCACGCCCGTCTCGGTGCGGATCGTGCCGCGGTCGCCGATCTGTCCGCCGCTCTCGGCGTAGAAGGGCGTCCGGTCGAGGAACACCTCGACCAGCTCGTCGCCGTTGGCGCCGACCGCCGGCACGACGGCCAGCACGCGTCCTTCGGCCTCGTACTCCCGGTCGCCGGTGACGGCGGTGGTGCCGAACTGCTCGACCACCTCGCGGTAGGCGTCGAGGTTGGCGTCGTCGCCGCCGCCCCGGCGGGCGTCCTTGGCCCGCTGGCGTTGGGCCGCCATCTCCGTCTCGAAGCCGGCCGTGTCGACCCGGACGTCGCGCTCGCCGGCGATCTCCTGGGTCAGCTCCAGCGGGAATCCGAACGTGTCGTGGAGGACGAACGCCGTCGACCCCGACAGCGTGCCGGCGCCCCGAGCGAGCTCGCCCTCGAGCATCGCCAAGCCGTTGCGCAGCGTCTGGCGGAAGCGTTCCTCCTCCTTGCCGAGCACGCCGATGATGAAGTCGCGCTGGCGGGCCACGTCGGGGTAGGCGTTGCCCATGACGTCGATGGCGACGGTGGCCAGCGCCGGCATGACGAGCTGCTCGGTGCCGAGGAGATAGGCGTAGCGCACGGCCCGGCGGATGATCCGCCGCAGCACGAAGCCGCGGGCCTCGTTGCTCGGGAAGACGCCGTCGGCGACGAGCATCGACGCCGAGCGGGCGTGTTCGGCCAGCACCCGCACGGCGAAGCTCTCCCGGTGGTCGTACTCGCCGGGGCGGTACGTCGCCCCGGTCAGCCGGCAGGCCTCCTGGATCAGCGGCTGCATCAGATCGGTCTCCCAGACCGAGTCGACACCCTGCAGCAGGCAGAGGATGCGTTCGAGGCCGGCACCCGTGTCGATCTGCGGCTTGGGCAGCGGCGTCCGGGTGCCGTCGGGCGCCTGGTCGTACTGCATGAACACGAGGTTCCAGAACTCCATGAACCGGTCGCCGGCCGGGTCGCCGAGCGGCCCACCGTCGGGCCCGAAGTCGGGACCCCGGTCGTAGTGCAGCTCGCTGCACGGGCCGCACGGGCCGGTGTCGCCCATCTGCCAGAAGTTGTCCTTGTCGCCGAGGCGCTGGATGCGCTCCATCGGGACGCCGACGACCTCGTGCCAGATCTTCTCGGCCTCGTCGTCGCTGTCGTGGACCGTCACCCAGATGCGCTCGGGGTCGAGGCCCCAGACCTCCGTGACGAGCTCCCAGCTGTAGGGGATCGCCAACTCCTTGAAGTAGCCGCCGAAGCTGAAGTTGCCGAGCATCTCGAAGAACACGAAGTGACGGGTCGTGCGCCCGACGTCGTCGAGATCGTTGTGCTTGCCGCCGGCGCGCACGCACTTCTGTGGGCTGACCGCGTTTGTGTACGGCGGCGCTTCGTCGCCGACGAAGTAGGACTTGAACGGCACCATCCCGGCCACGTTGAACAACAGCGTCGGGTCGTGCGGGATGAGGCTGGACGACGGCACCACGGTGTGCCCGCGCGCGCCGAAGAAGTCGAGGAAGGACTGCCGCAGCTCGTCAGCGGTGCGAGGGGGACGTGATGGCATAGCTGCAGGTCAGTCTACCGATCGCCGGTTTTCGGGCCTCGGGAGTTCTCGTCGATACCGTGAGCGGGTGCCTGGCTCCCCTGCTGACCTGCGCGAATGGATCAGCTTCGACGACGTCGACGAGGAGCGTACGTGGGTCTTCGATGCCACGTTCCTGCGCTCCCACTACCACTGCATCTACGGAGAGGGCTGCCAAGGGACCCTCGATCAACCGGCACCGGAACTGGCCCAGGGCTGTTGCAGTTACGGCGCCCACTTCGTCGACGAGGAGGACGTGGCCGCCGTCGTCGCCCACTTCGTGCGACTGACCCCAGGACAGATGCAGTTCCATGCCGAAGCCCGCCGGCGCGGCTTCCTTGCCGCCGGTGAACCGGCCCAGGACGGCGGCCATGTCACCGTGACGCGCCTGGTCGACGACGCCTGCATCTTCCTCAACCGCCCCGGTTTCGCCCGCGGTCCCGGCTGCGCCTTGCACGTGGCGGCGCTCGATGCCGGTGAGCGGCCCGTCGATTGGAAGCCGAACGTGTGCTGGCAGGTGCCGATCCGCCTCGAGCACTCGACCGACGAGCACGGCCACGTCACCACTCGCTTACGCGACTGGAAACGTCGCGATTGGGGCGACGGCGGCGCTGACTTCCACTGGTGGTGTACCGAGGCGCCGGAGGCGTTCAACGGCGCCGATCCGGTGTACATCAGTGCCCGCGACGAGATCATCGAACTCGTCGGAGAGGGTCCCTACAGCACGCTCGTCGAGGTGTTGGAGCGCGCCGACTGGACGCCCTTGCCGCACCCCGCCGTACGCCGCCGGTCCTGATCGGACCCGGTCACTCTTCGGTCGGGTCGGGCTCGTCGTCGTCGAATTCGACGCCGTACTTCGCGGCCAACGCGGCGTAATCGTCCGCCTCGTCATCCTCGTTGGGGTGCGTGGGACTTGACCGGTCACCGAGACCGAGGTCGAACGCGCCTGGTCCCGACTGCTTCAGCTTTCGCGCTTCTTCGAAGCGGCGATGACGACCCTTCTTCACGCAGGGCTCCCACATCTAGAGAATTGACATTGGATCGCAGTCTACCGGTCGCACCTCGGAGGACTCGGCATGGTCGCCGCACCGGCCGTCTGTGCCAGGATCGCTCCATGGCCGACACGGCGGCGGCGGCGGGCGCCTCGAAGGGTCCCGCGGGGCACGCCGTAGCCATCGTCAACCAGAAGGGCGGGGTCGGCAAGACCACCGTCACGCTGGGCCTGGCGTCGGCCGCCGCCTCCGCCGGGCGGCGAGTGCTGGTCGTCGACCTCGACCCGCAGGCATCGTCGACGTGGGTGCTGGGCCATGACGGCGGCGGCCCGAACGTGACCGACGTCATGGCCGGCTCGGGCCTCGACCGGGCGATCGTGGCCTCGGCCTGGGGCGATGGGATCGATGTCGTGCCCGGCGGGAGTGGCGCGATCAAGCCCACCGGCGCCCGGCGCCTGCGCGACTCGCTCGCCGGGCTCGCCGCCGACCGCTACGACGCGTTGCTGCTCGACTGCCCTCCGACGCTGGGCGGACCCACCGTCAGCGCCCTCACCGCCGCCCGTCATGCCCTCATCGTGGTCGACCCCTCGGCCCTCGGACTGCGTGGCATCGGCGGCGTCGCCGACGCCGTCGACGACGCCTGGCAGGACGCCAACCCGGACCTCGATCTGTGCGGCGTCGTCGTCAACCGGATGCCGGCGGTGTCGAGCGAGGCCGAGCGCCGCGTCGCCGAACTCGGCCGGATCGTCGGTCGCCAGACCGTCTGGAAGCCGACGATCCCCCAGCGGGTGATCGTCAACCAGGCGCTCGGTGAGCGGCGCTCGGTGCACTCCTACGGCCACCGGGCCGGCGACGTCAGTCGAGCCTTCGACGCCCTCTGGACCAAGCTGCGCCGCACCATCGGCGCCTGATTATCTCGGGCTCTGCCGACCAGCCAAGCTGGATCGGCTGCGCCTCCGTGCTCACACTGAGCCGACCCTCCGGATCGGCGTTCGCCCGACCTCTCTGATGCTTCGCGCCGCTTACGAGACGTCGACAAGACTCGAATCGTCGAGCCGGGCGAGCATGGTCGCCACGTACCAGTCGACGAACTGCACGACGCCTTCCTCATCGAACGGCACGTAGGGCCCGGGGACATAGGCCGGGGATCGCACGCCCCGCTGTGCCCGCTCGACCAACACCGTGTCCTGGGCGTTGGTCGCCCGCCAGACCGAGGTCAGGGCGTCGACGTCGTAGTCCCGGCCCTCGACCGCGCCCGCCGGGACGAGCCACGTCGTGCGCAGTTCGGTCGCCGTCGGACCCACCGGCAGGATGCGGAACGTCACGGCGTGGTCGGCCATGAAGTGGCTCCAGGTCGACGGATAGTGGTACAGCAGCACGTCGCCCAGCTCGTCGTCGGGGAGCTGCCCGAACCGCCGGGCGACGGCGGGCGTGCCGTCCATGGTCATCGACCGAGCGCCGTCGACGAACGGCATCCGCATCGCCCGGTACTGCAGGTCGGGCGCGGCAACGAACCGGCTGGGCAGCCCGGCCAGCTCACACGTCTCGACCAGCCGGTCGAGGGCGGCCAGCTCCTCCGCTGTCCCGCCGCCCGAGTGCAGCGGGCCCTCGGGAAACGTGACCGTCAGCTCGGGGTGGGCGGTGCGGCAGTGGAAGCACTCGCGGTTGTTTTCCATCACCAGCTTCCAGTTGCCCTGCTCGACGGCGGTGGTGCGATGGGCGACCACCGCGTTGCGCAGGTCGAACGGGGCGAGATAGCGCTCGACGACGGCCCGCAGCGGCGCCGGGTCCGGTGGGTCGTCGGCCACGGCGACGAACAGCAGCCCGCCGACGTCGATGCACGAGGCGGGACGGAGGCCGAGCTCGCTCGGATCAGCGCCGTCGGGCAGGTTGCGGCCGCGGCCGAGGCGGCCGTCGAGCTCGTAGGACCACTGGTGGTAGGGGCACACGAACCGGCGCCGGGCGTGGCCGTGAGTCGCCTCGCAGACCACCGAGCCCCGGTGGCGACAGACGTTGTGCAGCGCCCGGATCTCACCGTCGTGGCCGCGCACGATCACCAGTGGGTAGTCGGCGACCGTGAGAGTGACGAAGTCGCCGGGGTCGGCGAGCTCGGCGACGTGACCGGCGAAGACCCACTCCCGTTGCCAGACGTGCGCGAGGTCCAAGTGGTGGACGGCAGGGTCGTGGTACAGCGGCCCCGGCAAGGTGTGCGCCGGCCGCCGACCGGCCAGGGTGGCATGCAGGCGGCCCGCCGCCTTGTCGGCGGTCACCGGATCGTCTCCACCGCCCCATTCTCCACCACGTCGGTCCGGCTGGCGAGCCGCCAGTCGAGGTCGTCGAACGGCCGGAAGAGGTGGCGGCGGGCGACCTCGCCGTAGCCCCGGTACCAGCCGGCACCGGCGCGCACGGCGGCGTCGTCACCGCGGCGCTCGTGCGCCGCCGGCAGCGCGTACCAGGCGAGTCCGGGCTGGGCGTGGTGGGTGTGGTGCAGGTTGTTGTTGAGGAACAGCAACCGGCCGGCGAGGTTCGAGCGCACGACGGCCGAGCGAGAGCCGTCGGCGACCGCCCGGTGCTCGGGGTACGACCGCAGCAGGACCACGGCCAGCCCACCCCAGCCAGCGCCGAGGACGTAGACCCACACGGGGACGCTGGCCGTCCGGACCACGGCGAGCACGACGATGACGGTGGCGACGTGGCCGAACACGCGTCCGGCCTGCCCCGCGCGGATCGCCCGCGCCTCGCGCCGGCACTGGCCGGCCGTGACGACGAGCGGGCCGAGGATTAGACGACCGGCGAGGGTCGAGCAGGCGATGAGGAGCGCCCGCTCGAGCGGCCCGGCGCGCGCCCAGCGCTGCGGGGACACGTAGAAGCTCTCGGGGTCGGTGTCCGGGTCGGTGAGGTCGGGGGCGGCGTGGTGGTCGAGATGGGTGCGACGGTAGTCAGCGAAGCGCACCACGAGCCCGATCGGCACGCTGGCGAGGGCGGTGTTGACGACCGGCCAGGGGGTTGGGTGGCCGTGGATGACTTCGTGCTGGAGCGAGCCGTACCACCCCGAGAGCAGGGCGAGGGCGACGACGACGGCGATCGTCGGCAGGTGCTCGTGCCACGTCAGCACCGCCCCCAGCCCACCGGCGATGGCGACGGCGACGGCGATCGTCGGCCACTCCACGTGCGGGGGCGTCATACGCCTGTGATACGTGACACGATGCGGTCACGTCTGTCGATGATGCACCCGACTTGTCGCGTCTACGCTCGTACTGATGGACACGGGCACGAATCGGAGCCGATTGTTCGCCGAACGCCTCGCCGAGGCCATCGCCCGCTCGGGGTTGAGCCGCACGGCGTTCGCCCAGCGGGCCGACATCGACCGCACCACGCTGGCCCAGTTGCTGTCCCCCACCTCGTCGCGGCTGCCCCGGGTCGACACCGTGGTGGCGATCGCCGTCGCCCACGACCTGTCGATCGACTGGCTTGTCGGCCTTTCGAACACCGGACCGGTGGAGGCCGAGCTGGTCGTCCAGGCGACGACGTTCGAGGCGCCGGGGCCTACGCCGACCGACGAGCGCCTGCTCGGATGGCTCACCGAGGCGGCCGACTACAAGATCCGCTACGTACCGACCACGCTGCCCGACCTGCTCAAGACCGACGAGCTGATCCACTTCGAGCGCGAACGCACGGCCCCCGACGTGGCCCAGACGACGATCGCCACGACCGCCGCCCGCCTCGCCTGGGCCCGCCACCCCGACACCGACATGGAGTGCTGCTCATCGACCCAGTCGTTGAGCGCCTTCGCCCGCGGCGAGGGAGTGTGGAGCCGGTTCTCGCCCGCCGTCCGGGCGGCGCAGTTCGACCGGATGATCGAGCTGGTCGACGAGCTGTATCCGACGTTCCGCTGGTTCCTGTTCGACGGCTCCAAGCGCTACGCCGCCCCGGTGACGATCTTCGGGAGCCAGCGCGCCGCCCTCTACCTCGGCCAGCTGTACCTGGTGCTGACGTCGGTCGAGCACGTCCGGGCGCTCAGCCGCCACTTCGACTCGCTGATCCGCGACGCCGAACACCAGCCCAGCACGATGCAGCGCTCCCTCACCCAGCTCCGCCAGCGGGTCGAGCGCTAGGGAAGGGGTCAGACGGCCGCCGTCGCCGATCGCCGGCGTCGCGCTCAGTGTCCGCGAAATGGGGCGACATTCCGCCCCTCCGCGGACGCTGAGCGTCCCAAACCGGGTCCCACGTAGCCGAAGGTGGCCGCCGAGCTGGCGGTGGCGGCGAGCACGTTCTCGTCGAGGGAGCAGCCGAGGCCGGGACGTTCGCTCAGCGTGATCCACCCGTCGCCGTCGACTTCGACGGTCTCGGTGAGCACGAAGTCGCGTCGGGCCGTCGTCCACTCGGGCGGGTCGAAGGGGAACTCGAGGAACGGGGCACCGACCGTGCCGGCGGTCAGGTGGGCGTTGGCGAGGAGCCCGATGCCGTTGCCCCACGTATGCGGCGTGAACACGGCGCCGGCCGCGACGACGTCGGTGGCGAAACGACGCAGCCCGGTGATGCCCTGGGTGCAGACGCAGTCGGGCTGGAACACGTCCAGACAGCCGCGCCGCAGCAGCTCGGCGAACTCGTAGGGCTCGCGGGTCATCTCACCGCCGGCGACGCGGATCGGCACCCGCCGGCGCAGCTCGGCCAGCCCGTCGTAGTCACCGCGGTGCAACGGCTCCTCGATCCAGTACACGCCCTCGCCGGCCAGCGCCTCGGCGACGGTGGCGGCGCGATCGACGTCCCACGGTGGGCGCACGTCCCACGGCATCCGCCAGCCCTGGTTGCAGTCGACCATCACGTCCAGCCGGTCACCGACGTCGTCGCGGATCGCCCGCACGACGGCGAGGTCGTCGTCGAGGCTCGGTCGCCCGAAGCGCACCTTCAGCGCCGGGAAGCCGAGCTCGACCGCCCGCCTGGCGACGCCGACCATCTCGGCCACCGGGCGGTGCACCGCCGACGAGGCGTAGGCGCGGACCCGCCGGCCGCGCCCGCCGACGAGATCCCACACCGGGCGCTCGCTGGCCTGACCGGCGAGGTCCCACAGGGCGACATCGAGCGGCCACGCCCGGCCGGCGTGGAACTCGACGTTGGCCAACACGGCGGCGTGGCGGTCGAGATCGGCGGCGTCCTCGCCCACGAACAGCGCCTGGTAGTCGGCGAAGCCGTACATCGCGTCGCCGGACCCGACGCCGACGCGCCCGGCGTCGTCGTGCACGCGCACGATCGTCGCCGGGAAGTGGGTGCGCGGCCGGGGGTCCCACGACGCCGGGAACGGCGGATCGAGCGCCAGCCGGTGGTGGCTGATCTCGATGCGTGTGATCGTCGCCATCAGCGTTGGGCCTGAGGGAGGAGCGCCTCCCACAGGGTGAGCGTCGCCGCGGCGAGCGAGTGACGCTCGTCGGCGTCGGCGCGGCGGCAGTTGTTGTCGTACATCGGCCGGTTCTCCGGCGCGACCATCGTCGCCGCCACCTCGCCGACATCGAGCGTTAGCGGCCCGCACCGGTGCACGGCGGCGGCGAGGTCGGCGTCGTCGACGAGCTGGCGGTAGACGTCACCGATCGCCGCTGGCGGCCGCCCGGGGGCGACGGGCGCCAGCGGCCCGAACGCGTCGGGCGCGCCGGCGACGTTCCAGTCGAGGGCGGCCCCGAGCCCGACGGCCACGGCGACACCGTGGGGGACGTGGGCCAGCGTGCCGAGCGCGTGGCCGATCGAGTGGGCGATACCGGTGCCCCCGGTGTCGATCGCCATGCCGGCAAGCAGGGCGGCGCGCTGCATCGCCAGCCGCACGTCGAGATCGGTGCCGTCGTCCATCGCCGCCGGCAGGTTGCCCAACACCAGCCGCACGGCCTCACTCGCCGCTCGGACGATCTCGGCGGTCGATCGCCGGCCGGTCATCGCCTCGACGGCGTGGACGAAGGCGTCGAGCCCGGTCGCGGCGGTGACGTGGCGAGGCATCGTCGCGGTCGCACGCGGGTCGAGCACGACTACGTCCGGGCGTAGGGCGTCGCCCCACGTCCACAGCTTGCGCCCGGTGGCGTCACTGACGACGCACGTGCGGGTGACCTCGGCGCCGGTGCCGGCGGTCGTCGGGATCGCCACCAGCGGCAGGGTCCGCGCCGGCAGCGGCGCCGCGCCGAGCACGTGATCGGAAACCCGGCGCCCGCCGGCGACCACCGCCGCCTGCTTGGCGGCGTCGAGCGTCGAGCCGCCACCAACGGCGACAACGACCGGGTGGTCGGCGGACCGCACGACGGCCGCCAGGTCGTCGACGGTGGCGCACGTCGGCTCGCCCGGAGCGACCGCCCGCACCTCCCATCGCTCGACGCCGGCCAGCTCGTCGCGGACGTGATCGGCGTACCCGGCGGCCACGACGGCCTCGTCGGCGAGGAGCAGGCCGGTCCGCACGCCGGCCGGCAAGGTCCGAGCGGCGCGCGCCAGTGCGTCGGTGCCCTCCAGCACGATCAGCCGGTCGTCCACCCCACCTCATCCTCGGGTCGGTGCCGACGCAGATCGTGATTCCCCGCGCGACCGTGCGGTCAGGAGCGCTTGTCGGCCCTCGGCTCACACAGTATGGTGCGGCCCTTCGGGCTGCGTTTCGGCCTGTCATCGACCGGGGGAGGTCCCGTGGACTGGAAGCGCTTTGATCGGGTGCGTCGTGATGTCGGACCCGTCCATCTCGACCTAGTGGAGTCCTACGCCCAGGGGCGGATCACCCGTCGGCAGTTCGCCCGCCGCGCTGCGGTCCTCGGGCTGTCGCTGCCGTTCGTGAGCACGGTGATCGCCGCCTGCGGGGGTGACGACGACGAGACGAGCTCGAGCGGCACCGGCGCCACGGGCACGTCGCCCCCGGGCACCGCCGCCACCACCGGCTCCGCCGCCGGTACCGAGGGCACCGCCGGGGCGGGCACGCCGGGCGGCACGATCCGCATCGGCGCCCAGGTCCCGGGCGCCCTCGACCCGATCCAGATGCAGGACCTCGGCGCCTACGGGCTGATCGCCCAGTCGTTCGAGTTCCTCGCCACGCTCGGCGACGACGGGATGATCGCCCCCGGGCTGGCCGAGTCGTGGGAGCCCAATGAGACCGGCGACGTGTGGACGTTCCAGCTGCGCGAGGGCGTCAAATGGCACGACGGCACCGACTTCACGTCGGCCGACGTCGCCGCCACGATGGACCGCCTCGTCGAGGCGCAGAACTCGGGTCTCTCCGGCGTCATCGAGTCCGGCGCCGTCGACACCACCGACCCGTTGGTGGCCGTGTTCAACCTGGCCGCCCCGAACGGCAACTTCCCGGCGCTGGTGTCGCTCTTCAACGCCCAGACGGCGATCACGCCAGCCAGCTACGAGACCGGCACCACGCTCGACGCCACCCCGGCCGGGACCGGCGCCTGGATCCTCGACAGCTTCGACGCCGCCACCGGCTGCACGTTCGTTCGCAACGAGGCCTGGTGGGGCGGCGCGACGCCGCTCGACACCGTCGAGTTCAGCTTCTTCGACGACCTCGGTACGATGCTCACCGGCATGACCGGCGGCGCCGTCGACGCGCTGGTGCAGTTCTCGGTCATCGGCGGCGATGCGCTCCTCAACGACCCCAACTTCAACGTGCTCGAGATCCAGTCGGCTACCCACCGCCAGATCTGGATGAAGTCCGACAGCGGGCAGTTCGCCGACAAGGCGGTGCGCCAGGCCCTGGCCCTGACCTTCAACCGCGAGCAGATGCTCGAGACGTTGTTCCGGGGTCGCGGCAACATCGGCAACGACCACGTGATCGCCCCGTTCCTCCCGTACTTCGACGAGAGCGTGCCCCAGCGCGAGCGCAACGTCGAGCAGGCGCGGCAGCTGCTGTCCGACGCCGGCGTCGAGGGGATCCAGGCGACGTTGCAGATCCCCAACCTGCAGGAGATCCCCGAGCTGGCGCAGCTGATCGCCGCCGGCGCGGCCGAGGCCGGCATCACGCTGGAGATTGCCCAGGAGAGCACCGAGACCTTCTACGGCAGCCAGTGGTGCCCGGCCGAGCCGGCCGACCCGCCGTGCTCGGGTGCAGCCGAAATCGGCATCGTCGACTACGGCGACCGCCCGACGCCCGACATCTACTGCAACGCCGCGCTCAAGACGGGTGGCGTCTGGAACTCGTCGCAGTACTCGAACCCCGAGTTCGACGCGGCCTTCGTCGAGTTCCAGGGCTCGGTCGGCGTCGACGCCCAGAAGGCTGCCTGCAACAAGATCCAGACGATCCTCAACGAGGACACCCCGATCGGGATGCCGTTCTTCTACAACTTCCTGTCCGGCCACTCGAACGCCTTCCAGGACGTCAACGTGACGGCGATCGGGCAGATGTTCCTGCAGAAGGCATCGCAAGCCTGATCGTCATGGCGTTCCCCGGCCACGCAGGCCGAGGCTGGCCGCTCCCTCGCTGGCGCTCGGTCGCTCGCTTCGATGTGGTGGTGTTCCCTTGACTCGGTACATCGTCCGCCGACTGGCGCTGTCGGTCGTCACGCTGTTCCTGCTCGTCAGCGCCGTCTTCCTGATCACCAACGTCTTCCCGTCCGACCCCGGGCGGACGATCGCCGGCCCGTTCGCGCCCCAGGCGACGGTCGACCAGATCAACGAGACCCTGGGCACGAACGACCCCAAACTGGACCAGTACGGCCGGCTGCTCAAGAGCGTCGTGACGTTCGACTACGGCGACTCCTACCAGCTGCGCCAGCCGGTGACCGACCTGCTGAGGCCGGCCCTTGGCCGCTCGGCCAAGCTGGTCGTGTTCGCGCTCGTGCTGACCGTGCCGCTGGCCATCGTGGCCGGGATGTACGCCGCTCGTCGGCGCAACAGCTTCGCCGATCGGGCCATCGTCACGCTCGGCGTCGCCAGCTCGTCGATCCCCGAGTTCGTCTCCGGCGTGATCCTGCAGTACCTCATCGCCGTGCAGCTCGGCTGGTTCGAGCCGCTGGCGCTGGCGCCCCGGGGCTCCAACCTGATCACCCAGCTGCGCTACCTGACGCTGCCGGCGCTGGCCCTCGTCGTCGTCTACTTCGGTTACATCGCCCGCATGACGCGGGCGGGCACGATCAACGCCCTCGACGCCGACTACACCCGCACGGCGGTCATGAAGGGTCTGCCGACGGGCCGGGTGATGCGCCGCCACGTGATGCGCAACGCGCTGCAGCCGACGGTGTCGGTGATCGGCATCCAGGTCGGCTACCTGTTCAGCGGCATCATCGGTCTCGAGCGCATCTTCAACTACCCGGGCCTCGGCCTGCTGATCTTCAACGCGGTGCGGGCCAAGGACTTCCCGCTGCTGTCGGCGGCGGTGATCGTGGTCGGGATCATCTACATGCTCTGCACGCTGATCGCCGACCTCGTGATCGCGTGGATGAACCCGCGCGCCCGGCTGGAAGCGGTGCGCTGATGACGATGAACGTGCCGCCGCCCGACGCCGCCGGCGCCGCCGCCCACGTCGAGCGCGAGGCCGCGATCGCGGCCGGCGACGACATCGTCGGTGAGGCCGGACCCGTCGTCGCGGGCCCTCACTTCGACATGGCCGCCGAGCGCCGGCAGGCCCGCCGCGAGCGGCGCCGCCTGCTGCTCAAGCGACCGGGGTTCATCATCGGTTCGTTGATCCTGCTGTTCTGGATCGTCTGCGCCATCGGCGGCGACAACATCACGCCGAATGACCCGATCAACGAGTTCGACGTCTCGAACCTCCGTCCCGGGAGCGCCGGCCACCTGCTCGGCACGGATCAGCTCGGTCGGGACGTGCTGTCGCGGTTGATGGCCGGAGCCCGCGACGTGCTCATCGTGGCGCCGATCGCGGCCACCCTCAGCGTGGTCGCCGGCACCACGCTCGGGCTCTTGATGGGCTACTTCCGGGGTTGGGTCGACGAGGTGATCAGCCGCATCGTCGAGGTCCTGCTGTCGATCCCGGTCGTGCTGATGGGTCTGCTGATCGTGGCCACGCTCGGCTCGTCGCGCCTCGTCGTCATCCTCACCGTGGCCGTACTGTTCACCCCCATCGTCACCCGCACCGTGCGCGCCGCCGTGCTCTCCGAGGCTCAGCTCGATTACGTCACGTCGGCCCGCCTGCGCGGCGAGCGCAGCGGCTTCGTGATGGGGCGGGAGATCCTGCCCAACCTGACCCCGACGATCCTCGTCGAGTTCACCGTGCGCATCGGCTACGCCGTGTTCACCGTCGCCACGCTGTCCTTTCTCGGCGCCGGCATCCAGCCGCCGTCGCCCGACTGGGGACTGGCGATCTCGGACTCGTACCAGTTGATCCAGTCCGGTCAGTGGTGGATCTCGATCTTCCCGGCGCTGGCCATCGCCAGCGTGGTCATCGCCACCAACCTCGTCGCCGACTCGATCGAAGCGGTGATGGCCGCATGAGGAGCGCTCGCACATGACAGTCGTCGAAGAGATCCCGCTGGCGGCGGCCAAGACGGCGGCGCTCGCCGTCGAGGACCTCCACCTCGCTTACCGCGTGCGGGGGATCCCGCGCGAGGTGCTGCGCGGCGTCACGTTCGAGGTCCGTCCGGGCGAGGCCTACGGATTGGTCGGCGAGTCCGGCTGCGGCAAGTCGACCACCGCCTACGCCGCGCTGCGCTACCTGCCGTCCAACGGCGTGATCACCGGCGGGCGCATCCTCGTCGGCGGCCAGGACGTGACGGGCATGGGCGAGCGCCAGTTGCGCAAGTTCCGGGCCACCGAGGCGTCGATGGTGTACCAGGACCCCGGCTCGGCGTTGAATCCGACGGTGAAGATCGGCCGCCAGGTCGCCGAGGCGTACTCGATCCTCGGTCGTCGCGGTGGCGACGCCGTCGAGGCCGCGCGGGCGGCGTTGCAACGGGTGCGCATCGCCGACCCCGACCGGGTGATGCAGCGCTACCCGCACCAGCTGTCGGGCGGCATGCAGCAGCGGGTCGTGATCGCCATGGCCCTGGCCTGCGACCCAAAGCTGCTGGTGCTCGACGAACCGACGACCGGCCTCGACGCCACCGTCGAGGCCGAGGTGCTCGACCTCGTGCGGACACTGCGCACCGAGACCGACGCCGCCATCCTGCTGATCGCCCACAACCTCGGCGTGATCCGCTCGATGTGCGACCGCGTCGGCGTGATGTACGCCGGCAAGGTGGTCGAGGAGGGTGACGCCGTCGAGGTGTTCGAGGCCCCCAAACACCCCTACACCATCGGCCTGCTGCAGTGCCTGCCCCGCCACGGGGTGCGCAAGTCGGAGCGGGCGCTGTTCACGATCCCAGGCACGCTCCCCCAGATCGGCACGCCGCTACCGACGTGCGTCTACGTCGACCGCTGCTCGCTGGCCGACGACCTGTGCCGCAACGAGGTGCCGCCGGTGGTCCACGTGGATGTCGGCCACGCCGAAGCGCGCTCGGACGCACCGCACTACTCGCGCTGCCACCACATCGACCGGCTGGAGCAGATGCCGGAACCGCCGACCGACGACAGCGACTCGACCCTCGATGGTCGGGTCGTGATCAAGATGCAGTACGTCTCCAAGACCTTCCGCCAGCATGGTCACGACGTCCCGGCGCTGGTCGGCATCCAACTCGACCTCGGCGGCGGCGAGACCCTCGGCCTGGTCGGCGAGTCGGGCTCGGGCAAGACCACCCTGGCCAAGGCGATGCTCGGCATCTACGAGCCCGACGAGGGCAGCGAGATCCACCTCGACGAGCACCTGCTGGCCGGCAAGGCCGCCAACCGCCCGCAGGCGGACATGCGGGCGATGCAGATGGTCTTCCAGAACCCGGACAGCGCGCTCAACCGCACGTGGACCGTGCGGCGGATCCTCAAGCGCACCGTCCACAAGCTGCTCGGCATCAAGGGCGCCGAGGCCGACCGGCGCGTCGAGACGCTGGCCGAGGCCCTGCGGCTCACCCCCCGGCACCTGGACATGCGGCCCCGCCAGCTGTCCGGCGGGCTCAAGCAGCGCGTCGCCATCGCCCGCGCCTTCGCCGGCGACCCGCGCATCGTGGTGTGCGACGAGCCGACCAGTGCCCTCGACGTGTCGGTGCAGGCCGCCATCCTCAACCTGCTGTCGGACCTGCAGACCGACCAGTCCACCAGCTACCTCTTCATCAGCCACGACCTCGGGGTCGTGCGCTACCTCGCCGATCGCATCGTCGTGATGTACCTCGGGCGGCTCCAGGAGGAGGGCACCACCGACCAGATCTTCGACGGTCCCCACCACCCCTACACCGAGGCGCTGCTGTCGGCGGTGCCGAGCGTCGACGGCGAGCCGAGCGAACGGATCCGCCTCACCGGCGAGATTCCCAGCCCGGCCAACCCGCCGTCGGGGTGCGTGTTCCACACCCGCTGCCATCGGTTCATCGAGGGCACCTGCGACGTCATCGAGCCGCCGGTGGTCGAGATCGAGCCCGGCCACCGGATCCGCTGCCACCTGCCCGTCGAGGAGCTCGGCCGGACGCAGGTCGCCGTCGGACCCGAGTGAGATGGCGGGGTCTCCCGATCCCTTGCTGGAGCCGTTCCAGCTGCGCCATCTGACGCTGCGCAACCGGGTCTTCACGTCGGCCCACGAGCCGGCGTACGCCGTCGAGGGGATGCCGACCGACCGCTACCGGCGCTACCACGTCGAGCGGGCCAAGGGCGGAATCGGGATGACGATGACGGCGGGGTCGGCGGTCGTCGCCGAGGACAGCCCGCCGGCGTTCGGCAACCTGCACGCCTACGACGACGCCATAGTTGCGTGGACCCGGTTGATGACCGACGAGGTCCACGAGCACGGGGCGGCGTGCATGATCCAGCTCACCCACCTCGGCCGGCGCACCGCCTGGGGGCAGGAGGACTGGCTGCCGGTGCTCAGCGCCTCGCCCTTGCGCGAGCCGGCGCACCGGGCGATCCCCAAGCAGGCCGAGGTCTGGGACCTCGACCGCATCGTCGACAAGTACGCCGACGCCGCCGAGCGGATGGTCGCCGGCGGAATGGACGGCATCGAGATCGAGGCCTACGGCCACCTCCTCGACCAGTTCTGGTCGCCGTTGACCAACCAGCGCGACGACGAGTACGGCGGGTCGCTGGAGAACCGGCTGCGCTTCCCACTCCGGGTGTTCCGCGCCGTGCGCCAGCGCGTCGGTCCGGACTTCATCGTCGGCACCCGGATGGCGATCGACGAGACCCGGCCCGGCGGGATCGACGCACCGACGGGACTGGAGATCCTGGCCCGGCTCGAGGCCGAGGGGCTGGTCGACTTCGTCAACGTGATCCGCGGCTACGTCGCCGACGAGCCGGCGCTGCTCGAAGTGATCCCGATCCACGGGATGCCGTCGGCGCCGCACCTCGACTTCGCCGGGCGGGTGCGCGAGGCCACCGGGCTGGCCGTGCTCCACGCCTCGAAGATCGACGACGTGGCGACGGCCCGCCACGCCATCCGCGAGGGCAAGGTGGATCTGGTCGGGATGACCCGCGCCCACCTCGCCGATCCCCACATCATGCGCAAGATCGCGCTCGGACGGGAGGCCGAGATCCGCCCGTGCGTCGGGGCGACGTACTGCCTCGACCGCATCTACGAGGGCCAGGCGGCGCTGTGCATCCACAACGCCGCGACCAGTCGCGAGGAGACGATGCCGCACACCATTGCGCCGGCGGAGACGCCGCGACGGGTGGTCGTCGTCGGGGCCGGCCCGGGCGGGTTGGAGGCGGCCCGGGTGGCCGGCGAGCGCGGTCACGACGTGGTCGTGCTGGAGGCGATGCCCTGGGCCGGCGGGCAGGTGCGCCTGGCCGCCCGCAACCCCCGCCGGCGCGACCTGCTCGGCATCGTCGAGTGGCGCGTCGCCGAGCTCGAACGGCTCGGCGTCGACGTCCGCTACGACGCCTACGCCGAGGCCGACGATGTCGTGGGGCACGCGCCGGACGTCGTCATCGTGGCGACCGGTGGCCTGCCCCGGGTGCCCGAGCTCGACGACGGCACCGACCGGGTGGTCACGACGTGGGATGTCCTCGGCGGCGACGTCACCCCCACCGGCGACGTGCTGCTGTTCGACGACAACGGCACCCACTCGGCCATGTCAGCGGCCGAGATGATCGCCCGCTCCGGCGCCCGACTGGAGATCGTCACCCCCGAGCGGGTGCTCGGCATCGAGGTCGGCGGCATGAACCACGTCCCCTACGCCCGGGCGTTCAACGAGACCGACACCCGCATCACGCTCAACCAGCGGGTCCTCGCCGTGCGCCCCGAGGCCGGCCGGCTGTGCGTCGAGATCGGCAGCGACCACAGCGCCCACCGCACCGTCCGCCACGTCGATCACGTCGTCGTCGACGACGGCACGGCGGCCACCGACGAGCTGTACCACGCCCTCGTGCCGGCGTCGAGCAACGTCGGTGCGGTCGATGTCCCGGCCCTTCTCGCCGGTCGCCCGCAGACGGTGGCGACCAACCCCGACGGCGCTTTCCAGCTCTTCCGCATCGGCGATGCCGTAGCCAGCCGCAACATCCACGCCGCCGTCTACGACGCCCTCCGCCTCGTCAAGGACCTGTAGCTCGGGCTCCGCCGCATCTGGGACCGACGCGTTCTGGGCGTCCACCACCCTGCGGCTCGTGACTAGAATCGTAGTCATGTCGGCGACGCTGCCCCTGTCCGAGGTGAAGGCCAAGCTGTCAGAGGTCGTCGATCGGGTCGAGCACACCCACGACCGCATCACCGTCACCCGCAACGGACGACCCGCCGCGGTGTTGATCAACCCGGACGAGCTGGCCTCGCTGGAGGAGACGCTCGACCTGCTCTCGGACCCCGCAGCGATGGCCGAGCTCGCGGTGGCGAAGGCCGAGGTCCGGGCCGGTGACTACCTGACCGCCGATCAGCTCCGGGCCAGTAACCGCGTCCGGTGACATCGTCGGCGCCGCGCTTCGAGTTGCGCGTCGCTGCGTCGGCCGTTCGCCAGCTCGATCGACTGCCCGAGAAGGTGGCGGCAGCGGTGGCCGAGTTCGTGCTCGGGGCGTTGCTCGACGATCCCCACCGCGTCGGTGGCGCACTGCGCCGGGAGCTCGCCGGTCTGCACGCGGCTCGACGGGGCGCGTATCGAGTGGTGTACGAGATTGACGACGAGGGGCTCATCGTCACGGTGCTCCGGATCGACCATCGGTCGACGGCGTACCGTCCGCGCTGACCGCGGGCCGCGTCAGCGGACGGCGGGGTCGTTGCCCTGGACTCGCTCGAGGTCCTGACGGTCACCATCGAGCAGCGAGAGCACCTCGTCGGTTGCCAGCGCCGTGCAGAACTCGCCGTGCATCGACGCGACGCTGAGCGCGTGGACGAGCTCGGCGTCGTGGTCGACACCGTCCAGGCCGCGACGATTCGTCGTGGCGCAGGCGTCGTGGGCGAGGTAGACGTCGAAGCCGAGGTTGCCGGCCGTTCGCACCGTCGTCTCGACGCACATGTTGGTGAAGAAGCCACCGACCACCAGCCGCTGCACACCGGCGCGACGGAGCCGGATCTCGAGATCGGTACCGAAGAACGCCCCGTTGACCTGCTTCACGATCACGGCGTCACCGTCGAGCGGCTCGAAGCCTTCCTTCAGGCGTCCGGTCGGCAGGGCCACCTTCAGCGGCGACGCCTGCTCCAGGGAGTCCTGCATCGTGAAGACCACCGACATGCCCCACGCTCGGCCGGCCGCCAGCAGCCGGGCGCAGTTGGCCTCGGCCTCGGGGTTGTTGCGTCGGCCCTGTGGCCCACCCCAGTGGGCGATGTCGTCGATGCCGACCTGGACGTCGACGAGGATCAGCGCCGAGTCGTCACCGAAGCGCGCGATCACGGAGGCCGACACTAGGGCGTGGTCGACCACGCCGCGCACGCCGGGTCAAGGACCGCGAGCCGCCTCGCCCGTGCCGGGCGCGATCGTCGCCGTCGCCAGATCGAGAGATGGCCCAGGCGTCAGGCAGTCCAGGCGGCGACGATGTCCGGGTTGGCGTCGACCCACGTCTGGGCGGCTTCCGTCGGGGTCATCCCGTCGCTGTCGACCAGGGCCGCGATCTCGTTCTGCTGCTCGATCGTGAGCTGAAACTTCTGCAACACGGCGAACGCGGCCGGGTTCTTCTCCTCCAGCCCGGCCGATGCGGCCTTGTAGAGCACGTCGGGTGGGTAGTCGCAGGCGTAGGCGCCGTCACCGGCCGCGGCCGAGGCGTTGCACTCTTCGGTGACCTCGGGCAGGGCGATCTCCGACAGGTCCAGTTGCGAGTGCAACCAGTGCGGCTGCCAGAAGTAGAACAGCAATGGCTCCTCCGCCTCGACGGCCTGCTGGACGGCGGTGATCTCGGCCGCCTCCGAGCCAGCCACGACGAACTGCAGCGGCAGCCCGAGGTTGGCGATGATCTGCTCGTCGTAGCTGACGTAGCTCGGGTCGCCCATCAGGAACTGGCCGTTGTCACCGGTCTCGGCGGTGGCGAAGATCCCGGCGACCTCCGGGTCCATCAGTCCCTCCCACGTCGCCAGCTGCGGGTACTCCTCCATCACGTAGGACGGCACGTACCAGCCGATCTTGGCCACCGGACCGAGCTCGCCGAGGTCGATGACCGTGCCCTCGCCGGTGATGTAGGTCTCGTAGTCATCGACGTGCCCCGACGGCCACACCTCGAGCACGGCGTCGAGGTCGCCGGCAGCGAGGCCCGGCCAGGTGGCGTTCTCGTCGATGTCGACCAGCTCGACCGGTGTTCCCTCGGCCTCCAGCACAACCTTGGCCACGTGGGCGTTGACGGCCGAGCCGGTCCACGGGTTCACGGCCAGCGAGATGCCCTCACCCGCGGCCGGGGCGTCGCCGCCGTCCGTGGCGCCCGTCGTGGCGCCCGTCGTGGCGGCCGTCGTGGCGGCCG
>Ga0183260_10001134_pt1 | contig 22555 bp, 22 predicted proteins | sample AntDrymUQ4972206_2_FD_129768 | JGI IMG/M metagenome (GOLD analysis project Ga0183260, IMG submission 129768) | Polar desert sand microbial communities from Dry Valleys, Antarctica - metaG UQ497 (22.06) (version 2) (version 2) | ecosystem: Environmental > Terrestrial > Soil > Desert | place... | reverse complement strand
GTTGCCTCGTCGTCGATCGCATCGAGGTGACAGTGGGTGTCGACCCACATTGGAACCTACGAGTCCGTGTCTATTCTTGGAAAGATGGAATCACCTCTTTTGATCTTGACCCCCGCCAACACGTCGCCGCGCACAAACGATGCGTCGAGAGGCCGCTCGTCCACTTCTTTTAATCCAAGCTGAGCGCGAATCCGACGTGACGCCGCCGGTATCGCGGGAGAAATTAGAAGCGAGATCTGACGGATCGCCTCGCAAACCGAATAGAGAACAGTCGCCAGCCGCTCACGAGCCGACGGATCCTTCGCAAGCTGCCAGGGGGCCGCCTTGTCGATGTAGTGATTGGCTGCTTTGACCAGTTCGAAAACTCCAACGAGGGCTCGACCAAGGTCAAGCCTTCGCACACATGAATCCAGTTTCGCTGCGGCAGTAGTCGCGGCTAACCTCAAATCGTCTTCCGCTTGAGTTTGGGCGCCGGGCTCAGGAATGACGCCCTCAAAATAGGAGTCGACCATCGCAAGAGAGCGGCTAACGAGGTTACCCAGGTCATTCGCAAGATCGGCGTTGTATCGAGCGATCATCGCCTCCCAGGAATAACCTCCATCCTGCCCGAACGTTCCCTCGCGCAAAAAGTGATACCGATACCCGTCGGCGCCGACGACGTCGAGAAGTTCATGGGGTGAGATGCCCGTGGCGTTGGTCTTGGACATCTTCTTGCCCCCCACTGTGAGCCACCCGTGTGCGAATACTGTCTTCGGCAGTTCCACTCCCGCGGCCATCAGCATCGCAGGCCATATCACGGCGTGGTGACGCAGGATGTCTTTGCCTATGAGGTGATAGTCGGCCGGCCAGAGGCTACCGAACCTCTCGTCATCGACCCCGAACCCGGCCGCAGTGACGTAATTGAGGAGCGCCTCGACCCATACATAAAGAACGTGCTTGGGGTCCCACGGCGCGGTGATCCCCCAAGTAAAAGATGTGCGCGTTATCGACTGATCATCCAGGCCGCCCTTGACGAAACTGAGCACTTCGTTCCGCCGCGACTCGGGCTTAACGAAATCGGGATTCTCCTCGTACATTTCCAGCAGGCGGTCTTGATAGGCGGAAAGACGGAAGAAGTAATTTTCTTCGTTAACAGTCTCCACCGGACGCTCGTGGATCGGGCACAACCCATCGGGAACTTCGTCCACCTGGTAAAAGGTTTCACACGAGACGCAATAGGGTCCCTCGTATTTGCCGAGATACACATCGCCATTTTCATAGAGCTTCTGCCAGAAATCGGTCGCCGGTTTGATGTGTCTTTCTTCGGTCGTGCGGATGAAATCGTCATAGGAGATTTCAAGCCTTTCCCAGACCTGCTTCCATCGCGGGACAATCTCATCGCACCAGGCCCCCGGTTCCATCCCCCTCTTCTCGGCGGCGCGAGCCACGTGCTGCCCGTGCTCGTCGGTGCCGGTTAACAGGAAGACCTTACGGCCCGCAAGGCGGTGATATCGGGCGATAAAGTCGGCCGCGATCGCATTGTAGGCGTGCCCGATATGGGGCTCGTCAGTGACGTAGTAGATGGGGGTGGTTATGTAAAAGGTGTCTTTGGTCATGGGTCAATCCTGTCCGACTTTGGATCAGCGCTTTGGTAGGGATATTATCGCCGGAATGAGTAGCACCGGCATGACTCGACATGTGGACGACTTGGGGCGCATCGTCCTACCCGCCGAACTCCGGCGGACTATGGGACTAAGAGATGGCTGCAAGTTGGACATCTCCGTTGAAGACGGACGAGTGATATTGACACCTCGCCAAGACGCATGCGTTTTCTGCGGATCGAAAGCTGATCTAAAAGAGTTTCGTGGACGTCAGCTTTGCGCTACCTGTATTACGGAGATTGGCAGCGGCGATGCATCGAAGTGGGACCCCTTCGCCCAAGTCTGATTCTCACTTCCCTTCTATCAACCTCTCGTAGACGGCCCGCCGAAGCGCACCGTGCGCTTTCGCGGCGTGCGCCGCAGCTTTGCTGGGGGCTATTCCGCCCGCAACCAAGGACTTGGCCTCTGCCACCGCGGCGTCCAGCCTGCCTCCAGGCTCAGATGGCCCCGCGCCCTCGACGACCAGAACGATCTCACCCAAGACGGGATCTCCAAGCTTCTCGATGACCTCGGACACCTTTCCGCGAATGACTTCCTCGTGAACTTTCGTGAGCTCGCGAGCCAGCGCCATCTTTCGGTCACCCAGCACCTCCAGAAGCGCCTCGAGCGTCGCCCTCACGCGAGAAGGCGCCTCAAAAAAGACGACCGTCCTTTCCTCACCGGCCAGCTGGTTCAGTCTCGTGTTCCGCTCCCCCGCCTTTCTCGGGAGGAAACCATCGAAACAGAACCGGGCCGGGCCGATACCAGAAGCGATCAATGCCGCGAGGACGGATGACGCGCCAGGAAGGACCTCGACTGGAATTTGCTCTTCGATGCAACGCCGAATGGTTTGAAAACCGGGGTCGGAGATCCCCGGCATGCCCGCATCGGTGACAAGTGCGACTCTGGTCCCCGACTTCATCCGGCCGATCAAGAACTCGGCCTGCTTGCGCTCGTTGACTTCCGAAACGGAAACAAGGGTCGCTGAAATCTTGTAGTGAGAGAGTAGTTTGCGAGTCCGCCGAGTATCCTCCGCCGCCACTAGATCCGCCTCGGCAAGCACTCGCAATACGCGCAGCGTAACGTCTTCTAGATTGCCTATTGGAGTCGCGCAAACAAAAAGCCGTCCGGTCATCGGTCGCTGCGCTCCAGCTTGCCGCCCGGAACCAATCCGAGCCTTTGAGCTTCTCCTGAATCAAGTTCGAGAATCCATTTGGCCCGGCGACGCCACCGTCCGAGCCTAAAAGGTCTCAGCGTTGTGACCCCAAGGATCAATCCGTCCCCATCCAAATGGACGACATCGATTGCGTAACGCATCCCAAACGTATGGACCTGCTTGGCCTTGAGCAGCAGCCCCTTGCCGCGGCCCACGCCGGTGGTGCCGATCAACCCTCGTAAACGCCCGGCGCGGCTCGTCGCCAGAGTCACCTCCACTGCGTCTCCGGGCCGGTTAGAAGTGAACATATGCATAAGATGTCGCTCGATATACTTCGCCTAGTTTGAATTCTTCTGTGTTCGCCACACTCCCAAATAGATTCGGGTGGAGCAAGCGCGACACCGCGATAGTAATCCTACTGGTGGCCGTCGCGGCGCTCCTCCGGTTCGTCAGACTCGGCGAACCCTCGGCTCTTGTATTCGACGAGACTTACTACGCTAAGGATGCGTGCCTGTACATCGGCAACAGCCAGCAGTTCTGCGGGCTGGACCAGGCTACTGAACAGTCCTACGTCCATCCGCCCCTCGGTAAATGGCTCATTGCCCTTGGGATCAAGTTGTTCGGGTATTCAGCTTTGGGTTGGCGATTCGCCGCCGCGGTGGCCGGGACCGCGCTAGTCGCTGCCGTCTATGTGCTCACGCGCAAATTATTCAGAGACCGATGGACGGCCACGATCGCAGGGGTTCTGGTAGCAACCGATTTTCTCTTGATCGTACAGAGCCGAATCGCGATGCTGGACATCTTTCTGGCTCTCTTCGTGGTTATGGGATTCATGTTTCTTGCCTTCGATCGCGAGTGCATCCTGGCAATCAAAGAGAGTCAAGAGTCGACGGTCCCCCGGTCTCCGCCCCCCAGGCAAATGGAGTGGCGATTCGCCGCAGGGGCTTCGTTCGGGCTGGCCCTCGCGGTTAAATGGTCGGCGATAGCGGCGCTGATAGCGGCAACCGGCCTCGCGCTCGCTTGGTCGGTCGGTCTGATTCGAATGAAGCGGAGCCAGCCGGTTGAATCCGCCGCATCGGGGCGGAAAGGCACGCTTCGCGAGATCGCGGTCAGCCTCGTTGCGTTGATGATTCTTCCCGCCTTCGTTTATTTGGGTTCGTATTCCGTGTACTTCGCTGACCGGCTTCAAGAGCCCTGTTCGTTTGTTGTTCCCAATGCGGAGAAAGGGCGACTACTTTCGGGAGACGCTTTCGGCCTCACCTCCGGGACTTGCATGAAAGGCCCCCTCGGCGCGGCGCTTTCGTTCACCGACCTGCACGACCGAATGCTCGACTACCACCTCACCTTAAAGGCCAAACACGACTATCAATCGAGAGCCTGGACCTGGCCGTTCGTGCGCAGGCCGGTCGCCTATTACTACCCTTCGGGACAAAGCAAGTCCACTCACATCCTTGCCATAGGGAACCTCGCGACCTGGTATGCGGCGCTCGTTGCGGGGGTTTGGTTGCTGTGGCGGTCGCTTAGAAAGTGGCGCGCCGAAAGGGTCGTGACCATCGGATGGGCGGCCCAGTACGTGCCCTGGTTGTTTGTCGCCAGGCCGCTGTTCTTCTTCTACATGACTCCGATAGCACCGTTCATGATGATCGGACTGGCAGCAGGTTTGTCGGCATTTCGAGAAATCGGGCGCCTGCCGCGATGGGCAGTAACGGCCTTTCTCGTGATTGGAGTGGGGCTAATGACCATTTACTTCTACCCCGTTCTAACGGGGATCTCGTTGCCGCACGAACTGTGGCGAAGCCGCATGTGGTTCGGCCAATCCAAGTGCGGGGGGCTCAAGTGCGGTTGGATCTAGTTCTAGTAACCACCGCAAAAAAATTGTGCGTAACGAAAATTGGGTGGCCGACGAAAGGTTGGTGGCTCGAGGTGCTATCTATCCGATGTCGTCCGGGCCTAAGCTGCGGTCGCCCGCGAGCGCCATCGGCGAATGAGTAGGGCTCCCCCAAGTCCGGCCAGCACGACGGCGCCCGCGATCAAACCAACCAGTCGCCCGCTCCCGCCCTTGTTGCTCTCGGCTGCAGTGGTCAGAGGCGTGGATGTTGCAGATGGAGAGCCAGGCGGCGAGGAGCTGGGCGTCGTAAATGCTGTCGGCGATGCCGTCGTGGTTGTCGAACCAGACGCTGATGCTGAGGTGGTTGCAGACCCAGAGGATGACGCGGTTTGTTTCGTTGGGCTTGCGCTCGGCGAAAGCGACGCGGACGGGGGCGGGTCGATCGTGTAGTTCGCCTGAGCCTTCGCATACACTGTGATGGGGCCTACGTAAGGGTGGCGATCGCCCCTTAACTGGTGTATTCCAACTCGGTTGTTGGTGCTCGGAGGGGTGATTTGCATGGACGCTCGGCAATAGTCACCAGTTTGCTCCATGATTGCGCCGTTGGCCTGGCGATCATTGTCCCAGAAGAAGTCGACCACCTGTGCCCCCGTCCGGCAGTCGCCAGGCGCTGGGTATGTCTCATAAATCGCTGTAAAGGAAGCGGTTGCCTGACCGTGATTAGGAGTAAGGGTCAGGGTTTCGGTCGCCCAGGCTGGGCTAGCCGTCGATATGAGTACCGCGGCTACAATTGCAGTCGCCACAAGCGCTCCTGCAATCGGTGTTCCCAGCCCGCCCTTAGACTTCATGGACCTTTAACCTACCCCTTGCTCGGTTCGTTGTCAGCCTGAGTCGCCACGGCCACCGCCTTGTTCGAATGAGAAACTGAAACGACAGCCGCGACAAGAATCAGCGTCGCGGCTGTCGTCCAAGTCTTGATCGCCCGCGACTCGGCGAGCACCGCCGTGACCGTTACCGCAGGCGGCAAGTCAGCGTTCCGTCCATAACACCTCGGTTCGTCTCAGGGTCTCCGCTCAACCCTGCCACGGTGAATGACCCGTCCTCGAGGGCGTGAGTGCCCGAGCCTTCGATACCCGCGAGTTCGCCCGTGCCGCTGCCCGAAACGATGGTCCAGTTATTTTGGACATGGACCCTCTGCGTTGACGGATTTATCGTCGTAAAGTCTGCGGTTCCATCTGTGATGTTCGCTGTGAAATCGCCGGTTCCGCACGGAGAACTCGTCACATGAAAGACCGCAGTGCCGTGGTAGTTGAGAACCCAAGGCTTTGAGGAGTCGGGGAAACCGTAGAGCGTATAGTCCTCGGTTGCGAAGATCGCAGGGCCGATGAACAGGGTCGTGTCGCTGGCCGTATACCAACCACAATAAGTACCGGGGCAGGCCGTCGACAAGCGGCCAGGGGGCGCCTTCTCGGTGAAGATCGAGTATGCGCTCACAGTTCCAACGGCGCGTTTCTTGTCGTCCTTCTTCCCTTCGCGGGAGTTTTTCTGGGCAGCGGGTCGGCGGTGAGCTGACAGCGCCGCGGCTCGGCGGTGAGTTGACAGCGCTGCGGTTAGATCAGACACGGCCGGCGCGGCCGTGTCGGCGACAGTTCCCGACGGATTTTGCGGCGCAGCTCTTTCGGGAACGCTCGACTGCTTTGGTGAACCACTGCTGGCCAATGCCGCGCTCACGACGAGGATCATGGCTGCGCCCATCAATCCGATCTGGCGACCGAACTTCATCTTTGGAGTCATTTTCCTGTTCCTTTCCTACGAGTACTCCCTTTGAGTACATGTCGCCATGTTAGAGACACGGGAGGCTGCGAACATCGGCCATCTGGGTGATTTGATCCTGGAGGGGACTTCTTGGGGATCGGGCTAAAGAACCTAGATCCCTCGACGCGTCGCCTCGGCGGCAAGCATCGCTCGTGTGGACACGTCGAGCTTCGTGAAGACATGGCCTAGATGCGTCTTGACCGTGGAGCGGCTGATAAATAGCTTTTCAGCTATCTCTGGGTTCGTGAGACCCTGGGAAGCCAGACGAACGACCTCGGTTTCTGTTGGGGTAAGGCTTGCCCAACCGAACGAGGGACGGCGTCTTTCTCCGCGAGCCCGAGATGCATACGAGATCGCCTGCTCGATTGACAAGAGAGTGCCTTCGGCTGATGCCGCCCCAAACGCTTCTTCCCCTAAAGCGGTGCGGGCTGCCTCGAGGTCCGACTTAAAATTGCCCTCCTCGATAACCGAGCGTACCGATCCGATCCCTTCGCGCGCGATCGTGCACGCCGAATAAAGACGCAGTCCTTCGGCCCAACTCTCACCCTTGATGGCGAGCCCGGCGGTCGCGTCGAGCGAGTCCATCAGGTCTGGCAGAAAGCCGTGATCCAACTGTATGGCAATGGCCTGGTGATGAATATCCTCGGACTTGTCAAAGTTCTCTTCGGCGCGGGTCACTCGGCCTAGGAAGTGAAGTGCTCTTTGGGTTATCCATGCAACGTTGAGCATCCCCCCGATCGCAAGTGCCTCTTCCAGGTACTTACGCGCGTCACCCAACTCTCCCGCCTCCGAACACAGTTGGCCAAGAAGGATGTCTGCCGGCGCCACGAAGTTCGGCATACCCATTTGCTGAAACCGCAGAAGAACTTTCTCACCCAGGACCCGGGCGTTCGTCACGTCGCCTTCAGCTAGGAGAACCGAGGCCAGGCGAAGCTCCAGCAATTCGATCCGGCCCCTCGCCGAAGCGCGCAACCGCTCACCGCTCTCGTCCACAAGGCGATGAACCGCGTCGTAATGACCCTCGGAGATCTCGAGATCCGCCAGAAACATCGCACTGAACATCTCGAGTGTGGGCTCTGCGATATCGCGTGCGATCGCGAGGGCTGCTTCCAAATGAGGCCTGGCCTCGCGGAAACTGCCGAAACGAAGGTCCGCCAATCCCGCCCCAACCTCACAGACCGCAAGGAGGCGGCGATTCTCCATCTTCGCAGCCAACCCGAGAAGCTCTTCGAGGATCGGAACTGCTTCGGCATGCCGCTCCTCCAAGAAACTCACGTTCAACACTCGGCCGAGAAGGGTCGAAGCCAGCCCCCAGTCGTCACCCGTCTGTTTCGCCACCGCGATCGCCTCATCAAGATGAGCCTTACCGGCCTCCGGCGCCAGGAATAGTTCCGGCCCGAAAAGTCCGGCGAGCGAACGCGTGAGGATCCTCTTGTCGTCCAATGTTCGGGCCAACTCAAGGGCCTCAGCCGTTGCTGGAAGCCCGAAGCCACTTTCGAGATCCATGCCGAAGAAGCTCGCATGACCAAGGCCCCAGAGTGCCCGCATCCTGCTCTCAGCCCTGACGGGCCCCGGGGCGTCTAGCGCGCGTTTGAGCCAGCTCTGTGCCTCCCAATAATGGCCGTGTAGCACCCAAAAGGTGGCCAGCGAGCCACTCAACTTCAATGCACTGTCAGCATCCCCACTGTCAAGAGCCCATCCAAGGGCTGCATGGAAGTTGGCGCGCTCGGCCTCGAAGCGATCAAGAAGAGAAACGCTGTTGCTACGCTCCAACTCAGGTTCGAGTTCCTCAGCAAGAGCAAAGAAGAATGCGAGATGCCGGTTGCGGGTGGCCTCTGATGCGTTCGCTTCTACCAAGCGCTCCGCTGCGAACTGACGGATGCTTTGCAAGAGGTCATAACGGCCACCGTGCATGTCATCGAATGAGACCAAGGATTTGTCCACGAGTTGGCCAAGAAGATCGAGGACCTCTATCGAGTTCAGATCGTCATCGGAACACACCTGCTCGGCAGCATCTAGCTCGAAGTCGCCTGCGAACACGGAAAGCCTAGCCAGCAGCGTTCGCTCGTTATCCGAGAGCAAGTCGTAACTCCACTTCACCGACGCTAGGAGAGTGCCCTGACGCGCGCTGGAGTTCCCCGGGCCGCCGGTCAATAAGTGGAACCGATCATCGGCGACGGCCGCAAGGATGCGTTCGACCGACATCATCCTCACGCGTGCTGCCGCAAGCTCGATAGCCAGTGGGATGCCGTCGAGGCGAGCACAGATCTCCGCAACAACGGGAGCATTCTCATTGTTCACGCGGAAATTAGGTCGGGCGTATTCGGCCCGGTCGATGAACAAACGAACCGCGTCGAAAGCTGTGAGCGACTCCGGAGACGACGCTTTGCCGTTTTGCGGCAAAGACAAGGGTGCTACTCGCCAGACCGATTCTCCAGCGATGCCGATGGCCTCACGACTGGTAGTCAGAACAGTCAGGTTGGCGCATCCTTGTGACAACGCTTCCACCATTTGGGCGCATCCGTCTAAGACGTGCTCACAGTTGTCCAGAATGAGGAGCGCCTTGCTCTGAGCAAGATGCAATGCCAGTCGTTCCGTCGGCGATTTCCCATGAGCGTCGTCTATACCGATGGCTGCCATCGCCGCGTCTGGAACCGCCGCACCCATGCCGAGGTTTGCAAGCTCCACCCACCAGACGCCGTCGGGGTACAGCTCGGCGGCCGCTGCTGCCATCTCTGCAGCCAATCGCGTCTTTCCGCAACCTCCCCCGCCAGAGAGCGTGAGCACGCGCGATGCGGACAAAACGCGGCCTAGCTCCCCTAACTCATCCTCTCGCCCAACGAAGCTCGTCAACTGGATCGGAAGGTTGTTCGGGAAGCTATCGAGAGACTTGAGACTCTGGAATTCATCCGGCAAGCCGGGATGGCAAAGTTGATAGACGTGCTCCGGCCGGGCGAGGTCCCTAAAACGGTGAACCCCCAGGTCCTTGGTCCATGTCCCGTCTTGAACGCGGTCGACAACCAGCTCGTAAGTCGATTGTGAGATGAGCGTTTGCCCTCCATGTCCGATGCCGCGGAGGCGGGCGCAACGGTTGATCGTCGCACCAGCATAGTTGCCCTCATCGCGGTGCTGAACCTCGCCGGTATGTATAGCCATCCTGACTTTGAGCTTTGGACCGGCCATATCTAGCTTCGTAAGGGCGAGCTGAATCTCCAGCGCGCATTCCACGGCATCCGATGCGCGTGAGAAGGCTGCGAAGAAACTGTCGCCCTCACCCTGATCCTTGGGCCGGGCGCCCCGGCGTTTCGTGATGGCCTCTTCGACGATGTTGTCGTAAACAGATATCGCTTCGCGCATGCCATCCGGATCCTCTTGCCAGGAACGCACGGATCCTTCGATGTCGGCAAGGAGGCATGAGACGGTTCCCTCCGGCAACCGGAGCAAGGGCTCTCTCGCTACTCTCACCGTCTCCCTTCGAATGGGATGTGACGATCTCATTCTCGCATTGCTTCGCGACTTGCCCAAAGGGGGGTTGGGAGAGTTCATCCTCGTAGCATGCGGGCCAGGGGGCGAAGGAACATCGGCCATATGGCCGAGTTTGGCACGCGTTCCACCGCTTCCGTCGCGACATCGGCCACCTGGCCGATGTTCCCATCCTCCAGACGCCGCACCATGGGGGCATGTTAATCGACAGACAGGAGAAGGATGATCTCTAATCGAAGAATCCGCATCCTGGCGGAACTCGGCACTTTGGTCGCTGTTGTTCTTCTGCTCGGTCCCCTGCCCACGAACGCGTCAACGAACGACCCTCTTTTGGGAAGACAGTGGGGACTGTCTCAAATCCACGCCGAAGAGGCGTGGGCGACCAGCAAGGGTGCGGGGATCAAAATAGCGGTCATCGATAGCGGAGTTGACATGCAGCACCCTGACCTGGCCGGGAAGGTTATCCCTGGACCCGACTACGTCAACAACGATGCCGACCCCCAGGATGATCACAATCACGGAACTCACGTCTCGGGCATAGCCGCAGCGACGATGGGGAATGGGGAGGGCATCGCTGGAGTGGCACCCGACTCGAAGATCCTAGCGATCAAGGTACTGGGAGCCGATGGCAGCGGCTCGGGGCAGGATGTTGCGGAAGCGATCAAGTACGCGGCGGATCAGAAAGCCGAAGTGATCAACTTGAGCTTGGGGAACCGGCTTGATTTTTTGCTCCACGACGCGACTATCGATAAGGTGATTGATTATGCATACAAGCAGGGGGTTGTAGTGGTCGTCGCTGCCGGAAATTCCGGCGTTCCATTCACTGATCCTGCTACTGCGAACATAACACTGGTCGTGGGCGCGACGAACAAGAGCGATGAGAAAGCCTCTTATTCGCAATCCGGTGCCGGCGTAAGGATCTACGCGCCCGGTGGGCAGGGCGTGGGGATATGCGACCAGGATCCGGATATCTGGTCGAGTGTGCGGCGGGGCAAGGGGGGCTGCGGCCAAAGTAATTACAGTCAGTTCCGCGGAACTTCCATGGCGACCCCGCATGTTGCCGGAGTTGCCGCCCTCGTGAGGGCAGCAAATGCATCGCTCACCGCCAAGCAGGTCATGGATCTTCTGCTCTCGACCGCTGATACGGTCGGCGTTCTTGGCCTAAAACGCGTGAACGCGGCGAAGGCGGTTGCGGCGGCCAAGAGCGCCGGCGGTGGTGGTGGCTCGGGAACGGGCGGTTCTTCAGGTGGGGGTCCGACCGGCGGCGGTTCTTCAGGTGGGGGTCCGACCGGCGGCGGCTCGACCGGCGGCGGGTCTTTGGGCGGAACCGGCTCGGGCGCCGCCAAGGGTACGACGGCCGCCGCTCCGAAGGCCACCACAGGGGCAGCCACGAGTGCAGAGCCCGTCCCAGGACAAGCACTGCCGACTGCCGGCGACTCCAAGGGCGACCGCTCAGGCGGCGAACACAAGCCCCGGGGAAACGCGCTCGGTGTACTCATCGCGGTCGTGATGGCGGCGGGGATAATCGGTGTCTTCGCGTGGAGCAAGTGGAAGGCCACGCGGTCATTAGAGTGATCCATGTCAACGCCCGTCATAAGTCCAATGCGAAGACGGCCGGGTGGTGCTCCAACTTCTTCCATATAGGTCCGATGTGGAGGCACAGCGGAAAACAGGTCTCCGGCTTCACTGCCGTAGAGGGCATCCAGCGCGAGAGCCGTGTCCCGCAGGGTTTTCGAGACGAACAATTCCTGACCAAGCCTTCCGATGAGGGGACCACGTGAGACGCGGCCTCGGGTGGCCTTGAGTCCGACGAGACCGCACCAGCTGGCAGGATTTCTGATCCGAGCCGCCTCTGTCGGAAGCGTGGGCAATTGCGACCATGCCCAGAACAACATGGTTGACGTCGTCCCAGCTTTCGGCCCGATCGGGATAACTGCCGCGCCCGTGAGCGCGGGGCTGAGTCGGAGCTAACCATCTTCCCGATCATCGGTCGCAAAATCGAGTCGGGCTGCGCCTGCGGCTATCCAGCCGTCCGGCGCGCACATCGCGCCTGCCGCAATCGTCGAGCCTGAGCTTACTGATAGCGCTCCGGCAACGCTCGAGGCCCTGCCATCCGGCCGACATCACAGGACTACCATTCCAACAGCGGCTGGTGGCATCAGCCTAATCGGCATCCTTTCGTTAGCCACCTACTTCTTCCGACGACGATTCTCGAGAACGCGGCCGACGTAAGACCCTCCTGTATCCTGCTCGTGGAGGGCAACCGATGCACGGACAGGGAAAGTTCGGCCGTAGTGTTGTAAGTACGGCGGCCCTAGCCTTGCTCTTGATCGCATGCTCCGGCGGAGGGGTTCCTCGTCACGCATCCGTCCAACCGAGCGATCTTCCGTCAGACAGTGTGGCGGCAGCCCAAGGAGAGAGTTCAGACCCGTCCAAGCCGTCAACCGGCCGTCGCACTTCCCTCCCTTCAAAGGGATCAAAAGGCGCTATCGGATCCACCTCGGGCAGCGCAGCCGTTACCGAGGTGTTCGGCCCTTCCGAAGATCGTATCGGGATCACTCCCAGCACCATCACCCTTTGCACGCACGCCCCTTTTGTCCTGCTCCCTGTGGCGGGGCTCACCTCTACCGACGACGCTGACGTTTACTGGAACCTGCTCAACGATCAAGGCGGCGTTCAGGGACGAAAGGTGAACTCGTTGTACACCGACGACCAGCACAACGAGCAGGGAACCCAGACCGCCCTCGAGTCCTGCCGCGAGAAGTCCCCGTTTTACATCCTCTCAGGGAACGCAGATGCCGACCTACTCGCCTCAGCGCGCTCATGGGCGGAACGCACCCGCACCCTCTACTACTTCAACACTTCAACTGAACAGCCGACCCGCAGGTTCAGTTACAGCCCCTTCACAAGCATCGAGACCATCTCCCGATTCGCAGCACAATGGATACTCAAAGCCCACGGGGGCCAGCGAATCGGTCTTGTATATCGCCAAGGCATCAGCTACGAGCCTGGGGTGCCCCGGTTCCAGCGAACTCTAGACGATCGCGGCGTGAAGACGGCCGTTGAAGTCAGCACGACAAAAGACCAGGTTGACTATGGGGCCCAGATCAGCGCATTGAAAGGCAAGGCTGACGTTGTGTTCGTCCTCGACGATGCGCTGGCTGAAACGAACCTGATCAAACAAGCGCGTCAGCAAGGCTACGCTCCACAGTGGGTGGGCCTGTATCCCTTCAATCTCACCACCGACACGCTTGGGTCAGATGCGGTCTTGCCACACCCTATCGAGTCGATCGCGTTGTGGCCCCCCTACCGCGCAGGTGTGTCCGATGGGCGCTACGCTCGATACGGAGACCAAGTCCGGCGTTTCGAGGACGCCTTCAAGCAGTACCGGGGTCGTCCAGCTTCTAGCGACTTAGCATGGCTCTTCTGGAGCTTCTGGCACATAACGGCACAGCAGTTTGATCGTTGTGGACGCGAATGCACTCGCAATAAGTTCCTCGCCGTCAAGAGTTGGGAGGCACAACCCTTCTGCCCGATCGATTTCAGAGGGAGTTCTAACTTCGGCGGGAACAAAGTGTCGATATCACGCGCATACGCGCCCGCCCCCGGGTTGGCCGCATGGGCTGAGGTTCCCGAGGCCGTCTGTCAAGATCATTTCTAGATAGACGATGGCGCGCGCACTCATCGCCGGCATCGCGGACGGAGGCATCTACGGTTTGCTTGCCTTTGGTTTGGTTCTTGTCTACCGCGATCGCCGAGTCGTCAACCTTGCTCAAGCGGAGATCGGCACGTCTTCGGTTCTAGCGGCAACGTTGATCGGTGTGGGGATGTGGCCGTGGGGCGCGATCGCCTCCGTCGCGATCGGTACAGCGATAGCAATCATTTTCGAGCGCGTTGTCGTTTCGCGCATGGAGACCTCGCCGCGTAGCTCGGTCACCGTTGCCACGATCGGATTGTCGCTGCTGCTGATCGGGATCGAACGGAAGTTCTTGCACGGCGCGGCCTCGATCACCGCCCCTATCGGGGGTCTCGGACCAAAGATACTCGGTTACTACATAGCCCCCACGCGTCTGATCGCACTCGGCCTGGTTGTCGCTCTTGACCTTGGGCTGTTGGTCTTCACGAAACGTACTCGACTTGGGATGGCAGCGACCGCTGCATCGGAAGACCGAATAGGTGCAGGGATCGTAGGCATCCCGGCCGCCGCGATCTCCGCAATTACGTGGGGAGTGAGCGGTGCCATCGCCGCTGCATCATCATTACTAGCCGCGCCCTTGTTCGGGCTGGGTCCGGGATCCGGCACGACATTCCTTGTTCGAGGTATGGCTGCGGCGATCATCGGGGGGATCGATCGACCGTTCGGTCCCCTTATGGGTGGTCTCGCGGTGGGAGTGATCGATTCCGTCTCAGGATATCTCTTCGTGCAGAAAGGGTTCCCTGGGATCTCGACGGTCTTACTGATGATGACCATCGTCATCCTGTCCTTCACTCGGGCCCGGACAATGACCGAGAAGGCCGCTGCGTGAAATCAAAGTCACGCTGGAGAACCATATCTGTGTCGATCTCGATCCTTGTCTTAGCGCCGCCTCTACTCGAGCGCCTCGTCCCAAAACTCCTAACTCAATCGCGCGCGCTCACGTTCGGTATTGCAGTTTGCTTCGCGGCCATGGCGCTCTCCCTCAACGTTGTCATGAGGTACGCGGGGCGGCTCTCGCTGGGACACGGTGCGTTGGCCGGCATCGGGGCATTCGCAAGCGGCATGTTGACTTCGCGCGGACCCGAGTTCCCGTTCATTGCCGGCCTCATTGGGGCCGCCATTGCTGGCTCTATCGCAGGTGCGCTGATGGGGCTGGCTGCACGCCGGCTTCAAGGGATCTGGTTTGTCCTAACATCCCTCGGCTTCGCAGTTGCGATGGAGCAGTCGGTGTTCAGATGGCGTGCACTTACTGCAGGGCTACCCGGCTTGGAGATTCCAAGACCGAGGATCGGTTCCTTCGTTTTCGATGGTAACGGCGATTACCTTGGGCTCGCGATCCTCATCTTTGTCGGTATCTGGCTAATCGACGCGAACCTTTCTTCTTCAAAGATCGGCCGGGGGATCCGCGCGGTCACGATAGATCCAGTCGTGGCATCTTCCTTCGGTGTGGCCCCCGGCAGGACGATCCTTCACGCCTTCGTCATTTCTGGCGCAATGGCGGGTGTGGCCGGGGCTCTGTTCGGTCATCTGCTTCGCTTCGTCGATGCGGGAACCTTTTCGTACGAGAGCGTTTCGCTGCCGATCGTCGCCATCGCAGCCATTGGAGGCTTACGCGGTCGTATCGGAATCACGATCGCAGCAGTTGCTTATGCTGCTCTCCCACGCCTCTTCGCTCCGCTTCGCGGCTGGGAGCTGATCGTTTTTGCGATCGCTCTAATTTACGTAGTCACCAAGGATCAGGCCGGTCTGGCGGGGATGAGATCGAGACGCAAGACTTCTTATGCTGCAGACGGCCGAGGACCCACCGCCGAATGGCCGACTCTCGCTCGGCGCGAGTTCAAGGAGCCCGCCTGCCAGATCGTGCTGACCGATGTATCGGTGAAGCGCGCAGACTTGCAGATCCTCGATCAAGTCTCGCTATCGGTCGATCCTGGTTCGATCGTTGGAATAGTCGGACTCAATGGATCCGGCAAGACAACCCTGCTGAACGTCATCTCCGGGTTGATCCTTCCGGACGCCGGCACTGTGTTCGCTTTCGGCCGCGACCTCGAAGGACTGTCACCGAGCGAGCGTGCGTCAATCGGGATTGGAAGAACCTTCGAACGCATCGGACTGTTTCCTGAAATGACAGTGCTAGACAATCTGCTGATCGCCCAACAAAGGGCCCTTCGCTACAGCATGGCCGCAGGGCTTTCGTACTTGCCTTCAATGAGGAGAGCGGAGAAGATGGCGCGTCAGCGCGCGAACGAGGCAGCCATCGCTGCCGGGCTCGGCGACAGCGTGAATGTTTCAGCGCGTCAACTTTCCTTCGGAGACAAGCGCATGTTGGAGCTCACCTGCGTTCTGATCTCGGACGCACAACTGCTCCTTCTGGACGAGCCGGCCTCAGGACTAGCCGCTGATGGCCGAGTGGCCCTGGAATCGATGCTGACCAAAGCTCGCGGCGTACGCACTGTGGTCTTGGTTGAACACAACAGAGCATTCGTCGACTCCGTGTGCGACCGGATAGTAGTTCTCGATTCCGGCCGCCTTGCCCGGCCTTCCCCAGTGGGGTCGGAATAGGGCGGAGCGGTGGGGAAGGCCGCGGAGGACCAGCAGGCCTTCTCACGTGAGCACTGCCCCCATGAGGCAGAGGTCACTGCTCGCAGGCCCCTAGCGGAACGATTCCCAGGCACATTTGAGGCTGCAAATGCGGCACTTGAACGACACTCGTGCATCGGTTTGATGAAAACTTGTGTACTGATTGTGTATTCCGCCGATTTTCTCGGGACTGCCGTCGAGCGCGGCCGTCCGGGAATATGGCCTCTGACCAGGTCTTTTTGTGCAGTCTCGGTACCCGTGCCGCGTAATGGCTTCGGTAGCTATGCCACACTTTTGATCCTCCTGGGTTTGCCGTTGGGTTTGGAGAGGGCACCGTACTCCTTGGTCCTATCGTGACGGGCTTTGTGGGTTCTGACCAGAGCTCCGTCTGCTGTGATCTGGATGGTGTCGCCGACTAAGCGTACGCCAACGATCTGCCGCCTATAACGATTGCCGACCCTGTAGTTGGTGCCGGCAAAGCTGACTGCGCCTGAGGGATCGACCTTGCGAAGGACCTCGTCGCCCCTTGTGGGCTTGGAGGCTTTGAGGAGTTTGCAGCGGCGATCGATCAAGACATCGTCTTCGGCCAGATGCCTCCTGGCATGTGTCGCGACCACCACACCGTTGTGGGTGACGGTCAAGATCCCATCTTTGGATTCGACACCTACCCTTTCGCCAGCTAGGTATGCACCGACGTGGTAGCGGTGTTTGATCACTTTGATCCTTCCTTTGTCGTCGACGATTCGCACCCCCATGTTTGTTTTGGGTTTCTCGTCATCGATCGTGACTTCGCCGTCGATCACTTCGAAGGGCTCTGTGCGCGCGAGTTCGAAGCGTCTGATAGGAGGAACATCGCCGATGGCTTGGTGATCGCGCTGTTGGTTGTAGCTCTCCACCCAGGCGTCCAGTGCGGCTTGAGCTTCTGCGATGGTTCCGAAGTTGTGATCTGAGAAGAACTCCTTTCTCATGGTCTTGTGAAGACGTTCGATCTTGCCGGTCGTTGTCGGATGGTAAGGAGCGGTCAGGATGTGCTTGATCCCGTTGTTCAAACAGATGCGGTCGAACATGACGTTCATAGGCTTTCTGGCTAGCTTGCCGGTGAAGACTTTTCCATTGTCGGTCAAGATCTGCTCTGGGATGCCGTGACGACCGAGGCCCTCGAGCAGTGCGTCGCAGATCGGTTTGGCGGTTGCTCTGTGAACGAACTTGGCGATGACGCAGTAGCGCGAGTGGTCATCGATGCCGGTGACAACCGACAGCTGGGTGCCGTCTTTGAGGTAGACGCTTCCCATCACGTCCATCTGCCACAGCTCCATGGATCTTGACCTCTCCCACCTTTTGTAGTCCTCACGCCTTCGACGCCGTGGTTTGGGATCGATGAGCCTGTGGCGAACGAGACAGCGGTAGATCGATGAACGCGAGGGAGGCTCGTCCAGCTCCTTGCGAATTGTATTGAGGATCGTGCGTGGACCCCAGGCTGGGTGGGACCTCCTCAACTCGATGATCCGCACCTCGACCTCGGGGCCGATCTGGTGGGCGCATCTGTCGGGTTTGGTGCTTCGGTTCTCGAGGGCACCAAGACCGTCGCTCGCGTATCGCACAACCCAGCGGTAAAGGGTCTTGCGATCGACCCCATGGCGCCTAGCTACATCAGTCATCTTGGCTCCAGCATCGAGCACCTCCAAGACTGCTTTGTATCGCTGCTCAACCATCGAAAGATCCGTGACCGGCATGACCCACTCCTCCTTGACTCGACTGGAGCCAAGTCAAGATCAGATGAGGGGTCCTGGTGGTGGATTTAATGGGGCATAGGAGCCGGAGCCAGTGCGACACATGTGCCGAAGCCGGGTCAGAGGATGGGGCATAAGAGCCGGAGCCAAGATGGGGCAGAGGAGCCGAACTTTCACATGACCAGGTCTTTTGCATCGTGGAGCCGAGGGGAGTTGAACCCCTGACCTCTGCATTGCGAACGCAGCGCTCTACCAACTGAGCCACGGCCCCTAGGACAGACCATTGTAGCGCCCCTAGAACTGCCCGGCCCTTAGGTATTGTTCGTCAAAGTATTCGTCGTTTTCCGGTTCACGAAGGTCCGTCGCCGGGGCAGAGCGGCTCTTCCTGTCGTTCAAGAGAAAGTAAACGAAGCCAGCCAGCATCAGGTCCCCGACTAGGTTGAGCCACAACATCACTCGAAGTGACGGGATGAGTCCAGCGACCAGAGTCACTGCGCATACAACCACCAAGGATTCGAACAAACGCTTGCGTCGCTGCATCATTCTGCCCCTAGAAGATCCATCAAAAGCGTCGTTAGGGGCCGCAGGAACAAGGATCCAGCGGCCGCCTGCACTCCTGCGATTCCTTGAATTCGCAGGTCCTGGCTCGGCCGCTACCCTCTTGATTCCCCCCGGTGTTCCCAGTGCTCTCAGGGTTCGATTAAACGTTCCAACCGTGGCGATTGGAGAGTGCGTTCGGCGAGCCCGGAGCATCGCCGGCGTGAACACGACTGCCCAGAGCCCCGCGAGCAGGACTAATAGTAATAATGTCAAGTGTTATCCAATGCTCGTATGCAACATGTGGCCTCCGGCTCAAGGTAGCACGCAACATTTGGGGGTTCGCGGATTTAGAAGGGAACGGAATCGATGCTCACCATGAAACGCGCAGCAACGTCAGGGGCCAAGACCAAAACAGACTTGGTGGTTGTAGGCGTACATCCTGGGATCAAGTTAACGACGGCGGCTACGGAAATTGACCGGGTTCTGAAAGGCGCTCTCGCGAAGTATCTGAAGAAGACGGCATTCAGCGGGGCGATTCGCTCCGCCACGATCATTCCGACGATGGGAAAGATTCCGGCGGCAGCGGTCATGGTCGTAGGACTCGGGCCTGTCGACAAGCTCGATCACGACGCGTTGCGAAGGGCAGCGGGAACCGCGGCCCACTCAGCGGGAGGATTTTCCTCGGTGGCCCTCGATATATCGCGCGACGTCGAAGGCGGAGCGCGGGCCGCAGCCGAGGGCTTCGCCCTCGGCGCTTACGGTTTCACTCGATACAAGTCGGAAACGAAAGAGACAACCCAGCGAGCCGTGATATTGGGGGCGACGCAAACCGACATCGACCGCGCTCAGACCGTTAGCGACGCCACCAACTGGGCCCGCGATCTTGTCAACGAGCCGCCCAGCAATCGAGGGCCTGCGGAGTTCGCACGGCTTGTGGCCGAGCGCGCCAAACAGGGAGGCATCAAAGTTGAAATCTTCGACGAGAAAGCGATGGCCGGCCTCGGAATGAACGGCATCTTGACCGTCGGTAAAGGCAGCTCATCGGCACCTCGTTTCGTAGTACTCACCTACAACCCCAAAGGAGCCAAAGGTTTCATCGGACTTGTCGGAAAAGGAATCACTTTCGACTCAGGCGGCCTGTCACTAAAGCCCAACGAAGGAATGAAGACGATGAAAATGGACTGTTCGGGCGCCGCCGTCGTCGCCGGCGCGATCGCTGCTTTGCCGGCGTTGGATACCAAAATAAAAGTCGTCGCCGCGCTGGCTCTTGCCGAGAACATGCCCTCGGGCGACGCTGTTAAATTGGGCGATGTGATCCACCACTTCGGGGGCCGCACTTCCGAGGTGCTGAACACCGACGCGGAGGGCCGCTTGGTTCTAGCCGACGCGCTGGCTTGGATGTCTGCGCAGAAGCCCGACGCTATTGTCAACGCCGCGACCTTGACGGGGGGAGTCATCGTTGCATTGGGCAACGCAGTTGCCGGGCTCATGTCGAATCGTTCTGCCCTGGCCGCTGAACTCATCGAAGCATCGAAGCGCACAGGCGAGCGCCTTTGGGAGCTGCCGCTTGTCGATGAGTATCGAGAGGCTATCGACAGTGCGGTGGCCGACATCAAGAACACCACGGGGACACCCAAGGCGTCCTCAATATTTGGAGGACTATTTCTTCGGGAATTCGTAGGTGAAACCCCTTGGGCTCATCTGGACATCGCAGGGACGGCCTGGTCGGAGAAGGCCGAGCATTACCTGCCGCAAGGCGCAACGGCGTTCGGAACAAGGTTGTTGATCGATTGGATAATGTCACGGACGAATGGGGCCGACTGATGGAACTCGAAGGACACCCGACTCAAGATGTCGTGGAGGAGTTGCAGCGCCGAGGCGGGTTGATCCATCCGGGCAGCAGCACCGGGCCCGACGCCAAAGCTCTTGAGCTTGCCCGTCCCAGAGACGCCGTCGAGCCGGGGATTTGGCTCTTCCTTCCCAACAGCGCCTACGACACCCAGATCGACGAGGGGCCGCCGGAGCTGTGATGACGCCGGACGAGTGCCGCGCTGTGTTCCGCCATCTGGCGTCGGGCGTGACCGTTGTGACGACCTTTCATGAGGGCAAGATTTTCGGCATGACGGCGACGTCGTTTACAAGCGTCTCGATCGATCCGATCCTAGTGCAGGTCTCATTATCAAAAGACGCGAGAACTCACGATGCCGTCCGCGACGCCGGTACATTCGCGGCCAACATCCTCGCTTCCCATCAGGAAACCGTGGCGCGCGACTTCGCCACACCAAAACTGGATAGAGAGACAATCGCACGAACCCATGCTGGCGAAATGGGTCTTCCCCTGATCGACGGCGCGGCCGGTTACTTTGAATGTCGCGTGACGAACACAATGGAAGGAGGAGATCACACCATCTTCTTGGCCGAGGTCTTTCACGGCGGCACCGAGGATCGACCGCCGTTGGTCTATTTTGACGGCGGTTACACAACACTGGATCAAACGAAAGGAACACAATGAAAAAGTGGGAATACGCGTCCGTGCCGATCATTCCGCACGTCGCTCAGGAGATCTTGAACAATTGGGGGGAGGACGGATGGGAACTGGTCAGCGTCTTCAGCCCCCCCGACGTCGGTGGCGTAGTCGCCTATTTCAAGAGGGAGAAAACAGAACCGGAAGGCTAGGTTTGAAGGTGTTCGGTCGGATCGCCTTTGATCAGACCGAGTGCATGCGGCAGCAAGGGCAAGACCGCGGTTAAGCAATCGCGCACGGCCCCCGGGCTGCCCGGCAAGTTGACGATCAAACTCGTCCCGCATATCCCGGCCGCGGCCCGCGACAGCGGCGCATACGGCGTCTTTTCCATACTCGCCTTCCGCATCTCCTCTGCTAGGCCGGGGATCATGCGTTCGCAAACATCGGCAGTCGCTTCGGGTGTCACGTCACGTGGCGCAACACCCGTTCCACCGGTGGTCACGATCAGAGTCGCCCCCGCGCGCGCGAGCCGCTCCAATTCTGACGAGATCATCGCTCGATCATCCGGAACAATCGGCGACTCCAAGATGGTCGCGCCTTCCGCCATAAGCAGACGAACCGCTTCGGGTCCGCTTACGTCCTCGCTTAGACCCTGAGTCACAGAATCGCTGACGGTAACCACGGCGACATGCGCATTCGCGAGGGCGCCGGTCATTTCCCTCGTTTCCATGAACCGCTCTTGCCTCCCGACTTCGATAACAGCTCCACGGTCTCGATGCGAATGCTCTTGTCGAGCGCCTTGCACATGTCGTAAATCGTGAGCGCGGCGACGCTCGCTGCAACCAATGCCTCCATCTCGACACCGGTACGATCCGTCGTGCGGACTCGGGCAATGATCTCTGCACCTCCGGTGACAAGCTGCACGTCCACATCGATGTCGCTTAGCGCTATCGGATGACATAGTGGAATCAGATCGGGAGTCTTTTTCGCGGCCATCACTCCTGCGATGCGAGCAACACCTAATGCGTCCCCCTTCGCGAGCCCACCCTTGAGCACCGCGGAGCTGACTTCATCGCTCATAGACACGAAGGCGCGTGCGGTCGCCGTTCTTGCCGTGGGTTTCTTGCGCGATACATCAACCATGCGGGCCCGGCCAGCTTCATCGACATGAGTCAGCCTCTTCATTGATTTGATCTGCCGAGATGGGCCAGAAATGCAGGTCCCGCAATCGGATGCTCGGATGCCAAGTCGACCACCGCCTCAAGATAACCGGCAAGGTTCCCGACATCCCATCGTCGCCCGGCATAGCGGCGCGCCAGCAACTGGTGCTGTCCGGCGAGGACGCCCAAAGCGTCGGCGAGCTGAATCTCACCGCCGGCCCCCGTCCCTAGCCCTTCAAGGATCGAGAAAACCGACGGGTCAAGGACGTAGCGGCCCACCAGGGCCAGGTCGGAGGGGGCCAACGATGGGACGGGTTTTTCGACCACGGAACTGACGTTAATGAGGGAGGCATCCGGATTATCGGTGCCAATTGCGCCGTAAAGGCTGATCTGATCGTGGAGAACTTTCAGTACCGCGACAACGCTCTGACCGTGCTCAAGATAAGAGCCGATCAAGTCCGTAACTAGCGACTCGGCGGGATC
>Ga0183260_10001133_pt1 | contig 22577 bp, 17 predicted proteins | sample AntDrymUQ4972206_2_FD_129768 | JGI IMG/M metagenome (GOLD analysis project Ga0183260, IMG submission 129768) | Polar desert sand microbial communities from Dry Valleys, Antarctica - metaG UQ497 (22.06) (version 2) (version 2) | ecosystem: Environmental > Terrestrial > Soil > Desert | place... | reverse complement strand
CGGCAAGTACGTCAAGCTCGAGGACACGATCCGCGGCTTCCGAGCGATCGTCGACGGAGAGCACGACGAGCTCGGCGAGGCGGCCTTCTACATGGTGGGGACGATCGAAGACGCGGTCGAGAAGGCGGGCAAGACCGAGGCCGTCGCGGCGTAGAGGCAACGGTGGCAGACGAACATCCGAAGTTCGATGTCTCGCTCGTGACACCGGACGGGCCGGCGTACGACGGCGAAGCGCAGATGATCGTGGTGCCCGGCGCTGCCGGGGAGATCGGCGTGCTCGCGCGGCACGCTCCTCTCGTCGCCACACTGAAGGCCGGTTCGACCCGGATTCATGTTTCTCCTACGGAGATCCTCCAGTTCGCAACAGGTCCAGGGTTCTTCAAGGTGGAGCTCGACCGGGCGCTGGCGCTGGTCGACGACGCGGTGGACGTACGCGAGATCGACGACACGCGTGCCCGCGACCAGCTCGAGGCTGCGAAGGCCGAGCTGGAAAAGGTCGAGGCGGGAGAGTCACAGGCCGATCGCTGGCAGCTCGAGCAGCGGATCGTCCATGCCGAGAACCAGCTCTCGGTCTCCGGACGGACGGCGGACTGATCGCACCATCGCCTTGTGACACTGTGTCACGAGGTTCGTTCTGTGACAAGACGGCTGCACGCCGGGTCGCGGTGCTCGGCGACGTCCATGGGAACACCGTTGCGCTTGCGGCAGTGCTCGACGAGCTTGAAAGCGAGAACGTCGATCTCGTGGTGTGGACCGGCGACCTGTCCTGGGGATCGGAGCCCGCCGCGACCCTTGCCCTCGTCCGCGGGCTCGACCTGGCGGCGAAGTACGTGCGAGGCAACGCAGAGCGCGCCCTGCTCGAGCTGAAAGCAGGCAGGCCCGACGAGCCGACCGAGCGAGAGCGGTGGATGCTCGACCAGCACTCGGACGACGATCTCGCGTTCGCCGCGACATTCGAGCATGCCGTGTCGGTGGAAATAGAGGATCTCGGCGTGACGTACTTCACGCACGGCTCGCCGCGAAGCGACGAGGAGCTCCTGACGGAGAGGACACCCGAGAAGCGGATTCGCGCGGCCACGACCGAGATCGCCGAGCGCGTCCTCGTCACGGGCCACACGCACTGCCAGTACGACCGGCAGGTCGCCGGACTTCGTGCGCTGAATCCCGGCAGCGTGGGCCTTCCGTACGAGGGAAGGTCGGGCGCGTACTGGGCGCTGCTCGGCCCCGGCGTCGAGCTCCGGCGCACGGAGTACGACATCGCGGCCGCCGTCGCGCAGATGCGCGGGACCGACGACCCTCGCGTGGAGGTGATCGTCGAGCTCATGCTCCAGCCTCGTTCGCGCGAAGAGGCGATCGAGCACGCCGAGAAGCTCGAGTTCTCGGGATAGCGCACCGAGCGCTAACCTTGCGCAAAGCGCATCTTGCGCTAGCCTGCGACGACCTGGACAGCTTTGAGGCAGCTTGGCGACCAGGATAAAAAACGCCTAAAGAGCCCGAACGCCGCAAGCGGCTCCGGACCCTTTAGGCCTCGGAGGCGACTTTTGTGACGAACGTTCGCGCACAGATCGAGCAGCTTCTCGCCGAGCGCATTCTCGTGCTCGACGGGGCCTGGGGCGTCCTCATCCATCGCCGCGGACTTTCGGAGGATGAGTACCGGGGCGAACGTTTCCGCGATCACCACAAGGACGTCCAGGGCGATCCCGACCTCCTGAACCTCACTCGCCCGGAGATCGTCGCCGAGATCCACGACGCCTACTTCGCGGCGGGCGCCGACATCGCGACGACGAACACCTTCACGGCGACCCGGATCGGACAGACCGACTACGACCTCGGCGACCACGCGGCCGAGATGAGCCTCGAAGGCGCGCGGCTCGCCCGGCAGGCGGCCGACGAGTGGACGCAGCGAACGCCGGAGAGACCCCGATTCGTCGCCGGCTCGCTCGGGCCGCTCAACGTCACGCTCTCCCTCTCACCGCGTGTGGAGGACGCCGCTTACCGCGCCGTCACGTTCGATCAGGTGCGCGAGACGTACGAGGAACAGGTGGCGGCTCTGCGCGACGGAGGCGTCGACCTGCTCATGGTCGAGACGATCTTCGACACGCTGAACGCCAAGGCGGCGATCGTGGCCGCTCGCGAAGTTGCGCCGGAGCTTCCGCTCTGGCTCTCGTTCACGGCCGTCGACAAGAGCGGGCGCAACCTGTCCGGCCAGACCGCCGAGGCCTTCTGGATCTCGGTCGAGCACGCGGAGCCGTTGCTCGTCGGGGTCAACTGCTCGCTCGGCGCCACGGAGATGCGGCCGTTCCTCGAGGGCCTCGCCAACGTCGCCTCGACCTACGTCTCCTGCCACCCGAACGCGGGCCTTCCGAACGCGCTCGGGCTCCACGACGAGGAGCCGGGGGATACGAGCCGGTTCCTACGGGCGTTCGCCGAGGACGGTCTCGTGAATCTCGTCGGCGGTTGCTGCGGAACGACGCCTGAGCACACGCGGGAGATCGCGAGAGCCGTCGAAGGGCTTGCGCCGCGGCGCGTGCCCGAGGTCTCGCGGGCTCCGCGCTTTTCGGGCCTCGAGCCGTTCGTCGTCGGCCCCGACACCGGCTTCGTCATGGTCGGAGAGCGGGCGAATGTGACCGGCTCGGCGAAGTTCCGCCGGCTCGTCGAGGCGAACGACTTCCAGGGCGGCGTCGCCGTTGCGCTCGAGCAGGTGCGCGGCGGCGCGAACTTGCTCGACGTGAACATGGACGCCGACCTGCTCGATGCGGAGCAGGCAATGACGACGTTCCTCAACCTGATCGCCACCGAGCCGGAGGCCGCGCGGCTTCCGATCATGGTCGACAGCTCGCGCTTCTCCGCGCTCGAGGCCGGGCTCAAGTGCTTGCAGGGAAAGGGCATCGTCAACTCGATCTCGCTGAAGGAAGGCGAGGAAGTCTTCCTCGAGCAGGCGCGGACGATTCGGCGCTACGGCGCGGGAGTCGTGATCATGGCCTTCGACGAGCGCGGCCAGGCCGAGACCGGCGAGCGAAAGGTCGAGATCCTAGGTCGCGCGTACGACCTCTTGATCGCGGAGGCCGGTTTCCGGCCCGAGGACATCGTCCTCGATCCGAACGTCCTCGCCGTGGCTACGGGAATCGAGGAGCACGCACGCTTCGCGAAGTCGTTCATCGAGGCCATTCCGCTTCTCCGAGAGCGTTGCCCCGGTGCGCTCGTGTCGGGCGGCATCTCGAACCTCTCCTTCGCCTTCCGCGGGAACGACGCCGTTCGCGAGGCGATGCACTCGGCCTTTCTCTACCACGCGATCCGGGCCGGGCTCGGCATGGGCATCGTGAACGCAGGCCAGCTTGCGGTGTACGAGGACATCGAGGCCGATCTGCTGGAGCGCGTAGAGAGCGTGCTCTTCGACCGCCGCCCGGACGCGACGGAGCGGCTCGTAGACCGCGCTCGGACGGTCACCGGTGGGGCGACCGAGCGGGAGCTTGATCTTTCCTGGCGCGAGGCGCCGGTCGAAGAGCGGCTCGCGCACGCGCTCGTGCACGGTGTCGTCGACTTCATCGAGGAGGACACCGAAGAGGCGAGAGCGGTCGCGGGACGCCCACTCGACGTGATCGAGGGCCCGCTGATGGAGGGTATGAAGATCGTCGGCGATCTCTTCGGCGCGGGGAAGATGTTTCTGCCGCAGGTGGTCAAGAGCGCACGGGCGATGAAGCGGGCGGTCGCGTACCTCGAGCCGTATATGGAGGCGGAGAAGACAAGCGCGTCGAGGGCGACCCGAATCGTGCTCGCGACGGTCAAGGGTGACGTGCACGACATCGGCAAGAACATCGTGGGGGTCGTCCTCGGCTGCAACGGCTACGAGGTCATCGACCTCGGGGTCATGGTGGCCGCGGACCGGATCCTCGATACGGCACTCGAGGAGGACTGCGACATCGTCGGCCTCTCTGGGCTGATCACTCCGTCTCTCGACGAGATGGTCCATGTCGCGAAAGAGATGGAACGTCGCGGGCTGGAGCTGCCGCTCCTGATCGGGGGCGCGACCACGTCCAAGCAGCACACAGCCGTCCGGATCGCGCCCGAGTACGGCCGCCCGACACTGCACGTGCTCGACGCGTCACGGGTCGTTGGGGTGGTGGGAGATCTGCTCGACTCAGGACGGCGCCTGCGGCTCGATGCCGAAAACCGGGTCGACCAGGAGCGCCTTCGCACGCTGCACGCCGACAAGAGCCGAAAGCCACTCCTGCCCATCGGCGAGGCACGCGCCAACCGGACGCCGATCGACTGGCACGAAGAGGACCTCGCCGTACCCGCGGCTCTCGGATCGCGCATCGTCGAGGCGGATATCGCTGTCCTCCGCGAGTACATCGATTGGACGTTCTTCTTCCACGCCTGGGAGCTCAAGGGGCGTTTTCCCGCGATCCTGGACGACCCCGAGAAGGGTGGAGTCGCGCGAGAGCTCTATGCGTCCGCCAGCGAGCTGCTCGACGAAGTCGTCAGCGACGGGTCGCTGGAGGCGCGCGGCGTCTACGGCTTCTGGGAGTCGCACGCTGAGGGAGACGACCTCGTCGTAGACGGTGGCCGCCGCTTTCCGATGCTTCGACAGCAGTCAGCACATGAGGACTCTCGACCGAATCGCTCGCTCGCCGACTTCGTCGCGCCGGCCGAGAAGGGCTTGATCGATCATGTAGGTGCGTTCGCGGTGGCGATCCAGGGTGCCGAGGACTTGGCCGACCGCTTCGCCTCCGAGCTCGACGACTACCGGTCGATCATGATCCGCGCGCTCGCCGACCGGTTGGCCGAGGCGTTCGCGGAGTGGCTGCATCAGCGGGCGCGCCACGAGTGGTATGCCCCGGGCGAGCGGCTCGTGGGCGAGGCGCTGATCCGGGAGCGCTTCCGCGGGATCCGTCCCGCGTACGGATACCCCGCCTGCCCCGACCATTCGGAGAAGCGCCCGCTCTTCGCGCTCCTCGATGCAGAGCGGGTCGGAATGGGGCTCACCGAGTCGTACGCCATGACTCCGCCGCCGAGCGTGAGCGGCCTCTACTTCGGCCACCCGCAGGCGCGCTACTTCTCGGTAGGACGCATCGGGCGCGATCAGGTGGAGGACTACGCGAGCCGGAAGGGGATCGAGCGAGCCGAGGCTGAACGCTGGCTTCGGCCGAACCTCGCCTACGAACCTAGGTAGAGCACGGTGGCTCTAGAATGAGGCCGTTGCGCCGACTGCTCGCCTACGTCCTGCTGTTCGCGTTTCTCGTTGCGTCTGCGAGCGCGTTGGCCACTCATCAGGAGCCGAAGAAACGCCTCACGAGGGCCGACAACGCCCGCGCACGGACGATGCTGATCAGGCGCTCCGAACTTCCCGCGGGATTCCGGGCGCAGGCCTCGGGCGGTGAGAATCCTCACGTCGACTGCCCTGCGTCCGTCAGTGAGGCGGATCTCACGCTCACCGGGGAGGCGGAAGGGGCACAGTTCACAGGCGCTGGGGCGGTGTTCTACGTGACTTCGTTGTCGGCTATCTACACGTCCGTCGGTGACGCCTCGGCTTCGTGGCGGCGGGGATCCAGCGCAGCAGGGACGAAGTGTCTGGCCGGTCTGCTCGGTCGAGTGTTCGTCATGCAGAACATCGACTTCATCGCTCTCCAAAAGCTCGCCTTCCCACGTGTCTCCGAGCGCTCGATCGCGCATCGCGTCACGCTTTCCGCTACGACCGCGCAGGGCACAGTGCCGCTCTATGTCGACGTCGTCGGTCTCATGCGGTCACGGACTCAGGCACTCGTGTTCGTAGGCTCGGCGCTCGTTCCGCCCCAACGGTCCGAAGAGCTTCGGCTGGCACGGATCGTCGCGGGTCGCATGGCCTCGGCAATGCGCGGCTGAGAAGTCGGCGCCCGCGCCTCTGGCCGACGCGCTTTCCGGGCATGGCCGTCTTGGACAGGCCCCAAAGAGGCCGTAGAGAGAAGCCGAACCAGGTGCTAGCGTCACCCGAAGTCGTGGAGATCGCTCGCCGTCTTGGCCTCCTGCGTCGCTCGCCCTCGTTCGGGCTCCTCTTCCTCGCAACCGCGGGGTCCGGCATCGGGACGTATCTGGCTGCGATCGCGCTGACGCTCGACATCTACGCGCGCACCGAGTCCGGCCCCTGGGTGGCAGCGCTCCTCATCGCCGACTTCCTGCCGATCGTCCTCGTCGGTCTGCTGCTCGGGCCGCTCTTCGATCGGTTCTCTCGCCGGCTTCTGATGATCGCGTCGGATCTGACACGCGTCGCCGTGTTCGCCGCGCTCCCCTTCGTGGACAGCCCGATCGGGATCGTCGCTCTTGCCGGGCTGGCGGGCGTCGCGACGGGCTTCTTCCGGCCTGCTGCGTTGGCGGGTCTCCCGAATCTGGTTCCGGACGAGGAGCTGACCAACGCCAACTCCCTTCTGCAGACGATCGAGAACGGCGCCTGGATGATCGGGCCGGTCCTCGGCGGTGTGCTGGTGAGCGTCTGGAACCCCTCCGTGCCGTACGCGGTCAACGCGGCCACGTTCCTCGTGTCCGCGGTGCTCGTCGCCCGGATCGCCGACTCGCAGCTTCGCTCGGAAAAGTCGCTCACGAGCGGGCACTGGCGTGACGTTGCCGACGGCGCGCGCCTCGTCCTGACCGCTCCTCCGCTTCGCACCGTTCTCATCGTGTGGAGCATCGTGGGGTTCGGGAGCGCCGCGATCAACGTCGCGGAGGTCTTCTTCGTCCGGGACGTCCTGGGGGCCGGCGAGATCGGCTTCGGCGTAATCATCGGCGCCACGGGGTTGGGCCTGGTACTCGGGAGCTTCCTTGCGGCGCCCGCTCTCGGCAGGGTCGGTTTGCGCCGCAACTACGTCGGCTCGATCGCGCTGATGGCCTTCGGCTGGGGCGGCGCGGCACTCAGCCCAGCGATCTGGGTGGCGGTGCCGTTTGTCATCGGAGGTGCAGCGGGCAACGGCGCGGCGATCATCTGCAACCAGATCCTCGTTCAGCGCGGTGCGCCGGACCGGTTCCGAGGCCGTGCGCTCTCGACGATCATGAGCACGAACTACCTGGTCATCGGTCTCGCGATGGGCTCTGCGGGTCTGCTGACCAATTGGCTGGGGGCGCGCCAGGTCATGATCTCGGCCGCGGCGATCTGCGCCGCCGGTGCTCTCTCAGCGCTCCTCATGACGCGCTGGCTCCCGGTGCACAGCACAGACCAGGATCACGTTCTCGAGGCCTACGGAGAGGCGGCCGCCGGAACGCTCGTCACGCTCGGCAGCGTCCGGCGGGAGCCTCGGGGCGCTGCGAAGCCACCGCTCCGGCAGCAGCCGGTTCGTGACGGCGATGCTGCGGGCGGCCTCGAACGTATCGCAGTCCTGCTCGAGGAGATCGAGTTGCGACGCGAGCACGAAGCCAGCCGGCGCTCGGCGACCTGACGAAGCGCAGCGTCGGGTCTGGGCAATAGCCAGACTCGAGGCGATGTAAGTTGGCCCACCGTGGCAAGGAAGGAATGGCCTCTCGATGATCTGACGAAAGGCGTTCGAGCGGGAGACCGTCGGGCGCTGGCGCGCGCGATCTCGCTGGTCGAGAACGGCGATCCCTTGGCGTACCCACTCGTCCGCGAGCTCTATCCGGAGACAGGGAAAGCCGTCGTGATCGGGGTCACTGGACCGCCGGGTGTGGGAAAGTCCTCCCTGATCGCCGCGCTCGTCGAGTATCTGCGCGGCCGCGATCGCACGGTTGGCGTCGTATCCGTCGACCCGTCCAGCCCGTTCTCGCGCGGAGCGCTGCTCGGGGATCGCATCCGCCTCGTGGATCACTTCCTCGATCCGGGCGTCTTCATCCGCTCGATGGGCACGCGCGGCCATCTGGGCGGGCTGGCCGAGACAACGCTGCAAGCGGTTCTCCTCTTGGACGCCTCCGGCAAGGACGTGATCTTCGTCGAGACCGTCGGTGCCGGGCAGAGCGAGGTCGAGGTAACGGGAATCGCGGATACCGTGCTGCTTGTGCTCATGCCGGGATCGGGCGACTCCGTGCAGGCGCTGAAGGCGGGGATCATGGAGATTCCGGATGTGATTGCAGTCAACAAGATGGATCATCCCGCGGCCAAGACGATGCTGAACGAGGTTCGCTCTATCGTCGGGCTCGCTCCCTCGGAGCGGCGGCCGGCGATCATCCTCACAGAAGCCGTGAGGCGCGAGAACGTGCCGGAGCTCTGGGAGAAGATCGAGGAGCACCGCGCAGGGCTCGAGCGTGACGGCAAGCTCGAGGAGCGTCGCCGCAGAAACCTCTCGCGTGAGGTGTTCGCCGTTGCGTCGAGCCGCGCCAAGGCCCATCTCGAAGAAGCCGTTGCCGACGATCCCGAGCTCCAGCGCGTTCTGGGGGCCGTCGAACGGCGGGACCTCGACCCGCTGACCGCCGTGCGCGAAATCATGGAGAAGGTGTTCAAGATTGGCTGAGGCACCGACGATCACCGACATGGAGGCGGCCCGAGCCCGGCTTGCCGGGGTAGCGCGGGAGACGCCGCTCTACCAAACGGAGACGTTCTCCCGGCTGTCGGGCCGCACGGTTCTCCTCAAGGCGGAGAACCTTCAGCGCACCGGGTCGTTCAAGATCCGCGGCGCCTACAACACGATCGCGACACTTGCTCCCGCGGAGCGGAGCGCAGGTGTCGTCGCCGCCAGCGCGGGCAACCACGGCCAGGCGGTGGCGTGGGCAGCACGCGAGGCGGGGATCGTCGCCACGATCTTCATGCCCGAGGACGCGCCGATGGCGAAGGTCGAGGCGACACGCGCTTATGGTGGTCGAGTGGAGCTTGCGGGAGCGGGCTTCGAGGGGGCGGTGGCCGCAGCGCAGGAACACGTCGAGCGCACCGGAGCAACGCTCGTGCACGCCTTCGAGGACGTGCGCGTGATCGCCGGTCAGGGCACGATCGGCCTCGAGCTCGCGGAGCAGGCCCCGGACGCGGCGACCGTTGTGATCCCGATCGGCGGCGGCGGTCTTGCGGCGGGCATCTCGACCGCGCTCCGCGCGCGGTGCCCGGGACAGCGAATTGTCGGCGTCATCTGCCAAACGGGCCTCACCATCGCCGATGGGATCTCCGTGAAGTCACGGGGCGAGCTCGCTGGCACGATCCTCGACCGCACGCTCGACGATGTCGTGGAGGTCTCGGACGAGGAGATCTCGGATGCGCTCGTCCTCTGTCTCGAGCGCAAGAAGCTGCTCGTCGAGGGCGCCGGCGCAGCGGGGCTCGCCGCGCTCCTGGCCGGGCGGGCCGGGGGAGAGGATCCGGTCGCAATCGTGCTCTCGGGCGGCAACATCGACGCGACGACGCTCGTCTCGGTCATGCGCCTCGGCCTGACCCGCTCGGGCCGCTACCTGGCTCTTCGGATGCTGATTCCCGACCGGCCCGGCGAGCTGCGGAACGTGCTCGACCTCGTCGCGCGCGAGCGAGGCAATCTCGTCTCGGTCGACCACCATCGGGAGGGCACGACGCGAACCGCGTTGCAAACAGAGGTCGAGCTCGTCGTCTCGACACGCGACGAGGCGCATTGTGATGCGATTCTCGAGGCGCTTCGCGAAGTCGGATACACAGTGGAGCGCCTGGGACCACCGGCGTAGACTCGCCACGATGCGCACGTGTCCGAGTTGTGGAATCGAGAACGCGGATACCGCAAAGTTCTGCTCGGAGTGCGGTTCGGCGCTTACAGCGAAATCGTCCGCACGTCGCGAGGAGCGGAAGGTCGTCACCGTCGTTTTCGCCGACCTCGTGGGCTCGACGGCGCGAGCCGAGAGGCTCGACCCCGAGGACGTGCGGGCGATTCTCGCCCCCTACCACGACCGGCTGAGAGCCGAGCTCGAGCGCCGCGGCGGAACTGTGGAGAAGTTCATCGGCGATGCCGTCGTCGGAGTGTTCGGAGCACCGGTCGCCCACGAGGACGACGCCGAGCGTGGCGTGCGCTCGGCGCTTGCGATCCAGGATGCGATCGCCGAGCTGAACGAGTCGAACGAGGCGCTGGAGCTGGAAGTACGTATCGGAGTCAACACCGGCGAGGCCCTCGTCAGCATCGACGCTCGTCCGGAGCTAGGCGAGGCGATGGTCGCCGGCGACGTCATGAACACCGCGGCGCGCATGCAGTCGGCGGCGCCGCCCGGCGGCGTTCTGGTGGGCGAGGCGACGTATCGCTCGACTTCGCGAGCGATCGAGTACAGCGACGCCGATCCGTTGATCGCGAAGGGAAAGTCGGAGCCGATCCCCGTCTGGGCTGCGGTCGCACCCCGGTCGCGCTTCGGTGTCGACGTCTTCCAGACGGGCCGTGCATCCCTCGTCGGTCGCGAGCGCGAGCTCGACCTGCTCGTGGGTGCCTTGGCCCGCGTACGCGCGGCGAGCGAGCCGCAGCTCGTCACCCTTGTCGGCGTACCCGGAATCGGAAAGAGCCGCCTCGTGTCCGAGTTGGCGCGCATCGCCGACGAGGACGACGAGAGCATCATCTGGCGCCAGGGCCGATCTCTTGCCTACGGGGAAGGCGTCGCGTTCTGGGCGCTCGGAGAGATCGTGAAGGCACAGATAGGAATCCTCGAGTCGGACTCTGTGTCCGAGGCGGCGACGAAGCTCGCCGCAGCGGTCGCCGATCTCGTGCCCGACGTGGAAACAGCCTGGCTGGAACGGCATCTCCGCCCGCTCGTGGGCCTCGGCGGTGAGAGTGACGGAGGCGAAGGTCTACAGGCCGAGGCGTTCTCCGCCTGGCGGCGCTTCTTCGAGGCGCTCGGCGAGCGGAGTCCGACCGTCGTCGTCTTCGAGGATCTGCACTGGGCGGAGGACGGGCTGCTCGATTTCGTGGACGGCCTGGTTGAGCGCGTCGCCGGCGTGCCGTTGCTCGTCGTCTGCAGCGCTCGTCCCGAGCTTCTCGAACGCCGTCCGGGCTGGGGAGGGGGGAAGCGGAACGCGTATTCGATCTCGCTCGCTCCACTTTCCAACGAGGAAACCGCGCGGCTCATCGCGATTCTGCTGGATCGTCCGGTCCTCGCTGCCGACCAGCAGGCAGTGCTCCTGCAGCGGGCAGGCGGCAATCCTCTCTATGCCGAGGAGTACGCGCGCATGTCGGAGGCGACGCCGATGCTCGAAGAAGTGCCGGACACCCTCCAGGGAGTCGTCGCCGCTCGTATCGACGCGCTTGCCCCGGCCGAGAAGGAGCTCCTCCAGCAGGCATCTGTCCTCGGCAAGGTGTTCTGGACCGACGGTTTGGCGGCGTCGCTCGGGCTCGACGAATGGGACGTCGACGAGCGTCTGCACACGCTCGAGCGGAAGGAGTTCGTGCGCCGTGAGCGCAGATCTGCGGTCGCAGACGCAAAGCAGTACGTGTTCGTACACGCACTCGTTCGCGATGGCGCCTACGGACAGATGCCGCGCGCAGCTCGCGGGCAGGCGCACGCGCGTGTCGCGGAGTGGATCGGGTCTCTGCCGTCCGACCGCGCCGAGGATCGCGCAGAGATGCTTGCGCATCACCTCATCGCAGCGGTCGAGTACGGTCGCGCGGCCGGGGTCGACGTCACCGAGCTCCTTCCGAAGGCCGCGCAGGCGGCGCGCGATGCAGGCGACCGGGCATGGACCCTGGGCGCCCCGGGATCGGCCCTCACGCTCTACGAGCAATCCCGCTCACTCGATCCCAACGTCGGCGACGACCCGTACTTGCTCCTACGCTTGGGTCGGGCTCGCTTCCTCATGCTCGGAGAGGGCGAGGAGGAGCTCGAGCGGGCGGCCCGCGCCCTTGAAGAGTCCGATCCCGCCGCAGCCGCCGAGGCCGAGGTCATGCGGGGGGAGATCGTCTGGCAGCGAGGGGATCAGGACAGCGCGTTCCCGTACTTCGAACGGGCCTCGGCGTCAGTCGCCAAGCTTGCTCCCTCGCGCCAAAAGCTGTATGTCGTCAACCAGGTTGCTCGGTTTCTCGGGCTTGCGGGGAGCCATTCCGAGAGCCTTGAGCTCGCCGAGCAGGCGATCACGATGGCGCAGGATCTGAACGACGAAGAGCTCCTGAGCGACGTTCTCAATACCCGAGGCATCGTGCGCAGGGCGCTGGGCGAAGCGGACGGAATCGTCGACATCAAGCGCAGCTTGGAGATTGCTCTCGAGCTCAAGTCGTACCGGGCTGCGCGCGGATACATCAACCTCGGATCGGAACTCCACGGCTTCGACGGAGACGTCATGGAAGCGGCGGCCACCTACCGCGAGGGCCTCGGGTTCGTGGAGCGCCTCGGCGTCGGCTTGTCTCGACGGTGGCTGGTCGGAAATCTGGCGGAATCATCGCTCCATCTCGGGCTCTGGGACGAGGCGATGGCTCTCGCCGAAGGCGAGATCGCCGATCCGTCCCCGCACTACATGCAGCAGCTCTGCCGAATCGTTCGCGCGCATATTCGGCTCGCTCGAGGCGACATTCCCGGCGCCATAGAAGATGTCGAGCGCGCCGCCGAGGAGGCTCGGGCGATTCGAGATCCCCAGGCGCTCGTTCCCGCGCTGACTACGCGAGCCTTTTGCGCCGTCCGCACGGGCGATGTCGCGGGTGGTGCGGCCGCACTGGACGAGCTTGCGAGCGCAGTTGGTGAGCTCGGTCCGGCTGCTGGGCTAGCGGGGTCGTGGGTGGTCGAGCTCGCGTTCTCGTTGCTCGAGTTGGGTCGCGAGTCCGAGCTCTCCGCCGGCAAGCACCAACTCGGCCCGCAGACCCCCTGGCGCGAGGCCGCCGCTGCGCTCGGCCGCGGAGAGCTGGTGCCCGCCGCCGACATGATGAGGGAGATCGGCTCCCTTACGTTCGAGGCTCATGCGCGTCTTCGCGCTGCTCGACAGCTGTCAGCGGACGGCAGGCGCGCAGAGGCCGCCGAGCAGCTCGGTCTCGCGCTTTCGTTCTACCGCGGGGTCGACGCCTCAGCGGCCCTACGGGAGGGTGAGGCACTGCTCGCGGCCGCGAGCTGACTCAGGAACCGCAGCGGCGGAACTCGACCGTCGGACGTCCGCTTGCCTGCCACGTGCTGATGCCACCGCCGGCAACTGCGCGCGCGTCGTAGCCGCGAGCGGTGAGGAGGCTCGCCGCGATCCCGGCCCGCGGGCCGGACTCGCAGATCGTGACGAGCGGCCGGTCGGACGGGAGATCGACCGCGTCAAGGGCGAGCAGGCGGTAAGGGATGTTGCGGCTCCCGGCGATGTAGCCCGAGTCCCGCTCGTCTTTCTCGCGCACGTCGATCAACTCGGCGCCCTTCTCGAGGAGACCCTCGAGCTCCTCGACGCCAACGAGCTCCAGCGTCTGCGCGCCGCCTCCGAGGACGTAGCCGGAGATGTCCAGGAGCCCGACCGAGCGGAGGCTCCGTACCGCCTGCGTGACCTCGGCCGCAGCGGACGCGCAGATGACCACGGGCTTGCCTGCGTTGAGCACGAAGGCCGCCTTGGTCGAGAAGCGCGTCCCCGAGATCGGTACGCTGATTGCGCCCGGGTGATGTCCCTCGGCAAACACGTCGAGCGGCCGGACGTCGACAATTTGGACGTCGTCGGGAGGCAAGGGCAGCTCGAGCGGGTCTGGTTGGGCTCCGACGAACGGCCCGCGGTTCAACTCCACGATGCGCTCCATGTTCGGCGGCCTCGGCGCCGAGATCCCGGAGGATTCCGCAACGAAGGCTGCGACGTCGTCGCTCGCAAACACATGGTTGAAGCGACGCTCGAAGCCGATCGTCGTCGACGCTTTGGAGCTCATGGCCTTGCCACAGAGCGACCCGGCGACGTGCCCTGGGTAGACCTCGACGCCGTCTCCGAGCTCGATCAGCCGCCTGAGCGAGTGGAAGAGGCCCTCGGCGCCGGCCCGCGCTTCCACCGCCAGATCCGGGCGCGCGGCATCCCCGACGAAGAGCGAGTCTCCGGTCAGGACGAGCCAGGGATCTCGCGCACGCGAGCCGTCGACGACCGCGAAACAGCAGTGCTCCGGCCGGTGTCCCGGTGTGTGGATACACCTGAGCACGACCTCTCCGAGTGAGATCTCGGCGTCGCCTTCGAGCGAATCGTGCGGGTACGTCGCTTCGGCGGCCGGATGAATGCTCACCGGAAGCTCGTGCTCCAGCGCGAATCGTCCGTGACCTGAAAGATGGTCGGCGTGCGTGTGCGTCTCGAGGACGCGCACGAGCCGGATTTCGCGCCGCTCGGCTTCCTCCAGGTACTGCTCGATGGCATACGCCGGGTCGATGACGACCGCCTGACCCGTGCTTTCGTCGCCGACGAGGTACGAGGCGCACCCCAGAGCATCGTCGACGAACTGCGTGAAGATCACAGCGGAGCGAAGGTACCACCGGTCTCCGCTATTGCTCTTGAAGTGAGCTGCCGCTCCGTCGCTTTAGCCACGCGACGACGGCGATGACGACGAGGACGAGTAGGCCGGTGAGTACCAGTCCGGGGATGTAAAACGGTTCGAGCGAAGCCTTGCCGACGGCGCTGCCGGGTATCACGGTCACCGGAATGGGCCAGGGAAGGCTTCCACCCCCCGGATAGAGCTGCTCGGCCTGGAGCTGGAGAGGCCCCACTGGCGTCGAGGCATCGACGGCGAGCTCGATCTCGAACGTGCCACCGGTATTCGGCGCGAGCGGCGCGCCGGTCCAGGTCGCAGTCCCGTTCTCGACGACCGCCTCCCACATGCCCCCCGCTCGAACGATCTGGACGCCCGCCGGAGCCATCACGGACAGCCCCGTCATCGGTCGGTCGAGGTCGTTGTGGACGGTGAGGCTCAACGTCTCGGTATCGCCCGCGCCGAGAAGGCCAGGCGTGACGCCGATGTGGGAGGCGACCGGGTTCGCCGCTACGAGGACACCCGTAACCGAGATCGTCGTGGCAAGCGCGAGACGCACGCGCTCATGATGCCCGGGCCCAGAGCGGTGCCAGCCTCGCCTCTACAAGCCGAGGAGCCGGGCGATCACCATGCGCTGAACCTCGTTCGTGCCCTCGCCGATCTCGAGGATCTTCTGATCTCGATAAAAACGCGAGATCGCAGCCTCCTCCATGTAGCCGAAGCCGCCGTGGATCTGAAGAGCGGCGTCGACGACACGATTCGAGAGCTCGCCCGTGTAGAGCTTTGCCATTGCAGCCTCGCGCGCGAAATCGCGTCCCTGATCCTTGAGCCAAGCGGCCTTCATGACCAGCGCGCGCCCCGCTTCGATCTCCGTGGCCATGTCGGCGAGCTTGAACTGGATCGCCTGGAACCGCGAGATCGGCGTCCCGAACTGCTCCCGTTCCTTCGCGTACGCGTACGCAAGGTCATACGCGCCCTGGGCGAGCCCGACCCCCATCGCCGCCACCGAGATTCGTCCTCCGTCGAGGATCTCGAGGAACTGTTGGAAGCCGGCGCCGCGCTTGCCGAGCAGATTCCCCTCCGGGACAGCGCAGTCCTCGAAGGAGAGCTCGCGGGTGTCCGAAGCCTTCCAGCCGAGCTTCTTCATCGGCGAGGAGATCGTGTACCCGGTGGTCCCGTTCTCGACCACGATGTTCGAGATCTCGTCTTCCCCTGTACGGGCCGTGATGGTGACCCCCCACGTGATGTCGGTGCCGGCGTTCGTGATGTAGAGCTTCGAGCCGTTGATCACCCAGGAGCCGTCGCCGGGCTCGGCCGTGGTGCGCGTGTTTCCCGCATCCGACCCCGCTCCCGGCTCGGTGAGCCCGAACGCGGCTAGACGCTTGCCCGACGCGAGGTCGGGGAGCCATCGCTTCTTCTGCTCCTCGCTCCCGTAGAGGAGGATCGGCATCGCCCCGAGCGATGTGTGCGCGGCGACGGTGATCGCCACGGAAGAGTCGACACGGGTCAACTCCTCGATCGCTATCGCGTACGAGACCGTGTCGCCGCCGGCGCCCCCGTACTCCTCCGGGATGGGGAGCCCCATCAGTCCGAGGTCCGCGAGCTCGGCGACGAGCTCGTAGGGGAAACGCGACTCGAGGTCGAGCTCGGCGGCGACGGGTTGCACCCGCTCCCGTGCGAACGAGCGCACGGTGTCGCGGATCAGCTCCTGCTCGGGCGTGAGATCGAAGTCCATGGGCGCGCGGATGGTATCCGCGAATTCGCGGTCGATCATCTAGGCTGGCGCGGTCCACCAGCAGGGGAGGCGAGTCGAGACGATGGGCAGCGTGCAGGAGTTCTTCCAGGAATTGCCCGGCCGCGTGGATCCTGAGCGGATCGCGGGGATGAACAACACCTATCTCTTCGAGATCGAGGGCGCCGGAACGTGGAAGGTGGCGGTCGCCGACGGAGCGATCGAGGTCAGCGAGGGCGGAGACGAGGCCGACTGCACGTTCTCGGCGAGCGAGGAGAACTTCGAAAAGATCGTCGCCGGCGAGCAGAACCCGACGACCGCGTACATGACCGGGAAGCTCAAGATCAAGGGGGACATGGGCGCGGCGATGAAGCTCCAGAAGATCTTTTGAGACTCATTTGAAGCCGTTCGTCCTCCCGCGTTAGGCTCGCATCATGGCTTGGCTGGTCCGTCTCCTTCTCCTCTGGGGCATCAACGTCCTGGCCCTGATCGTCGTCGACTGGCTGTTCGACGGCGTCGACATCGGCCGCTGGGGGTCGCTGCTCCTGGGTGCGTTCGTGCTGATGGTCGGGAACGCGATCCTGAAGCCGATCCTCACGATCCTGACGCTGCCACTCGTCATCATCAGCTTCGGGCTCTTCTACTTTGCGCTCAACGTGCTGATGCTCGCGTTCGCGGAGTGGGTCGCGCCGAACTTCACGATCGACGGCCTCTGGACGTACGTCGGCGCGACGATCGTCGTCTGGCTCGTGAACCTCATGGTGGGGAAGCTGCTCGAGCGAGTTCGCGGCTGAGGGCCGTCAAGCGGGGAACTGAAGTCGCAGCCGGGTCGTCTACTGGCGCTACCGCGTCGCGATTTCGCAGTCGCCTGACGCAGCCGCTGCGAGTTAGCTCAGACGAAGGCCGGGCCTGCCCGGGGGCCTACGACTCGAGGTCGACGAGGAGGGCTCCGCCAGCGACGCGGTCACCGGCGCTGACGTGGACGGCGGTGACGGTGCCCCCGAACGGCGAGGAGACAGGGATCTCCATCTTCATTGCCTCGAGCACGACGAGCGGGCGGCGGGGCTGAACCACGTCGCCGGGCTCGACCTCGACGCGGATCACGGTGCCGGGCATGGGGGCGGTGACCGCGCTTTCTCCCGGCGCCGGCCCGCGTACGGCCGCGGCCGAGTCGACACTCGGAGGGGCGGCGGGAGGCGGAGCAGGCAGGTTCAGGCGCCAGGGGCGCTTCCAAGGGGCAGCGGCGCTCAGGAGCGGAAGAGGGGAGAGCGGAGGATGCTCGGTCAGAAACGCCGTGGTCGCCTCGCCGGCACGGACCACCGGATGCGCGACGAGCCAGCGGAGAAACGGCAGATTCGTCGTCACGCCCGCGATCTCCACGTCTGCGAGCGCCGTCGCAAGACATTCGAGCGCGGCGTCACGGCTGCGACCGTGGGCGATGAGCTTGGCGATCATCGGGTCGTATGAGAGCCCGATCTCGTCGCCCGCTTCGACTCCGGCATCGACGCGAACGCTCCCCAGACCTTGTGACACAGTGTCACTTGGGAGGTCGAGCCGCTCGATCTGCCCGATCTGAGGAAGAAAGGTCCCTGGATCCTCGGCGTAGAGGCGCACCTCGATGGCGTGCCCTTCGGCCTTGTAACAGTCTGTCGCGAGGGGTTCGCCCGCGGCGATGCGGAGCTGCTCGGCGATGAGGTCGAGACCCGTCACGGCTTCGGTCACCGGGTGCTCGACCTGGATCCGCCCGTTGAGCTCGAGGAAGAAGAACTCGCCGTCGGAGACGAGGAACTCGACCGTGCCCGCGCTCTGGTACCCGATCGCCCGGCCGAAGGCGACCGCGGCCTCCGGCAGCGCGTCTCGCAGCGCATTGTCGAGCCGCGGCGCCGGAGCTTCCTCGAGCACCTTCTGGTGGCGGCGCTGGATCGAGCAGTCTCGCTCGCCGAGGGCGACGACGGATCCGTGCGAGTCGCCGAGGAGCTGAACCTCGATGTGTCGCGGCCGCTCGAGGTAGCGCTCCAAATAGAGCGTCCCGTCGCCGAACGCGCCGAACGCCTCGCGCTCGGCCGCCGCCAGGGCCCCGTCGAGGTCGGCCGGGTCGCGTACGACGCGCATTCCGCGGCCGCCGCCTCCTGCCGAGGCCTTGACAACGAGCGGAAAACCGATCTCCTCCGGAGGTCCTTCGGGAAGGGTCGGAACGCCTGCCTCGCGTGCGATCCGCTTGGCGGTGAGCTTGTCTCCGCCGAGGCGCAAGGCTTCAGCGGGCGGGCCGACCCAGGTCAACCTCGCGGCAGCGACGGTCTCGGCGAACTCCGCTCGCTCGGCGAGAAACCCGTATCCGGGATGGATCGCGTCGGCGTCGGTCTGGATCGCCGCACGGACGTGCTCCTCCGGGTGGAGGTACCCGGAGATCTCGACGATCTCGTCCGCCGAGCGCGCATGCAGCGAGCCGGTGTCGTCGGGCGCCGCGACTGCCACGGTTGCGATTCCCAACTCCCGGCAGCTGCGGAAGATGCGCACGGCGATCTCTCCGCGGTTGGCCACCAGGAGCTTCTGGATGGACACGAGGCGGAGCTTACGGCGCAACGAAACGCTGTTGCAGGCGCGTCGACCCCTCGATGTCTGTGAAGAGGAGGCTGACCGTACCGGTCGGCAGTTCGAACATTCGTCAATCATCACGCCGAGCTTCCCGCCCGGCAAGGCTGCTAACGGCGGGTGCGGACTGTCGGGCCGTGCCGGAGGCGCACGGAGGCAGGCTTATCGACCACATCCACCTGCGCGTCGCAGATCTCGAGGTAAGCAAGCGCTTCTACGCGGGAGCACTTGCGTCGCTCGGCCTCGAGCTGTCGGGTGAAGGCGACGGCTGGTTCTCGACGGACGAGCTCTTCGTCTCGGACGACGGCCCGCCGACGGCCGATCTCCATTTCGCCTTCCAGGCGCCCGATCGCGAGTCCGTTGAGCGATACCACGAGGCCGCGATCGCAGAAGGTGGGCGCGACGGCGCGCCAGGCGAGCGCGGTCGTACCACCCCGGCTATTACGCCGCGTACGTCCTCAATCCGGACGGGACGAACGCCGAGGCGGTGTATCACGGCCCCGTCGAGCGTTCGGCGTCTTCTGTCGTTTTCTCCTGGGACGAGTAGGGGGTTACGGCTCGCGCCACGCGGGCGGGCGCTTGTCGAGGAACGCCCGCAACCCGTCCTGACCCTCTGCGCTTGTCCGTCGCGCGGCTGCGATCTGTCCGGTCTCGACGCCCGAGGGTCGTTCCCGAACGAGGAGCTTCGCCTCGCGTACGGCTTCCGGGCCTCCCGCAAGCAATGCGTCGGCGAGGTCCGAGACCGCCTCCTCAGGGTTGTCCGCTACCCCGCTCACCAGCCCGATCCGCAGTGCGACCTCAGTGCCAAAGCGCTCGCCGGTGAGGAAATACCGTCGAGCTGCCGAGCCGATCTTAGGGAGGACGAAGGGAGAGATCACTGCGGGAATGATCCCGAGCCGCACTTCCGTGAAACCGAAGACGGCATCACGGTGCGCGACCGCGATGTCCGCGCACGCGACGAGCCCCGAGCCGCCGCCGAGCGCGTATCCGTGAACGAGGCAGACGACGGGGGCGTGGCAGGTGTCGATTGCCTCGAGCATGCGGTAGAGGCGCATCGCGTCCTCCACGTTCTCCTCGTAGGAGAGGTCGATCGACGCGCGCTGCCATTCCACATCCGCGCCGGCGCAGAAGCTGGGGCCGTCGCCGGCGAGCACGACCACGCGAGCATCCCCGACGTCCGTAAACGCCTCCGTGAGCTCTGCGATGAGCCCGGCGTCGAAGGCATTTCTCCGGTCGGGTCGAGCCAGCGTCACGTGCAGGACGTGGGCGTCACGTTCGACGCGAAGAGCATCCATCGACGAAACCTTATGGTTTCGGAATGAGCGGGAAGCGCTTCACGGTCGACCTCGCGAGGGAGCCGGATCGCTGATGGCGCTGCAAGGCGCTCTCGCCGCGTCGGTCACACCGCTCCGTGCGTCCGGCAGTGAGGTGGACGAGGATGCTTTCGGGAAGCTGGTCGATTTCTTCGTCGAAGCCGGGCTCGACGGGATCCTCGCTCTCGGCACGGCGGGGGAGGGGATCCTCCTGGAGACGCGCGAGCGGCGACTCGTCGCCGATCTCTTCCTGCGGGCAGCCGACAAGCGGCTGCAGGTGGCCGTCCAGTGCGGCGCACAGACGACCTCCGAGACGATCGCACTCTGTGTTCACGCAGCAGAGGTCGGTGCAGATGCGGTCGTCGTCATCGGGCCCCCGTACTTCCCTTTGGACGAACGAGCCCAGTACGCGCACTTTCTCGCCGCGGCGCTGGCGTGCGCACCGCTTCCGTTCTACGTCTACGAGTTCGAGTCGACGAGTGGGTATGCCGTGGTTCCGGCCGTCCTCGAGCGGCTCCGCGACGAAGCGCCGAATCTCGCCGGCCTCAAGGTGTCGGACACCCCGTTCGAGCGCTTCTCGCGCTACCTGCTTCCCGATCTCGACATCTTCGTCGGGCCGGAGGCGCTGATCTACGACGGCCTGGCGGCCGGAGCCGTAGGCGCGGTTTCCGCTCTCGCCTCTGCGTTCCCTCGTGACGTCGCCGCCGTCGTTCGCAGCCCGACGCGAGAGGGGGCGGCTCGCCTCGCCGAGCTGCGCGCGTTCGTCGAGCGGTTTCCCCGCCAGGCTGCGCTCAAGCGCCTGCTCGGCCGCCAGGGAGTCGGAGTGGGGGAGGACGTGCGCGCTCCGCTCCGCGGGCTGACCAACGAGGAGCGCGACGCGCTCGACGCCTGGCACGGGTCGTTGCCGGCGTAGGTGCCGGGCATGCCGTCCCTACAGGTCGAGGATGTCGAACTCATCCGCCACATCCGCCTCGCGGCCGATCAACTGGCGGGCGTGCGCGACCGCCTCGGGAAGCTCCTCGCCGATGGCGACAATCCCGAACCGCTCGCCCGCCTCGTTCCAGAGCCATGCGCTCGGTGGCTCGAGCTCGGTGAGCGAGTCTCGAAGCTCTTCGATCGTGGACTTGGAGTCGTAGATGCTCCAGATCAGGATGCGGGCGATCACATCCGGAAGATGCCGAACGTCGTCTCCGGCACGGGCGCGTTAGCCGCTGCCCCGAGTCCGAGCGCGAGCACCTGCCGGGTGTCCAACGGATCGATGATTCCGTCGTCCCACAAACGCGCCGTCGAGTAGTACGGGCTGCCCTCGGTCTCGTAGGTCGCGCGGATCTCCTCAGGATCGGCGTCCCCGACCATCGTCAGCACCGTCGCCGCCTGCTCGCCTCCCATCACGGAGATGCGCGCGTTCGGCCACATCCACAGCTGGCGAGGCTCATAGGCCCGACCGCACATCGCGTAGTTGCCGGCGCCGAACGAGCCTCCCACGACGACCGTGAACTTGGGCACCTCGGCGCACGCCACGGCCATGACGAGCTTCGCGCCGTCCCGTGCGATCCCGCCCTCCTCGTACTCCTTCCCGACCATGAAGCCGGTGATGTTCTGAAGGAAGACCAACGGGATCCTTCGCCGGCAGGCGAGCTCGATGAAGTGCGCTCCCTTCTGCGAGGACTCCGCGAACAGGACTCCCTGATTGGCGAGGATCCCGACCGGATACCCCTCGATCCGCGCGAAGCCGCAGATGAGCGTCTCGCCGTACAGCTGTTTGAACTCGTGGAAGCGCGACCCGTCCACGATGCGCGCGATCACCTCCCGAGCAGCAAGCTCGTGTCGAAAGTCCTCGGGAACGAGGCCGTAGAGATCTGCGGGATCGTGCTCGGGTGGCTCAGGGGGCACGCGCTCCCACGGGCTCGGCGGTGGTGGCGCGAGGTGTCGCACGATCTCACGGCAGATCGCGAGTGCGTGGTCGTCCGAAGTGGCGTAGTGATCGGCGACTCCCGACCGTCGTGCGTGGACGTCGGCCCCGCCCAGCTCTTCCGCTGTCACGTCCTGTCCCGTCGCGGCCTTGACCAAGGGCGGACCACCGATGAAGATCGTGCCGGTTCCGCGGACGATTACCGTCTCGTCCGACATCGCCGGGACGTATGCGCCGCCCGCCGTGCAGGAACCCATGACGGATGCGATCTGCGGGATGCCGAGCGCCGAGAGGCGTGCCTGGTTGAAGAAGATGCGGCCGAAGTGATCTCGGTCGGGGAAGACCTCGGCCTGCAGCGGCAGAAACGCGCCGCCCGAATCCACGAGGTAGAGGCAGGGGAGACGGTTCTGGCGTGCGACTTCCTGCGCGCGCAGATGCTTCTTGACGGTCAGCGGGTAGTAGGAGCCGCCCTTGACCGTCGCATCGTTCGCGACGATGACGCACTGGCGGCCTTCGACGACGCCGATCCCCGTGACGATGCCCGCTGAGGGCGCGTCCCCGTCGTACAGCTCCCAGGCGGCGAGCGCGTTCAGCTCGAGGAACGCGCTCCCGGAATCCACGAGCCGGTCGATCCTCTCGCGCGCTGTGAGTTTCCCCCGGGAGCGGTGGCGTTCGACGGCCTTCTCTCCGCCGCCCTGAGCGACCAGCGTGCTTCGCTGCCGAAGCTCGGATACGAGTTGCTCCAT
>Ga0183260_10001131_pt1 | contig 22602 bp, 21 predicted proteins | sample AntDrymUQ4972206_2_FD_129768 | JGI IMG/M metagenome (GOLD analysis project Ga0183260, IMG submission 129768) | Polar desert sand microbial communities from Dry Valleys, Antarctica - metaG UQ497 (22.06) (version 2) (version 2) | ecosystem: Environmental > Terrestrial > Soil > Desert | place... | reverse complement strand
GACGGGTACTTCTGGGTGGTCGCCGTAACCGTGAAAAAAGCGAGCCTCAAGGCGTTCGAGCAGACCTACGGTCGCATCGATCCGAAGAAGCACATCGGGAATCTGTTCTTCGCGTTCCTCGGCGCCGACAGGGTCGTCGCACCGAAGGTGGTCGGCTCGTACATCGGCGGCCTCGGGACAGGTCCTGGCCTGAAGACGGCCCAGGCGAAGGCCGATGAGGCACGTGTCGCGAAGGTCTATCCGGGCCTGAACGGCGGCAACTACGCGGACGGCTTCGTCTACAACTACTACAACGCCGCGTGGGCGATGGTGCAGGGCCTCCAGAAGGCCGGTGGCAACCTCGCACGGCTCCAGGCGTCGATGCCCCGCAGCCTGAAGTCGGGCTACGAGGTCTCCGACGGCGGTCAGGTCAAGCTCGACCGCAACCGCCAGGCGATCCAGGATCAGTACCCGCTGCAGATCGTGCGCAGCGGCAACTCGATCGCGACCCAGATCGTGGGATACGTCCCGAACGTCGACCAGACGTTCAGCGGTCTCTTCAGCAAGTCGAGCCCGCCCCCGGGCCGCTCGCAGCCCGCCTGCAAGAAGCAGAAGCTGTCGTGGCAGGGGAAGATCAGGGTTGTCCGGAACGGCACGATCACGAACCAGGTCATCAGGTAACGCGACCTGACGTGAGCAAAGAAACGGGAGTGGGGGACGGACTGAAGTCCGTCCCCCACGCAGCATCAACTGGCGGTGGTGACGGGCAAGAGCCCGTCACCACCGCCGAGCCCGCTCTCCGCCTCCGGGGCGTGGGCCGGCGCTTCGGCGGCGTCCAGGCCGTGCGCGACGTCGATCTCGACGTGATGCCGGGCGAGCGCCGCGCGATCCTCGGCCCGAACGGGGCCGGGAAGACCACGCTCTTCAACCTCGTCGCGGGCGACTTCCCACCGACGACCGGCACGATCGAGGTGCTCGGACGCGACGTGACAAGGCTTCCGGCCCGCCTGCGACCGGCCCTCGGGTTGGCGAGGAGCTACCAGAAGTCACGACTCTTTCTCGGCCTGACCGTCGAGGACAACCTGTACCTCGCGCTGATCGGCAGCGAGGGCGGACGGCTCCGCGTCTTCCCGCGGAAGCGCGACGGAGAGTTGCGCGCGCGCGCCCGGGCCGCGGCCGAGCGCGTCGCGCTCGGCGACAAGGTCGACGCGCAGGTTGGGTCGCTCTCCCACGGGGAGCAGCGCCAGCTCGAGGTCGGCATGGCGAGCGTCACCGACCCGAAGGTCGTCATGCTCGACGAGCCCGCCTCCGGTCTCTCGCGCGGCGAGCGCGAGCGGCTGACCGAGCTCCTGCTCGCGCTGCCGCGCGAGGTGACGCTCGTCCTCATCGAGCACGACATGGACGTCGCGCTGCGGGTCGCCGAGCGGGTGACGATGATGCACGACGGTCGCAAGATCGTCGAGGGGACGCCCGCCGAGATCCGCGCGAACCAGACGGTCCACGACCTCTATCTCGGCAGCGGGCACTACGAATGACGACGACGGCCGCAAATCCCCTGCCGCCGCTCCCCGAGACCGATGCCCCGTTGCTCGAGATCGAGGGCCTCGATGCGTACTACGGGCGTGCGCAGGCGCTCGAGGGCGTGAGCTTCGCGATGGCCACGGAGGCGGTCGCGGTGATCGGCCGGAACGGCATGGGAAAATCGACGCTCTGCGCCGCGATCATGGGGATGGTGCCCAGGGTCGAGGGCTCGATCCGCTTCGCGGGCGCCGAGCTCGTGGGTAAGCCGTCCTACAAGATCGCCGAGCTCGGGATCGGCTATGTCCCACAGGGAAGGCGGCTCTTCGAGTCGCTCTCGGTCGACGAGCACCTGCGGATGCTGGCGAGAGGAACGCGCGGCAAGCGATGGTCGCCCGCCGCGGTCTACGAGCTCTTCCCTCGCCTTGCGGAGCGCAAGCGGATCGGCGCGACCCAGCTCTCGGGTGGGGAGCAGCAGATGCTCGCAATCGGGCGGGCGCTGCTCCGGAACCCGCGCCTCTTGATCATGGACGAGCCGTCCGAGGGTCTCGCCCCGACGATCGTCGAGACCGTCGTCGCGACCTGCACGTCCCTTGTCGAGGAGGGCATGGCGATCCTGCTCGTCGAGCAGAACCTGGGCGTCGCGACCACTGTCGCCGAGCGCCAGCTCGTGATGGTCGCCGGGCGCCTCGCGGTCGAGACGACCTCCGAGGCGTTGAAGAACGACACGGAGGCCCAACGCCGCTACCTCGGTGTCGAGCCGCTCGAAGAATGACGCCGAAGAACGACAGGAGCGTCGAGACGACACGGCCGAGGCTCCGGACGGCTCAGCATGTCTAGTGGAGACCGCGAAGCGAGCTCCACGGCGACCGTTGTCCTGGTGGGAACGCTGGATACGAAGGGGGTCGAGTACGACTTCCTCGCGGACCGCATCCGCGAGCACGGCGTCGACGTGATCCTCGTCGATGCGGGGATCGTCGGCGAGCCGCTCGCGACGCCCGATGTCACCCGCGAGGAGGTTGCTCGCGCGGGAGGAGCCGACGTCTCGGCGCTGGCCGCGGCGGGTGATCGGGGCGCAGCCGTCGAGACGATGGCTCGCGGCGCCGCGGCTGTCGTCGAGCGCCTGCATGCCGAGGGAAAGCTCGATGCGATCGGCGGTCTCGGCGGCTCGGGCGGCTCCGCGCTCGCGACCCATGCGATGCGCGCGCTCCCGATCGGCGTCCCGAAGCTGATGGTCTCGACGGTGGCCTCGGGCGACACGACGCCGTACGTCGGCTCGGTCGACGTGACGATGATGTACTCGGTCGTCGACATCGCGGGGATCAACCGCGTCTCGGCGCGGATCATCGCGAACGCCGCCGGGGCGCTCGCGGGGATGGCGAAGGCGACCGTGCCCGAGCTCGGGGAGGAGAAGCCGATCGTCGTCGCGTCGATGTTCGGCGTCACGACGCAGGCCGTCACGACCGCCCGCGAGCGCCTCGAGGAGCTCGGCTACGAGGTGCTCGTCTTCCACCAGACCGGTGCCGGCGGAGGGTCGATGGAGAAGCTACTCGAGAGCGGGTTCGCGGTCGGGGCGCTCGACGTGACGACGACCGAGCTCTGCGACCAGGTGGCGGGCGGCGTGCTCGCGGCGGTCCCCGAGCGGCTCGAATCCGCCGGCAAGGCCGGCCTGCCACAGGTCGTCTCGCTCGGTGCGCTCGACATGGTCAACTTCGGACCGCGCGACACGGTGCCCGAGCGCTACGAGCAACGGAACCTGTACGTGCACAACCCGACGATCACGCTGATGCGGACGACACCAGACGAGTGCCGCGAGGTCGCGCGGATCATGGCACGCAAGCTCAACGCAGCGACGGGCCCGACCGTCCTCTTCGTGCCGCTCAGAGGCGTGTCGGCGATCGCGACCGACGGTCAGCCGTTCTACGACCCCGAGGCCGACGAGGCGCTCGTCTCGACGCTCCGCGAGGCGCTCGACCCGAGCCGCGTCGAGGTGCATGAGCTCGACCTCGACGTCAACGACCCGGAGTTCGCGCTCGCGATGGCGAACCGCCTCCACGAGCTACTCGAGGAACGGAACACCGGTGTCTGACACCGCGGGCCCCTCGTCGACGCGTTCAAGGGCTCTTGGACGCTTTGGTGTCAGACACCGTTGTCTGTCAAGGGCTAGGCGTGCCGAGTTCGTGCCGATCGATCCACAGAGCAGGAAAGGCGCGACATGACGCGATCGATGGCCCTCGCCCGCCTCCGGGCCCAGACCGAGGCGGCCAAGCCGATCATCGGCGCGGGCGCGGGGACGGGTCTCTCGGCGAAGTGCGCCGAGGCCGGCGGCTGCGACCTGATCATCATCTACAACTCCGGCCGCTATCGGATGGCGGGCCGAGGCTCGCTCTCGGGGCTCCTCCCGTACGGAGACGCGAATGCGATCGTCGTCGACATGGCACGCGAGGTGCTGCCGATCGTCCGCGAGACACCGGTGCTCGCAGGCGTCTGCGGCACGGATCCGTTCCGCCTGATGGACATCTTCCTCGACGAGCTAGTGCGGATCGGCTTCAGCGGCGTCCAGAACTTCCCGACGGTCGGTCTCTTCGACGGCACGATCCGCCAGAACCTCGAGGAGACCGGAATGGGCTATAGCCTCGAGGTCGACCTGATCCGTCGCGCGCGCGAGAAGGACATCCTCACCGCGCCCTACGTCTTCACCGTCGACGAGGCGGTCGCGATGGCCGAGGCGGGCGCCGACGTGCTGGTGCCGCACATGGGGCTCACTACAGGCGGGACGATCGGCGCCGAGACCGCGAAGACCTTGGACGACTGCATCCCACTGATCCAGGCGATGCATGACGCCGCAAAGGAGGTCTCGCCGGACGTCATCGTCCTGTGCCATGGCGGCCCGATCGCCGAGCCGGACGACGCCGCCTACGTCATCGAGCGCACCGAGGGCGTCGTGGGCTTCTTCGGGGCCTCGTCGATGGAGCGACTTCCGACCGAGACCGCGATGACCGAGAACATGCGCCGCTTCAAGTCCATCCCTGTGTAGGGGCGAGATATATCTCGCCCGTCGTGAAAGGAGAGCAATGCCCAGCCGTTTCGTGATGAAGGACGAGGTCGAGACGACGAGCTTCGACTGGGGCAGTGCCGGGATGCGCGGCGCGCCCACGAGCACCGGGTGCGAGACGTACGTCGTGATGGACGTCGAGCTCGCGCCGGGGTTCGCGCACGCGTTCCACAAGCATCCCGAGCAGGACGAGATGATCATCGTGAAGGAGGGCCGCATCGTGCAGTGGCTCGGAGACGACAGGGCCGAGCTCGGGCCGGGCGACTCCGTCCACATCGACCGCGACGTCGTGCATGGCTCGTACAACGACTTCGACGAGCCGGCGCGCCTCCAGGTCGTGCTCGCACCGGCGTACGGCGAAGGCGGCTACACCGCGGTCGACGTGTCGGCCGAGGAGCCCTGGGCGTCGAAGCGCTGAGATGGCGATCCTGAACGCACAGATCTGGGGTGAGCCGGGTGGGAAGCCGGTCGTCTGCCTCCACGGCGTCACCGGCCATGCCGCTCGGTTCCGCCACCTGGCCGAGCGGCTGTCGTCGTGCCGTGTCGTCGCCGTCGACCTTCGCGGACACGGCCGCTCGAGCTGGGAGGCGCCCTGGGGTGTCGACGCTCACCTCGACGACCTCCGCGAGACCGCGGCGAGCCTCGGCGTCGAGTCGGCGTCCTGGGTCGGCCACAGCTTCGGTGGGCTGCTCGTCGCGCACCTCGCGGACCGCGACCCCGGCCTCGTCGAGCGGGCCGTCCTGCTCGACCCGGCGATGCACGTCGACCCGGCCGTCTCGACCGAGCGCGCCGCCGGCCTCCGCGACGACGTCTCCTTCGACTCACCGAGCGAGGCGATCGACGCGCGCCTCGGCGACGGGTCGCTCTTCTCCACCCCGCGCGCGCTGCTCGAGGAGGAGGCCGCCGCTCATCTCGACCGAAGCGACGACGGCCGGTATCGCTGGCGCTACTCGCCGACCGCGGTGATCGTGGCCTGGAGCGAGATGGCCGCGCCTCCGCCGCCCTGGCCGAGGTGCGAGACGCTCGTCGTCACCGGCGCACAGTCGTGGATCCCACACACAGTCCCCACCGAGCCGCACCTGCAGGCCATCACCGTGCCGGGTGGTCACAGCGTCCTCTGGGACGACTTCGACGAGACGGCGACGGCGGTCGAGCGATTTCTCGCGGGCTAGCGGGTAGTAGAGAGCCATGGCCGATCCCGTGATCCCCGAGGGCGCCGACGACGTGGCCGACGAGACGATCTCCGGCGACCGCCCCACGAAGCACTACACCAAGGTGGGCAAGCTCAAGCGCACGGTGTACGAGGAGGAGATGGAGCGTCTCCAGGAGCAGCTCGTTCTCCTCCAGTACTGGATCCAGAGCCAGGGCCTGAAGGTGCTCGTCATCTTCGAGGGACGCGGCTCGGCCGGCAAAGGCGGGGTGATCAAGCGGATCACCGAGCGGACAAGCCCTCGCACCGTGCGCGTCGTCGCGCTCCCGAAGCCGACCGAGCGCGAGCAGACGCAGTGGTACTTCCAGCGCTATGTCGAGCACCTTCCGGCCGCCGGCGAGATGGTGCTCTTCGACCGCAGTTGGTACAACCGCTCGAACGTCGAGTGGGTGATGGGGTACTGCACCCCGGAGGAGCACCAGGAGTTCATCCGCTCGTGCCCGGAGTTCGAGCGGATGCTCGTCCGGTCGGGAATCGTCCTCCTCAAGTACTGGTTCTCGGTCTCGTTCGAGGAGCAGCGAGCGCGGTTCGAGGCGCGAAACGCCGAGCCGCACAAGCGGTGGAAGCTCTCCGACATGGATCTCGCCGAGCACGAGCTGTACATCCGTTACTCGATGGCGAAGGACACGACGTTCCAGTACACGGATGTCAAGCACGCGCCGTGGTATGTCGTCCCGTCAGACGACAAGCGGGCGGCGAGGCTCAACTGCATCGGGCACCTCCTCAGCCAGTTCGACTACGTCGACGTGGCGCCCGAAGTCGTCGAGCTCCCTCCGATGCGCGAGCTGCCCTACGTCCGCCCGCCGATGAGCGAGCAGACCTTCGTGCCGCGGCGCTTCTGATGACCGGCGCTAGGCGGGCTCGGCGGCGACTAGGCTGTCGTACGCCGGCAGCGTGAGGAACTCGACGTACTCGTCCTCGGTCGCGATTCGCTCGAAGAGCGCTCCCGCCTCGGCGTACTCGTCGCCGAGCCGCTCGAGCTCTTCCGCTGTCACGCGCTCGACCTCGGAGGGCTGGACACGCTCGTGGTGGAGCCATTGCCAGATCTGCGAACGCGAGATCTCGGCGGTTGCTGCGTCCTCCATCAGGTTGTTGATCGCGACCGCGCCCGATCCGCTCAGCCAGGCGCCGAGGTACTGAATGCCAACCGAGACGTTGCTCCGAAGACCTTCCTCGGTGATGTCTCCTGGGGTCGACCTCACGTCCAGGAGCTCGGCGGAGCCGATCTCCACGTCGTCACGCTGACGCTCGATCTGATTGGGGCGCTCGCCGAGCACTTGGTCGAAGCACTCGAGCGCGACCGGGACGAGATCGGGGTGGGCGACCCAGGTGCCGTCGAAGCCCTGCGAGGCTTCGCGCTCCTTGTCCTCCCGCACCTTCGCGAGGGCGACCGCGTTCACCTCGGGGTCGCGCCGGGAGGGGATGAACGCTGCCATCCCGCCCATCGCATGGGCATGTCGGCGATGGCAGGTCTTGACGAGGAGCTCGCAGTAGGAGCGCATGAACGGCACCGCCATCGTCACGGCGGCACGGTCGGGCAGGACGAACTCGGGCCGGTGCCCGAGCTTCTTGATCACACTGAAGATGTAGTCCCAGCGGCCGGCGTTGAGCCCGGCCGAGTGGTCGCGCAGCTCGTAGAGGATCTCGTCCATCTCGAAGGCAGCGAGGATCGTCTCGACGAGCACCGTCGCCTTGATCGTTCCGTTGGCCACGCCGAGCCTCTCCTGTGCCCAGATGAAGACGTCGTTCCAGAGCCGCGCCTCGAGGTGCGACTCGAGCTTCGGGAGGTAGAAGTAGCGGCCGTTCCGGTCGTGGTTGCGAAGGAAGTAAAGGCCGAAGTCGAAGAGCGAGCCCGAGATCGGCGCGCCGTCGACCTCGAAGTGCCGCTCGTCCAGATGCCAGCCGCGGGGGCGGACGAAGAGGACGGCCGGGTCGGTGCCGAGCGTATAGCGCTTCTCGCCCGTGTCGAGCTCGATCGTCCGTTCTAGAGCGTCGGTCAGATTACGTTGCCCGGCGAGGCAGTTCTCCCACGTCGGCGAGTTCGCGTCCTCGAAGTCGGCCATGAAGACGCGCGCGCCCGAGTTGAGCGCGTTGATCACCATCTTCCGGTCGACGGGCCCCGTGATCTCGACCCGCCGGTCGGCGATCTCCTCCGGGAACGGCGCGATCCGCCAATCACCCGCCCGCACCGCCTCGGTCTCGGCCAGGAAGTCCGGCAGCTCGCCTGCGGTGAGCCGGGCGGCTCGCTCCTGCCGGCGGGCAAGCGACTCGCGCCGCCGCTCACCGAACGCGCGTTGAAGATCGGTCAGAAACTCGACCGCGGCCGTCGTCAGTACATCGTCGGTCCGCACAACGTCGATTCTCTCCTAGTGATCGTCGCGAAGCGGCGATCACCCGTCGGTGTGGTCGCGCTCGCAGTGCTCGGGGCAGGTGCACTCGGCGAGCTCGGCTCGCGTCTGGATGACCTGGGACTGCGGGCGCCCCGTGGGGCGGTCCGGCGCCTGTGCCGGCCGGATCGGGCGCTCCCTTGTCAACATGCTGGTCATACCGTGCTCCTCTCGTGGTCGAACTGGGCTTCCTCGGTCGAGCCGCTGAGCGCGAGCGTCGAGGACGCCCCGCCCGACACGGCCTGCATCACCTGGTCGAAGTAGCCGGCCCCGACCTCGCGCTGGTGCCGGGTTGCGGTGTAACCGGCGTCCTCCAGCGAGAACTCGCGCTCTTGGAGCTCGACGTAGGCGCTCATCCGGTCGTCGCGGTAGCCGCGCGCGAGCTCGAACATCGAGAGGTTGAGCGCATGGAAGCCTGCGAGCGTGATGAACTGGAAGCGATACCCCATGCCGGCGAGGTCGCGCTGGAAGCTTGCGATCTGGGTGTCGCTCAGGTGCTTGCGCCAGTTGAAGGAGGGCGAGCAGTTGTAAGCGAGGAGCTTGCCCGGGTGCCGCTCGTGGAGCGCGGCCGCGAACTGCTCCGCCTCGTCGAGGTCGGGGGTGGAGGTCTCGCACCAGACGAGGTCGGCGTAGGGGGCGTAAGCGACACCGCGCGCGATCGCCGACTCGATCCCGTCGCGAACGCGGAAGAAGCCCTCCGCGGTGCGCTCGCCCGTGCAGAGCTCCTGGTCGGCGTCGTCGACGTCGCTCGTCAGGAGACTCGCGGAGAGGGCGTCGGTGCGCGCGACGATCAGAGTCGGCACGTCGAGCACGTCGGTCGCGAGCCGGGCCGCGACGAGCGTCCGCACGAACTGGCTCGTCGGGACGAGCACCTTGCCCCCCAGGTGGCCGCACTTCTTCTCCGAGGAGAGCTGGTCCTCGAAGTGGACGGCGGCGGCGCCGGCCTCGATGTAGCCCTTCATCAGCTCGAACGCGTTGAGGGGGCCGCCGAACCCTGCCTCCGCGTCGGCGACGATCGGCGCGAGCCAGTACGTCTCCGTGTCGCCTTCGGCGTGCCCGATCTGGTCGGCCCGCATGAGAGCCGCATTGATCCGCCGGGCGAGCGCCGGTCCGGAGTTCGCCGGGTACAGGCTCTGGTCGGGATAGGTGCCACCGGAGAGGTTCGCGTCGGCTGCCACCTGCCAGCCGGAGAGGTAGATCGCCTCGAGCCCCGCGCGCACCATCTGGACGGCTTGTCCACCGGTCAGCGCGCCGAGCGCCGGCACCCATTCGCGCTCTGCGAGAAGCGTCCGCAACCGCTCCGCCCCCAGTCGGGCGAGCGTGTGCTCGACCACGACCGAGCCGCGCAACCGCTCCACCTCGTCGGGCGTATACGGGCGGCTGACGTCGGTGATCGTGTCGCTCATGGGCTCCCCTTGGATCCGAAATAGATTATTTTCGGATCCTAGATACGGTTCACCAGGGCCGCAAGAGGGGCAATCACCCAGTTTTGGATCCATTCTTACGACGAATGGATATCAAGCCGTAGACTTTCGAGCGTGTCGACCCTCTCCACGAAGGCCGACGACATCGCCCGCGCGCTCGAGGACGAGATCGTCGGCGGTGCGATCGAGCCAGGGGCTGTGCTCCGGCAGGAATCCCTCTCGGAGCGGTTCGACGTCAGCCGGACACCCGTACGCGAGGCGCTTCGCAGGCTCGCGGCGCTCGGGCTCGTCTCGTTCGAGCCGAACCGCGGTGTCCGCGTCCGCTCGATCTCGTCCGACGAGCTGCGCGAGGCGTTCCTCGTCCGCGCGGAGCTCGAGGCGCTCGCGACCGAGGTGGCGACGAGCCGGATGACTGCCGCCGACCTCGAGGAGCTCGACGCCGCCGAGCAGCGCTTCGCCCGGCTGACGCACGAGGTGCGAGCACAGGCGCGCAACCAGGTCGTTGGCGACGCGACGCTCTTCGTCGAGTGGATGCAGGCGAACTACGCCTTCCACGACGTCATCTACCGGGTCGCAGACTTGCCGCTCGTGGAGCGGATCGCGAAGAGCGCCCGCCGCACGTTTCTCGGCGACCGGGTGTGGCGCGCCCGCCTCGAGCTCGACGAGCTCTATGCAAAGAACGACCTCCAGCACCGGGCGATCCGCGAGGCGATCTCGGCGGGCAGCCCGACCGCCGCCCGCGCGCTCGCGCGGGAGCACGTCCTCTCGTCGAGCCGTCTCATCGAGCTCGTGCTCGAAACGCTCGGCGCCGCGGGCCGCGCGCCGGGCTGGACGTAGGGACTGACCCCGGAGGGGATCCGTCCCCCGCGCTACGAGCGACGTCGATCGCAGGACACGGCTCGTAGCACGGGGGTCAATCCCCTCCGTGGACAGACCCCGCGATGACACGATCGACCGCGACGTCGCGCCTCCGCGTGACGGCGCCGCCCGGATGCTCGACGACGAGCTCGCGCACCACGTTGGCTGAGCCGAGCCCGAAGTGGAGGCGCGGATCCTCGGAAGAGAGGTAACTGCTGCCGGCGTGCACGGTTCGTGAGAGGCGCCTCCCGTCGGCGAGCGTTGCCGTGACCCGGGCGCCGGGGGCGAGCCCACCGACCTCGAGCCAGTGCCCCTTCGCACCGTCGTTGCGGAGGAGCTGGAGCCTCCCGCCGATCGTGCCGACCGCGAGGTCGAGATCGCCGTCGTTGTCGTAGTCGGCCGCCGCGAGGCCGCGCCCGTTCCTTGCCGCGACCCGCCCGGCCGTGAGCGCGCGGATCTCGCCGCCGCTGTCGACGACCTGAAGCGTCCCCGCGTCCCGGGCGAGATCGGTGACCGGGATCGAGCCGTTCGCGAGCGCGAGCTCGAGCGTGCCGTCGAGATCGAGGTCGGCCAGGGTCGCGCCCCAGCCCGTGCTCTCCTGCCCGAGCACGCGAGCAAAGGCACGACGGGCATCGCCGTACGGACCTTGCGGCTCGGCTGCGAACGCGCTGTGGAGCTGGCCACGCGAGTTCGTCACGAAGAGATCCTCGCGACCGTTGCCTGTCCAGTCACCGGCCGCGATCCCCATACCGGCGTTCTCGTCGTCGACGCCGAGTGCGGCTCCACGCTCCACGAGCTCGAACCCGAGCGCCTCGCCAGGCCGAGCGACGTTCAGGTAGAGGCGGTTCGGGTCGAGGTCGTTCGCGACGTAGAGGTCGAGACGCCCGTCACGGTCGGCATGGGTGAAGATCGCCCCGAGCCCATGGTCGAGCCCGTGCGGCTCGAGCCCCGCCTGCCGCCCAACCTCGCGGAACCGCCTCTTGCCCTCGTTCAGGTAGAGGAGGTCGCGCGCGGCACGGTGGTTCGCCGGGAAACCCTCGACCGAGCCGGGCAATAGACCGTTCGGGTCGGTGTAGCCCGAGACGAAGACGTCGAGGTGCCCGTCCCCGTCGACGTCGCCGACGGCGGCGCCCGCGTGCCAGCCGAACGAGCGGACGCCGGCCTTCCACGCGCCTTCCGTGAACGTCCCGTCCCCCTCGTTCCAGAGGATCGCGTCAAACGCGTCGCGCGCCGCGTCATACCCCGCGGTCGTGACGAAGAGATCGGTGGCGCCGTTCCCGTCCAGGTCCGCCGCGACGCAGCCGCTGCCGCGCACGGCGAGTCCGGCACGGGTCTTCGCCGTTACGTCCTCGAAGCGCCCACCGAGGTTCCGGAAGAGTCGGCTTGCCGGGAGCTGGCCACGCGCCTCGAAGCCGGGGATGTCCGTCTCGGCATAGCCGTTGACGGCGTAGAGGTCGAGCAGGCCGTCGCGGTCGTAGTCCAGCCAGCAGACGCCGCCGCCCATCATCGCCGACTCGTCGTCGGTGACCCCGAAGCGGAACGCGTCGTGCCGGAACGTGAGACCGACCTGCGGCGCGACGTCGGTGAGCGTGAACGACGCCTTCGCCACCGGCGGCGGCGGCGTCCGGCCGGGCGTCCCGCGGAGCTCGGAGACGAGGTAGCGGCCGTCGCGCTCGAGCAGCTGGAAGGTGAGCGTGACGCGCTCCGGCTCGTCCTGCGCGACGAGGCGGGGTGGGGCTCCCACGAATGTCGAGGTGCGGCGCGTCCCGGCGACCGACGCGAGGACGAGCGGCGGCCCCTGGCCCTCGCCGCGAACGAGGCGGAGCCGGATCCGGTCGAGCTCGTACGACGGCACGTCGACGGCTCCCCCGCGTGCGTCGTCGATCGTCCGCCAGAGGCTCGCGAGCCACGGCCCGGTCGCCGTCCGGCTTGCGCGCGCGGGGCTCCGCGTGCGGAGGGCCTGTGACGCCTCGTCGAGGCCGGCGACGAGTTCCGCCCCGATGCCGCGTGCCGTCGCCGCGCCGATCGGCTCGAGGCCTTCACCGACCGTGACCGAGACCGGCGGGAGAGCACGCGACTCGTCGGCCGCCGCGGCGGCGGGGAGCGGACGGGACGGAAGCCCGGCCACGACGACGAGCGCGGTCGCCGCGACGGTCGTCCCGGCGAGAACGCCGTAGCGGCGCGAGCCGGCGAGCCGCCGTCCGACCCACGCTCGGACGACCGCGCCACGGCGGGTCTCCTGCGCGATCGTAAGGGCGGGCCGGATCGCGCAGACGACGGCCAGCGCTGCGAGCACCGCGACCTTCGCGGAGAACTCGGTCGTCCAGGGCGCGATCAGCAGTGTCGCGAGCAGGCCGATCGCGATCGCGTACGCCCGACGGCCGGTCGACGAGGCGGGCGTGGTGCGCGGGTCGGTGATCATGAAGAAGAGGAAGACGAGGATCTCGGGCGACGTGACGAGCAGGCGCCAGAGCTCGAGGCCCTCGACCGGCCCGAGGTGCCACGCGGCCGTCAGCTGGTGCCCGCTCGCCGCGAGCACGGCGGTGGCGGCGGCGAACGTTGCCCAGAAGCCGACGGCGATCCCGAGCAGTCCGAGCCGCGAGAGGATGGCGAGCCCGCCGAGGACGATCAGGCCGAGCGCGAGCACGAGCCAAACCGAGAGCGGCCCCCACCAGAAGGCGAGCGGGTCGGCGCGCTCCGAGCCGAGGACGAGGAAGCAGACGACGAGACCGAGGTTCGACGGGTTGAAGACGTGCCTCCCGCGGAAGCGGAGGACATGCTTCGAGAGGAGCGCGAGCGCGGCCGTCCCGGCGAAGATCCACCAGCCGTGCAGGCTCCACCAGTCGCCGTGATCGGTGCCGGGAGCGCGGAGCACGAACGCGACGCCGTTCCCGGTCAGCAGCGCGCTCGCGGGCCACATGATCACCCGTTGCTGCCGCAGCGCGATCGCGACCTCGAGCGTCGCACACGTCCCGAGCGAGATCAGGATCTGCGCGATCGAGAGGTCGAAGTCGAACGCAGTCTGACCGAGCACCTGGAGCGAGACGATCACCGCCGCGAGGTGCAACCGCGCGTCCGTGACCCGCGGGAGCAGCACCGGGTACTCCGTGCCGCCGAGGCGGACGACGGGCCCGCGGGCCGCCACGGCGGAAGCGCTCATCGCCTGCGGAATGCTACGCGGCCCAGAACGCCTCGAAGGCCGCCGGGTCGGCCGGGAGAGCGAGCACCTCCACGACGAGCCCGTCCTCGAGCCGGAAGAGCAGCACCTGGTCGAGATCGAGCCGCCGGCCGAGGCGGTCGCCGGAGGCCCGGTAGAGCGCCGCCGCCCGGTCGTCGCTCGCGAGCACGTCGACGAGCGAGGACGCGTAGGTGCCACCCGTCTCCTTCGGCAGCCGTCCGAGGAACCGGAAGATCGCCTCGCGGCCCTGGTGGGCACCCGCCATCACGCCGTCACCCGGCACCGTCCACACGGCGTGGGGCGCGAAGATGTCGCGCAGCGCGAAGCTCTCCTTGCGGGCGAACGCGTCGAAGATCCGCCGCACGACCAGCTCGTTCGCCCGAGCCGCGTCGGTCATCCGCCACGACCCCGATCCCACTCCGCGATGAGTCCCTCGACGTGGCGCCGCTGCGTCTCGGTGAAGTCGAAGAGGTCGAGCAGCCGTCGAGCCTCGTTGGGGTCGTCATTGTCCACCGCAGCCTCCAATCGCTCCCGCTGCGGCGTCGGTTGACGGAGCTGCCGTCGCAGCCAGCGCAAGAGGCTCACCTGGGCCTGCTCTCCCATAGAGCGCACTACGCTACTGCGGTGGATACGTACCTTGCGATCGCGAGCCGTCGCGACCAGCGGAAGTACGAGTCGGACGCGTTGCCCGCAGAGCAGGTGCGCCGCATTCTCGACGCGGGACGCCTCTCGGGCTCCGCCTCGAACCGCCAGCCGTGGGTCTTCGTCGTCGTCGAGACCCTGCCGCGCGTCGAGGCGCTCGCGCGGGCCGTCTTCGCGCCGGAGAACGTGCTCGGCGCCGCGCTCGTGGTCGCGGTCGTGGTCGCGGGCAAGGGGCCCGTCTCGTTCGACGCGGGTCGCGCGGCGCAGAACATGCTGCTCGCGGCGTGGAACGAAGGCATCGCGTCGTGCCCGAACGGGCTCGCCGACAGCGATGCGGCGCGTGAGGCGCTCGGGCTCGGCGACGAGGAGACGCCGGTGATCGTGCTCACGTTCGGTCGGCCCGAGCGACGCCGCGACGCGGATTCCCGCCCGGCGGCCGAGTGGAGCGAGCGCGCGAACCGAAAGCCGCTCGACGAGCTGGTGCGGCGCCTGTGACGGGCCCGACGACGCTTCGCGGCGGTGTCGACGTCGGTGGGACGAAGATCCAGGCGGTGATCACCGGCCGCGGCGGGAAAGTCGTCGGCGACGCACGGCGCAATACCCCGCGCGACTCGGACGCCGCGCAGGTGACAGAGGACATCGCGCTCACGGTCACGGAGGCCGCGACGAGCGCCGGGCTGCGGGTGCGCGAGCTCGTGAGCGTCGGCGTGGGCGTCCCGGGCAGCATCGACCCCGACACCGGCACCGTCCTCAAGGCCGCGAACATCGACGGCTGGGGAGAGCCGTATGCCGTGGGGCCGGCACTCGCAGCCCGTCTCGGAGTGCCCGTCGGCATCGGCAACGACGTCACGGTCGCGGTCGAGGCGGAACGGCGGCTCGGCGCCGGTCGCGGCGTCCGCTCGTTCCTCGGCGTGTTCTGGGGCACGGGGATCGGCGGCGGGCTCGTCGTGGACGGGCGACAGCTCGAGGGTCGCGGCTCGGCCGGCGAGCTGGGCCACGTCTGCGTGAAGCCGGGTGGGCGCCGCTGCGCCTGCGGGCTTCGCGGCTGCGTCGAGGCCTACGCCGGCCGGGGCTCACTCGAGCAGCGCGCGAAGCACGAGTCGCGCAAGCGGAAGACGGTTCTCTTCGAGCTCGCGAAGAGGCGGGAGCGCGACACGCTGACCAGCGGTATCTGGATTCGGGCACTCGAGGCGGACGACGCGGTCGCGCACAAGCTGATCGACGAGGCGGTCGCCGCGCTCGGTGTTGCGATCGGCTCGGCGGTCAACCTCCTCGACGTCGAGCTCGTCGTGCTCGGAGGCGGCCTTGGCGAGCGGCTCGGGCCAAAGTGGCTCGCGCGGCTGGAGAAGGCGGCCGCAGGCCACACGTTCTTTTCGCCGCCTCCGCGCTACGCCCTCGCGACGCTCGGTGACCAGGGCGGCGCGATCGGCGCGAGCTTCCTCAAGCCCCTGACGTGAGATCCGTCCTCGTCACCGGCGCCGCGCGGGGACTCGGGGCGGTGGTGGCCGGACGCCTGCACGACGACGGATACGCGGTCGTCGGCGCCGACCTCGCGGGGGCCGACCTCGTGCTCGACGTCCGAGACCCCGACGCCTGGAGGAGCGTGCCGGAAGCACTCCTCGCGGCGGGGGAGCCTTGGGGCCTCGTCAACTGTGCCGCGCGGACGTTGGTGCGAGACTTCTTCGCGATCTCGTCGGACGAGTGGGACGACGTGCTCGCGACCAACCTGCGCGGCCCCTTCCTCGGCTGTCAGGTCGTCGGGCGGCTGCTCGGCGAGCGGGGCGGTGGGCGAATCGTGAACGTCAGCTCCGACTCCGCCTTCAAGGGTCGTGGCCCGATCGGGGCGCACTACGGCACCTCGAAGGCCGCGCTGCTCGCTCTGACCCGCCGCGCGGCCGCGGCGCTCGCGGAGGCGAACGTGACGGTGAACGCGGTCGTGCCCGGCACGATCGACGGGGAGTCCGTGCGCGAGCTCGCGGGCGACCAGCTCGACGACCTCGCTGCGGAGAGCGCGCTCGGTCGACTAGCACGTCCGGAGGAGATCGCGGCGCTTGTCGCCTGGCTCGTCGGCGACGAGTCGTCGTACGTCACCGGCGCGGCCCTCGTCGCCGACGGCGGCGCCTCGCTGTAGGCGCGCGAATCGCACTCGCCGGACCCTTCTTGACATCCGCTCGACAGATGACTTAGTTTGTGCTCCCTCCATACAAATGGAGGTCAGATGCCGTCGGACACCTTTCCCTGTCGATGACGTTCGACCGCGGGGCCGCCTCACCGGCCGATCAGACGACGGTGCGTCGCGCCAACCTCGGCGTCGTCCTCCGGCATGTCGCTGCGGCGGGCCAGACGTCGCGTGCCCGGATCGCCGCCGAGACGGGTCTGACGCGCGGCACCGTCTCGAGCCTCGTCACCGAGCTCATCGAGCTCGAGCTCCTGCGCGAGACGGGTGAGCGGACGTCGCCGAGCGGCATCGGGCGGCCCGGTGTCGCGCTCGAGCTCGCCGACGTCTACGTCGGCGTCGGCCTCGAGGTGAACGTCGATCACATCGCTGTCTCGGTCGAGGATCTCACCGGCACCGTGCGCTACGAGCGCAAGACGTACCGGGAGAACCGCGGCGTCGCGCCAGGCCCCGTGCTCGACCGGCTCGGTCGCGCTGCCGCATCGGCGCTCGACGCTGCCGCCGCCGGGGGTCTCAGGCCGGTCGGCATCTCCGTCGCGGTCGCCGGCATGGTCGAGGAGGCAACGGGCACTGTCGTCTTTGCGCCCAACCTCGGCTGGCGTGACCTGCCGGTCGCCGCGGAGCTCGAGCGGCGGCTCGGCCTCCCCGTGCACGTCGAGAACGAGGCGAACCTCGCGGCGCTCGCCGAGCACTGGACGGGCGCGGCGATCGGGATCGACGACTTCGTGTGCGTCTTCGGCGAGATCGGCGTCGGCGGCGGTGTCGTTCTCGGCGGGCGCCTGTTCCGCGGCTCGCACGGATTCGGCGGTGAGCTCGGGCACGTCTCCGTCACCCCGGACGGGCGTCGCTGCGCCTGCGGCAGCCGTGGCTGCGTGGAGACGCTCGTCGGGGAGGAGTCGATTGCGCGCGCAGCCGGGCTCAAGGCGGTGGCGGGGCGCTCGAGCAGCATCACCGACGAGCTCGTTCGTCGGGCGGAGGAAGGATCGCCGCGCGTCGTCGAGGCACTCCGGGAGGCGGGGAGCTGGCTCGGGCAGGCGCTCGCGTCGACGTTCAACGTGCTCGACCTGCAGGCGGTCGTGCTCGGGGGGAGCTTCGGCCCGCTCGCGCCGTGGCTCGTCGACGAGATCCGCGAGACGCTCGAGCGACGCTCGCTCGCGGCTCGGTCGGGATCGTTCGTGATCCTTCCGTCGGCCTTCGGCGACGGCGCGGCCGTGCGCGGCGCCGCCGCGCTCCCGTTGCGGCGCGTGCTCGACGCCCCCTGGACGGTGCCCGCTGCGGACAGAAGTGCGGGCGCACGTGATCTCACGACCGCGTCGGGGACGGCGCGGCGCCGAGAGGAGGTGACGATCGGGCGTCATTGAGACGAGACGTCGTCGTTGAAAGCGCGCTGGGGAGCAAGTAGCTTCCCGCGCGGGAGGTTCCGAGAAAGGGAGGAACGAGTGAAGAAGTTCATCGTCGCGCTTCTGGTGACCGGACTGGCCGTGGGTCTCTCGGTTGGTGGGGCTACCGCAGGAGGCGCGAAGTCTGCCGCTACGACCGCGGACATCTGCGTCTTGCTGCCCGACCCGAAGTCGTCGGTTCGGTGGGAGACGCAGGATCGTCCGGCGCTCATCGCGGCGTTCAAGAAGGCCAAGGTCACCTACGTGATCAACAACGCCGACGGGGACGCGCAGAAGCAGCGCACGCAGGCCGACCAGTGCCTCGCAAACGGCGCGAAGGTCGTCATCCTCGTCTCGCTCGACGCCGGCTCGTCGCTCGCGATCGAGCGGGCAGCCGTCGCGAAGAACGCCAAGGTGATCGAGTACGACCGACAGGTCGGCAAGGGCTCGCCCGCGTCGATCTACATCTCGTTCGACGGCCGTGCCGTCGGCGTGCTCCAGGGTAAGGGTGTCGTCGCGGGGCTCAGGGCGAGTGGGAAGTACGGGCAGAAGCCGGTCATCGCGAAGCTGAACGGCGGCGAGACCGACAACAACTCGTTCCTGTTCAAGGGCGGCTCCGACTCGGTGCTCGATCCGCTGATCAAGAACGGGACGTTCCAGAAGGGCCCCTCGCAATTCGTGCCCGGCTGGGACAACCAGAAGGCGCGGACGATCTTCGAGCAGATGCTCGTCTCTACGGGCAACAAGATCGACGCCGTCTCGGCGGCGAACGACGGCCTCGCGAACGCGGTCGTGACCGCCCTCAAGGCGAAGAAGCTCAAGCCGATTCCGCTGTCCGGCCAGGATGCGACCGCGCAGGGCGTGCAGAACATCATCTCTGGCTGGCAGTCGATGACCGTGTGGAAGGACACGCGGATCCTCGCGACGCGGTCGGCCGAGGCTGCGATCGCCCTCTCGAAGGGCCAGAAGCCGAAGCAGACCGGGACGGTGGCGAACGGCGCGAAGAAGCTGCCGGCGTTCATCATCCCGCCGGTCGCGATCACGAAGGCCAACTACCAGCAGCTCTTCAACGGCTACCTCAAGAAGTCCGAGGTCTGCCGCGGGGCGTTCAAGCAGTTCTGCAAGTAACGAGACGCTGACCGTCGAGGGCGCCCTCCGGGGTGCCCTCGACACGCCCCATGACCGCCACCGCAGAGACCACACCACCTTCGACCGCCTCGGCCACGCCGACGCTCGAGGCGCGCGGGATCCGCAAGAGCTTCGGGTCGGTGGACGCGCTCTCGGAGGTCGACTTCGAGGTTCGCTCGGGTGAGGTGATGGCGCTCGTCGGCGACAACGGCGCCGGCAAGTCCACCCTGATCAAGTGCATCGCGGGCATCCACCCCCTCGACGAGGGCGAGGTTCTGTTCGAGGGCGACCGCATCTCGATCAGCAGCCCGAAGGACGCGGTCAAGCTCGGGATCGAGGTCGTCTACCAGGATCTCGCGCTCTGCGACAACCTCGACGTCGTCCAGAACATGTATCTCGGCCGCGAGGAGCGCGACTGGCTTTGGCGGCTCCGCGAGGCGCCGATGGAGAAGCGCACCGCAGAGACGCTCCGCAGCCTGCGGGTGACGACGATCCGCTCGATCCGCCAGCAGGTCGCGAGCCTCTCCGGCGGCCAACGCCAGTCCGTCGCAATCGGCCGGGCCGTGATGTGGAACAGCCGCGTCGTGATCCTCGACGAGCCGACCGCAGCGCTCGGCGTGGCACAGACGCAGCAGGTGCTCGAGCTCGTGCAGCGGCTCTCGGAGCAGGGCCTCGCCGTCGTCCTCATCTCGCACAACCTCCACGACATCTTCGCCGTCGCCGACCGGATCACGGTGCTCCGGCTCGGCCGGAACGTCGCGGTCTACGAGCGGCGGGAGACGACGCAGCAGGAAGTCGTCCACGCGATCACCGCGGGCGTCCCGACGAAGATCTCGGGCATCCCGCACGAGGAGGCGGAGGCACCGTGACGACCGCCGATCCGCAGGCTATCGGAGCGACCCCGCCCTCGAACTCCCTCGGCGCGATCGTGCGCCGGCGCTACGAGCTCCTCAAGGCGGGCGACGTCGGGACGCTCCCGATCATCCTCGGCCTGGTCGCGATCGTCGCGTTCTTCTACTCGAAGAACGAGAACTACCTGAGCGCCGGCAACTTCACGAACCTCATGACGCAGATGGCGGGCGTCACGACGATTGCGATCGGCGTCGTCTTCGTGCTGCTCCTCGGGGAGATCGACCTGTCCATCGGCTACGTCTCCGGCGTCGCCGGCGTCGTCGTCGCGCAGCTGCAGATCCCGGACGAGAGCTGGCAGGTGAAGGGCGTGATCGCGATAGGGATCGCCGTCACCGTGACCGCCCTGATCGGGGGTATCCAGGGCGGTTTCGTCGCGTTCCTCGGCATCCCGTCGTTCGTCGTCACGCTGGCCGGGTTGCTCTTCTGGCAGGGCGTGATCCTCTACGTGATCGGCGGCGCGGGCGTGATCGTGATCGAGGACACGACAGTCAACAACCTCGCGAACTACTTTTTCTCGGAGAAGACCGGCCTCGCGATCGCCGCGGCTGCGAGCGCCCTCTTCGCGGCCACGCTCCTGGCCGGGGTCGTCAACCGGAGGCGTCACGGGATCCAGACGGACAACCTCGTCGTCCTCGCCGCGAAGCTCGCCGTCTTCGTCGTCGCGATCTTCGGCGCGGTGATCTGGGCGAACCGCGAGCGCGGGTTCCCGCTCGCGTTCCTCCTCGTGATCGTCTTCCTCGTCTTCTGGACGTGGATCGCGGAGCGGACGACCTTCGGCCGGCACGTGTACGCGGTCGGCGGGAACGCCGAGGCGGCGCGGCGAGCGGGCATCAGCGTCACGCGCGTCCGGGTGATCGTCTTCATGATCTCCGGGTTGATGGCAGGGATGGGCGGTGTCATCTTCGCCGCGCGGCTCAACTCGGTCGACCTGAACGCCGGCGGCGGGACACTCCTCCTCGACGCCATCTCGGCGGCGGTGATCGGCGGCACGAGCCTCTTCGGCGGACGCGGTCGCGTGATCAGCGCGCTGATGGGCGCGCTCGTGATCTCGACCGTCTCGAACGGCATCGACCTGCTGGGGTACAGCTCGGCGATCAAGTACATGGTCACCGGCCTGATCCTGCTCGCCGCGGTGACACTCGACACGGTCTCGCGCCGGCGGCTGACGCGGGCCGGGCGCTGAGTATGAGGACGAGCCTCGGGATCTGGGCCCTCGGGCCGATGGTGACGCGCTTCGTGCCGGGCGGCTACCAGCCGGAGCACGCGGGCGAGACGACGGTCGAGCGCGTGCGGCGCGCCGTCGAGGGGCTCGAGGGGCTGATCGACGACTACGAGTTCCACTACCCGGGCGAGCTCTCCCCTGACAACCTCGACGAGGTGCGCGACGCGCTCGACGGGCACGGGATCTACACGATCTGCACCGGGCTCCACCTCGACCCGCGCTTCGGCCGGGGTGGTCTCGTCGCGCCCGACGCGGCGATCCGCGCGGAGGCGCGGCGGCTGACCCGCGAGGCCGCCGAGCTCGCGGGCGAGGTCGGCGCGCACATGGTCTGCTGGCCCGGAATCGAGGGCTACAACTACCCGTTCCAGACGCCGTACGGGCAGTCCTGGGAGTGGTTCCTCGATGGGGTCGCCGAGGCGGCGGAGGTGTGCAAGAAGCACGGGGTGAAGCTCTTCCTCGAGCACAAGAACTCCGAGCCGGCGATGAAGATCCTGATGCGGAACATCGGGATGACGCTCTTCACGATCGGGAAGCTTCGCGAGCGCGGGCTCGACAACGTCCAGGTCAACATGGACTGGCAGCACCTGCTCATGAACGGCGAAAGCCTCGGTGAGTACGTCGCCCTCCTCGCCGCCGAGGGACTGCTCGGCCACCAGCACGCGAACTCCGGCTGGGGAACCTTCGACGACGACAACATGGTGGGCGCGACCGCGTTCATGGAGACGCTCGAGCTCGCGGTCGAGCTGAGGCGCGCGCACTACGGCGAGAACGGCGAGCGCCTCGGCTTCGACCTCTACCCGTACACCGAGGACGCCGTCGCCGCGGTCGCACGGAGCGTCAAGCAGTGGAACTTCATCTGGGACGTCTCCGGCCGCATCGACGACGACGAGCTCCGCGAGGCCCAGTCCCGCAAGGACGCCGTCCGCGCGTACGAGCTCGTGTACACCGCGCTCGGCGCGTAGCCGCCGACCAGTGTCCGACTTCAGTCGGACACATGCGGGTGCGGCTGGCGAGGCTCGGTTCGCGTCGTGCGTCTGTGTCCGACTGAAGTCGGACACTGCGACAATGCCGACTGGGCCAATAGCCAGGTGCACCGAGCGGCCGATCCCTCGAGGTCGTCCCCGCCCGTGAGCGCGCTCGTCGGGCTCGACGTCGGCACGACCGGCGTCAAGGCGATCGCGCTCTCGCCCGACGGCGAGGTGCTTGCCACCGCGACGCGCGGCTATCCGCTCTCGACCCCGCAGCCCGGCTGGGCCGAGCAGGATCCCGAGGAGTGGTGGCGGGCCGCCGAGGCTGCGCTCCTCGAAGTCGCGAGCGAGCGTGAGGTCGCCGGCATCGGCCTCTCGGGCCAGATGCACGGGCTCGTCGTTCTCGACGCGGCCGACCGCGTGGTCCGGCCCGCGATCCTCTGGAACGACCAGCGAACAGCCTCGGAATGCCGCGAGATCGAGGAGTGCGTCGGGCTCGAGCGCCTGATCGCGCTCACGGGAAACCGCGCGCTCCCGGGGTTCACGGCGCCGAAGCTCCTCTGGCT
>Ga0183260_10001130_pt1 | contig 22617 bp, 14 predicted proteins | sample AntDrymUQ4972206_2_FD_129768 | JGI IMG/M metagenome (GOLD analysis project Ga0183260, IMG submission 129768) | Polar desert sand microbial communities from Dry Valleys, Antarctica - metaG UQ497 (22.06) (version 2) (version 2) | ecosystem: Environmental > Terrestrial > Soil > Desert | place... | reverse complement strand
GGTGGCGGCGCGCGGGCTCGACGGGGGCTTCGCTCACTACGGCGCGATCGAGAACATCCACCACAATCACATTCTGGATTTGTCGGTTAGTCCCGCCCGCGTTCCGCAGGGACTGGCCGACGAGGCCGTGCACTTGGCGCACCGCGTGCTGGACGACCTCGGTTATGTCGGCGTGTTGTGCGTGGAGTTCTTCGTCACGCGCGATGGCCGGCTGCTGATCAACGAGATTGCGCCACGTCCGCACAACTCGGGCCACCTGACGATCGATGCGTGCGTGACGTCGCAGTTCGAGCAACAGGTGCGGGCGGTGTGCGGGTTGTCGCTGGGCGACACGACCCAGGTGAAGCCGGCGGCGATGGTTAACCTGCTGGGCGACCTATGGGTCGATGGCGAACCTGACTGGGCGGCGGCTCTGGCCGTGCCCGACGTGAAGCTGCACCTGTACGGAAAGGGCGACCCGCGCGTCGGACGCAAGATGGGGCACATCACGGCCCTTGGCGATTCCGTGGATGAGGCCGCTGCGAAAGCCCTCGCGGCCCGCGACGTGCTCTGCTAACAACTACGGTTGCCACAGAGCACCGAGAGACCCGGAGACCTCGTCGATTCAAGTCGCTCGTCGCTACTGCGATGGCGTGAGCATCATCGTCGTCATCGCCTGGCCCGGCAGAAACGGCGAGGCCTCGCCGTTCAACCACGCGCGGTATTGATCGCCATAGTGGGGGGACAACGGATGGCCGCTCTGGCCGGTGGGAATGTGGAGAATGCCCTCGTGTTCGCGGCCGGGCGACACCGCCATGCGCTCAGACGGTCCGGTGCGCGGTGTCTGCGCGCGCGGCGTGTAGATGTCGCCTGGCAGCGGATCGCCCGGCATATTCAGGTAGCGGCCGAAGAAGGGAATAGCGGCGGCGAGTGGATGCAGGAACTGCGCGCCATTCGCTTCGCCCCACGCGCGATCGGCGAGTTGTTGACCATCCGTCGTGAGATCGGCGATCGCGCGATCGACGGCCGCGAGCATCCAGTCATCCCACGACTTGAACGTCGGACTCAGCAAGTGCGCCGGCCGTTCGGTGACCAATTGCCACACCGGTCCTTCGCCGCGAAGAGAGCGCGTGTAGTCGAACCCTGGATCGATCCTCATCGCCGGCGCGCTGAGAGTGGTCATCACGTCACGGACGAACGTGGTTCGAAACTGGCGGACGAGACGGTACGCGACCGAATCAGTAGAAGCGCGGCCGGTCCAGGTGGTCTCGATCAAACGCTTGAACTCCGCGCGTGGGCCGGTGGTGTCGCGCGACAGCGTCGACAGCACCAGCGTGCGCCAACGATCGAGATAGACCGCCTTGTCTTCGAGCTGGATGGCGAGCATGTCGATGGGCGTCGCCTTGTCAAGTGTCATCAGCCGATCGCGAATCAGCCGCGCGCGAATGCCGTCGGAATATCCACCTTCGCCAATTTGCCCGAGCATCGCGCCATCCACCACCGGCGCATTCGCGGTCCAGATGCGGCCAGTGGGCGGATCGACGAGGCGGGGGAAGTCGGCAGCCGCCAGGTAGCCGTCCCACCGCCGCGAGCCATCGGCCCACGACTCAGGCGTCAGGCCGTCGTATCCGACGCGCTTGGGAATGGCGCCGCCAATGGTCCAGGCGATGCGCCCGGTGTCGTCGCCCATCGTCACGTTCTGGTTGGGCATGCCGAGTCCGGCAATGGCGGTGAGCAGTTCGTCAACCGAGCGCGCCCGTTCGGGCTTGGTGAGGTCGGAGGCGAGGGTCTCGGCGTCGTGGGCGACCCAGTGCTGCGCGTATTCGCGTCCGCGCGCGTCCGTCCACACGATGGGTCCCCACATGGTCCACCGAACCGCGAGCGTCTTTGCCATGGCGCCTTTAGCGGCAATGGTTTCCTGGAAGATGTCGAAGGCTTTGGGACCGTCGGGCGTCAGGTACTTGCCCGGATCGCGGGGATCGGGCTCGATGAGGACCAGGTCACTCCAGTCGCCGCCGGTGTTGGTGAATCCCCACGCGACATGGCCGTTGCTGCCGACCACCATGCTCGGCAGGCCGGGCAGCGTGACGCCGGTGATCTTCTGCGGCGCGCCGTCGGCGCCGGGGAACGCCATCGACGCGCGATACCAGATGATCGGCACGCCAATCGACAGGTGCATGTCGTTGGCGACGAGCGCGACCCCAGACGCTGTGTGCGCGCCATCGACCGCCCAGTTGTTGCTACCGACGATCTCTGCCGCGTCCGGATCCCGACTCGGTATTTGCCACAGAGGCACAGAGACGCAGAGAAGACAGCTGTTTTCTTCTGCTCTTGCCTTTACAGAACTGGCCCTGAGTCTTTGCGTCTCTGATGCCAGTTTCTGCAGATCGAAAACCTCGGGTCCAGGGATTGCCGGCCGAACCATCGCTTCCCCGACGACGGGGGTGTCCCACTCAGAACCGTTGGCGGAGAGAAAACGGAACATCGGTTCGGGCAGGGCATCCCGCATCGATCCAATCGTCTGTTCGAACAACGCTTGGCGCCCCTGCAACGTGTTGAACATCGCGAGTACGGTCAGTATCGAATCTTCGGGCCGCCAGGGCTGGGGCACCGCGCGCAGCAGCAGATACTCGGGGGGCGCGGCGCCGAGCGCGCTCAGGCCGGCATTCACGCCTTCGGCATACGCCTCGAGCACACCGCGGTACGACGGCGAGGTGCGCTCGATGGCGCGATGGGCGACATCGCGAAGGCGATGGATGCGGGACTGCTCGTCCACGGCAAGGGCGCGCGGACCCACCAGGGCCGACAACTCGCCGGCCGGTTGCCGGCGCTGCAGATCCATCTGGAAGAACCGATCCTGCGCATGGACAAACCCTAGCGCGCGGGCCACGTCTTCGCGTGACTCGCCCACGATGGTGGGCACCGCCAGAGCGTCGCGGTCGACGCGGACGGGAGATTCGAGACCGGCGATCGCGGCCTCGCCGTTCATCCTGGGCAAACTGGCGCGCATCTGGGACCGCGCATACACCCCACCTGCGGCCACGAGAACGACCATCGCGACCAAGGCAATGACCAGCAGGCGCAGTAAACGTCGCACGCGCCGATATTACCTCTCGGCAAATGGATGATTGGGGCCAGACCCCATTTTCACCATCGACCGGACCACATCCACCAAGATGGTGAGAACGGGGGCCTGGCCCCAATCATCCATTCTGATCGCAAGCGGCGGATCGCGGGGAGGCCTCGGACTGGCGTAACTTCCACTCATGATGCAGAGTGAAGCTGTGGCCCACCCCGTAGGCACCCCAAGCACCGCACGCACCCTAAGCACCGGCGGGAGTGCCCTGGATCCCCGCTGGAAGCCCTTGGCCGAACGCGATGCGACCGCCGATGGCACGTTCGTTTATGGTGTGACGTCGACCGGCATTTATTGCCGCCCGAGCTGTCCCAGCCGGCGGCCGCGCGCTGACCGCGTGCGCTTCTTTGACACCACCACCGACGCCCGCCAGGGCGGATTTCGCGCCTGCAAGCGCTGCCAGCCCGATACGGTCGGACTGGTCCAGCCTGGCGTCGCCGCCGTTCGCCGCGCCTCGGCATACCTCACGACCCATGCCAGTCACCCCGTCACGCTCGCGCAACTGGCACGGGTGGCGGCCATGAGCCCCCATCACCTGCAGCGGCGCTTCAAGGCGATTGTCGGTCTGTCGCCGCGCGAGTACCAGGCTGCAGTGCGTGCCGGCAAGTTGCGGTCGAGTTTGCGCGAGGGCCGCGACGTGACCACGGCCATCTACGAAGCGGGCTATGGGTCGCCCAGCCGCGTGTATGAAGCGGCGCCCACCGGCAAGGGCATGTCGCCCTCGAGCTATCGCCGCGGCGGGGCGGGCCTGCTGATCGGCTACTCGACGGTGTCGAGCGCGCTGGGCCAGGTGCTCGTCGCCGCCACGGTCGCCGGCGTGTGTTCGGTGAAACTGGGTGACTCCGATGCGGCGCTGGTTCGCGACCTGCGCCGGGAGTATCCCGCGGCCGACATTCGCGCCGACCAGCAGGCCCGCGCCGACTGGGTCAAGGCGATCATCCGCCACCTGCGGGGCGACGAGCCGTCGCTCGACCTGCCCATCGACGTGCAGGGCACCGCCTTCCAGTGGAAGGTGTGGCGCGCGCTTCAGCGCATTCCGTACGGCGAGACGCGTGCCTATGCAGAGGTGGCCAGTGCGATTGGCCAGCCGAAGGCGGTCAGGGCGGTTGCCCGTGCCTGCGCCACCAACCCGGTCTGCCTGGTTGTTCCTTGCCACCGGGTGATCCCAACCGCTGGCGGTACCGGCGGCTATCGCTGGGGGGCCGAACGGAAGGCCCGTCTGCTTGCCAAAGAGGGCAAGGTGTTAGGCACCATCCTTAAGGCACGTTAGTATTTGGCCGTGGCTCAGACTCGCTATGGCATCTCTCCCTGGCTTGATGCCGTTCCGGTAAAAAAACGCCCCGATTTCCCGGTTTTTCGCGGCGTCATCAACCACCCAGTCGTGGTGCTTGGCGGCGGCATGGCCGGCGCCATGACGGCACAGGCGTGCGCGGCGGCCGGAATGAATGTCATCCTCCTCGAGGCCGGCCGCGTGGGGCAGGGCGGCAGCGGTCGCGCCACCGGGCTGCTCTCCAATGAAGCGTGCGCGTCGTATCGGGATCTTGAGGCGCGCGCGGGCAAGCGGGCCGCGCGGACGTTGTTCGAGCTTACGGAGAAAGCCCCGCGTGAGCTGGCGGCGGCCGTCAAGCGTCTCGGTATCAAGGCGGGCCTTGACCTGCGGGAAGCCGCGCGCCTTCTCCCGGAGGGCGGTTCCGACAAACTGCTGCAGCGAGAACTCGCGAGTCGCCAAGAAGCCGGCTTGAAGGTGTCGTGGATGAGTTCGGCCATGCTGCAGCGCCAGACGGCGCTGGCGTCGGCGGGAGGAATGAAGCTGCCCGACTGGGGCTTCGTGGACCCTTACCAGCTGACGTTGGGGTTCCTGTCGGCCGCCATTAAGAAGGGCGTCAAGGTCTACGAGCGGTCGCGCATCACCAAAATCACGTTCAACCGCAAGCACGCAACCGCTTTCCTGGATGGCGGCGCCATCACCACTGAAAACCTCATCATCTGCATCGGCGAGCCGACCAGCCTGTTCAAGCCCCTCAAGCGGCACTTGAAGCACGAGGATCGCTACGCCGTGCTGACCGAACCGCTGCCGACGGCCGTGCGCGCCGAGCTCGGCCAGCGGGCAGCGCTCCTGACCGACAGCGAATCCCCCGCGCACCAATTGTGGTTCACTGCTGACCATCGCGTGCTGTTCACAGGCGCGGATCAGAAGCGTCCCGCCGAGCGCCTGCACCAGCAGACACTGGTGCAGCGGACCGGCCAGTTGATGTACGAACTGACGCGCCTCTATCCGGCCATCTCGGGCGCAGCGCCTTCATACGGGTGGGACGTGCCGCTCGCGCACCCGGTCGACAACGTGCTGTATGCCGGTGCGCACCGCAATTTTCCTCATCAGCTATTCGCGTTCGGCACGTCGCATGACCCTGCGCGCGCTTTCCTGGCCAGCCGCATCATTCTCAGGGCCATTCAGGGCAAGTCTGAGAAGGACGATGCGCATTGCTCGTTTGCTCGGAATCTGTAACCGGGCCTCGGGTACCCGGATGTCACGAATGGCATCAAACCCCCATCTGACCGGGTCAGACCCTACTGAGGGTCTATACTGGCCGTTGTCCCTTTTGTTATTACCTTTTTTGGAGGCGCTACTCCCCATGCTCCGCATCATCTCGGCGTTCTTCCTGAGCCTGGCGCTCGTCTCGCCGGCCTTCGCGCAGTCGACCGCCATCAATGGCACCATCGAAGGCACGGTCAAAGACGATCAAGGGGCCGTGCTGCCCGGCGTAACCGTAACCGTGTCGAACATCGACACCGGCGATCAACGCGTCGTCGTCACCAACGAGGGCGGCCTCTATCGCGCGCCGCTGTTGTCGCTCGGCACCTATCGCGTGATGGCTGAACTGCAAGGCTTCAAGAAGTTCGAGCAGACCGGCATCTCGCTGCGCGCGGGCCAGACCGCGGTGATCGACGTCGGCCTCACGGTCGGCGCGCTGGCCGAGACCATCACCGTCACCGCCGATGCGCCGCTGATCGACCTGGCCAAGATCGAACAGGGCCGCACGCTGAGCGAGGAAGAGATCAAGACGCTCCCGCTGACCTCGCGCAACCCCTACAACTTCGCACTTCTGCAACCCGGCGTCGTCGGTTTTGAAACCAACGAGTTCGGCGTGCCCCGCATCACGGCCAACGGCGCGCTGCTGCGCGTCAACTACCAGGTGGATGGCAGCAACAACACGCAGAAGGATCGCGCCGGCCTTCGGCAGATGCCGATGTCGGAAGTGATGATTCGCGAAGTGAAGGTGGTGACCAGCGGCTACGCGCCGGAGTTTGGCCAGACCATGGGCCTGGTCTACAACGCGATTACGCCGTCGGGGACCAACAGCTACAAGGGCCAGGGCAGCTACCGCATGCAGCGCCAGTCGATGGTGGAGAAACCGTTCTTCACCGCCGCCAGTGCGCCCAAGCCGCCGACCGACGTGAACGTCTACACCTTCGACCTCGGCGGTCCGCTGGTGAAGGACAGGACGCACTTTTTCGGCGGCTACGAGCACACCGAACGCGACCTGTCAGGTTTGAGCGTGATCACTATCACCCCCGCCAACCAGGCCCTGCTGGGCCTGAACGAGCCGGCCTACATGCCGCGCGGCCTCAACACCGAGTTTGCGATCGGCAAGGTCGACCATCAGATCAACTCGGCGAACCGCCTGTCGGTGCGCTACATGTTCTTCGACAACTTCATCACTGCCAACGTCGGCGGCGGTCTCGTCTCGGTGCAGCGTGCCAACGATTTTGCCGATCGCCAGCACTCGACCGCGGGCCAGCTGATCTCGACAATGGGCTCGAATATGCTCAACGAACTGCGGGTGCAGTACGCGACCCGTGCGCAGAGCCGCGTCGCCAATCCGCTGTCTGGCACCGGCCCGGCGATCAACGTGCCCGGCGTTGCCAATTTCGGCGGCTCGGTGGCGGGCACGGCGGATGTCGGCTTCGGCTTCACCCAGAACGTGATGCAGGTGAACAACAGCACGACGCTGCTGCGTGGCAACCACGCCGTCAAGGCCGGTCTCGACCTGCAGTGGGTGGCCGATACCCGCACCTCGACCGCCGCCCAGCTCTACACCTTTCCGAACACCGCCGCCTACCTCGCGGCGAAGGACGGCACCAACCGCCTGGGCTACACCACCTTCAACCAGTACTTCGGCCTGCCCGGCCTGGAATACAACACGGCCCAGTACGGGTTCTTCGTGCAGGATGACTGGCGCGTCTCGTCGGACCTGAAGTTCCTCTACGGCGTTCGCTACGACCTGTACGGCGTGCCCGATGCCGACCCGAACGCGCCGGTCGCGACCTCGCGGTCGTTCCCGACCTCGAAGAACAACTTCGCGCCGCGCGTCGGCGCGGTATGGTCGCTTGGCAGCGACCGGAAGACCGTGCTGCGCGCCAACACCGGCGTGATGTACGACCAGACGCTCAACGCTATCTATGAGCAGACCTTGGCGAATGACGGCACCAACGCGCGCGCGTCGGCGTCGTTCACGCCAACCCAGGTCGGCGCCCCGGCCTTCCCGACGGTGTTGAGTGCCGGTGCCGGCGCGACCCCGAACCTGGCCTGGACGGTTGACCCCGACTTCAAGGTCGCGCGGTCGTGGCAGAACAACGTGCAAATCGAGCGCGCCATCGGCGACCACTACTCGATGGCCGTCGGCGGTTCGTACGTCACCGGCTACAACCTGCCGGTCGTGACCAACATCAACCTGATCAATCCGACCGGCACCACGTCGGACGGCCTGCCAGTGTTCAGCACCGCGGTCAACGCGACGACCCGTGTCGATCCCCGCTACAACGTCATCAACAGCGTGCAGTCGCCCGGCGACTCGACCTACAAGAACATGACCCTCCAGTTCACGCGCCGCACCTACAAGGGCGTTGGCTTCGACCTCGCCTACACACTGGGCAAGAGCGAAGACAACGCGCCGATCACCAGCGTGCTGTCGGTGCAGGGCGATCCCGGCCGCACCGACGTGACCAACCTCGAACGCGACCTCGGTCCGAACGTGCTCGATCAGCGCCACACTTTCGTGGCGAGTGTGGTCGCAATGCCGACCTTCGAGATGGACGGCGTCGGCGGCGCCATCCTCAACAACAACGTGTTCGGCCTGGCCATCCAGATGGCGAGCGGCATTCCCGTCAACCTGCGCAGCAACCTCGAGCTCAACAACGACGGCACGGCGAGCGATCGTCCGTCCGGTGTCGCCCGCAACTCGCTGACGTTGCCGTCGCGCAAGAACGTCGACTTCCGCTACTCGCGCAAGATCCGCATCGGCGCGACGATGGCGGCGGAAGTGATCGGCGAAGTGAAGAACCTGTTCAACACCGTGCAGGTGTCGAGCGTGAACGCCACCGTGACCACCAACGCGCAGGGCGTTCCCACCGGCACGCTGCCGACGTCGGGCAAGGACCTGACGCCGACTGGCGGCTACGAACAGCGCCAGTTCCAGTTGGGGTTCAAGTTTACGTTCTAACAGGACTCGGGATCAGGGATCGGGGATCAGGGCATTCGCTGGCATCCCCGGATCCCTGACCTCCGGGTTCCTGATCCCTTCGAGGTTCCACTAATGCGCCGCACGTCCCTCCTTCTCGTCATTCTCGGCATCGCCTTCGCATCCGCCCATTTCACCGCCCAGCATCAGCTCGTGCCCGTGTCGCAGCTCAAGGGTGCACCGGCTCTCGAACTTGCGTTGCGCCAGCTCGACACGGTGGGCAATTTCATGATGACCACGGCCCACCCGGACGATGAGAACAACGCGATGCTGGCGTATTTCTCGCATGGCAAGGGCTTCCGGACGTCGCTGCTGACGGCGACCCACGGCGAGGGCGGGCAGAACGAGATAGGCCCGGAGCTGTTCGAGGCGCTGGCAGTGCTTCGCACCGAAGAACTGGCCGCTGCGCATCGCTTCGACGGCGCCGAGCAGTTCTTCACGCGCGCCATCGACTTCGGGTTCTCCTTCAGCGTCGAAGAGACGCTCGAGAAGTGGGGCCACCAGGAAATTCTTGACGACTACGTGCGCTTGATCCGCACGATTCGTCCCGACGTGATTGTCGGCTTCGTGTTCGACGGCGACGGCGGCGGCCAGCATCACCAAACTTCGTCCCGGCTGACGCTCGAAGCGTTCCGCGCGGCCGCCGATCCGACGAAGTTCCCGGAGCAGATCAAGGATGGCTTGCGCACCTGGCAGCCGAAGAAGTTCTACTACACCGGCGGGTTCGGTGGTCCGCCCGGACCCGGCGGACGTGGCGCGGGGCCGGCGGTGCTGCCCGGTGAGGGCGCGCCGGCCATGTTGCAGTTTGCCGGCGGCGATTCGTTTGATCCGGTGCTCGGCCGCACCTACAACGAGCTGGCCGGCGAAGCGCGCAGTATGCACAAGTGCCAGGGCATGTCGCAGCTGCTGCCGTTGCCGGCATCGACTGGTGGTGGTGGGGGGCCGATGGGGCCTGGCGGCATCCGCGCCTATCGCCTGCGCGACACTGTTCTCGAGGGCGGCGTCGCGCGGGCCGATCGTGACGTGTTCGATGGGGTCGACACCAGCCTCCGCAGCCTGCTGTCGTTTGCCCCCGCCTTTGCCGAGGCTACGGCGGGCAAGGCCGATGTCCGCGCAGACTTGGGCGCGGGTCTCGACCGCATCAGCGCCGCCGTGGCGGAAGCCCGGCAGGCCTTTGCCGCCGGCGGCGAAGCCGCAGCCGTGGCGCCGCTCACGCGCGGGCTCAGGGCGTTGCGCGATGTCCGCACATGGCTGACGTCAACGACGCTCTCCGAGAGCGCTCGGTATGAGATCGATTTCCGGCTCGCCCAAAAGGAACCGCAGTTTGCCAAGGCCTTGATGCTGGCGACCGATGTGCGGATCGACGCCGTGGCGCGAGATGGCCTGGTGGTTGCCGGACAGCCGCTGGCGGTCGACCTGATGGCCGCCAATCGCGGCAAGTCCGCGGTTGACGTCGCCATCGTCGCCAACGGCTTCGGCCCGGCGGTGGTGTGCGAGGCAGGCGCGCTGGCGCCGGGTTCGTCGCGCAACTGCAACAAGACGGTCACGGTGCCGGGAGGTGCACGGCTGACCGCGGCGCACTTCCACACGGGTACGCAGGGTGCGCGATACGTGTTCGATGCCGACGTGCCGTTCGGCGTGCCGTTCCGGCCGACGCCCTACACGGCGACATTCACCATGACCGTGGACAGCACGCCCTTCAGCGTCACGCTGCCAATCCAGGCGCGCTCGGATCTCGACATCTTCGCTGGCGAGAAGCGCCAGGAGGTGCACGTCGTGCCCGCGTTCTCGGTCGCGACGACGCCTGATACGGTGATTGTGCCGCTGAAGACGGCGACCCCGGTCACCAAGGACGTGCGCGTGACGGTGACCAACCACGCGAAGGGCGCGGCCAAAGCCGACGTGGCGCTGGAACTGTCACAGGGCTGGCGAGCGACGCCACCCGCCCAACCCGTGACGTTCTCGCGGGAAGACGAATCGGTGACAGTCCGCTTCGCGGTGCAGCCGCCCGCGGCAACGGTGCTTGCGGCCGCGGCCATGAAGCCCGGCGGCAACCAGTTCAAGGTCAACGCCGTAGTACGGACGCCGACCGCGTCGTTCAACCAGGGCTACCAGGTGGTGGAGTATCCGCACACGACGCGCCGCCACGTGCTCACTGCGCCTCTGGTCGTCGTCAAGGCCCTCGACGTCAACGTCAAGCCGAACCTGAGCGTGGGTTATGTAATGGGCGTGGGCGACGAAGTTCCGGCGGCCTTGATTCAGTTGGGCGTCAAGCTCACGCTGATCGATCCTGAAGAACTGGCGTGGGGCGACCTGAGCCGCTACGACGTGATCATGACCGGCGTCCGCGCTTATGAACGTCGTGTCGATCTCCGCGCTAACAACCAGCGCCTGCTCGACTACGCAAAGACGGGCGGGACGGTGATCGTCCAGTACAACAAGTTCGAGTTCAACGAGGCGCAATACGGCCCGTTTGCCGCCAAGGTCGGTCGCGAGCGCGTGACCGACGAGAACGCCGAGATGAAGCTGCTTGCGCCCCAGCATCCCGTGTTTAACGCGCCCAACGCCATTGGCCGTGCCGACTGGGCTGGTTGGGTGCAAGAGCGCGGGCTGTACTTCCTGGATGAAGCGGGCCGCGATCCGCAGTTCACCGACCTCATCGAGTTCACCGAGCCCTTCCCGTACAATAAGGGCATCAAGCGCGGCGCCCTGGTTGAGGCCAAGGTGGGCCAAGGCCGCTGGATTTACGTGGGTCTGGGTCTATGGCGCCAGCTGCCGGCGGGCACGGATGGTGCATACCGACTAATGGCGAATTTAATCAGCTTGCCGTAGTTGAGTAGTCCTGTTAAACCTTTCGGTCGGCGCACAGTTCTAATACTTGGTCCTTCTTTCGTAGTTCGACGCACCTTGAGACGGTTTTGTAACTCGGGCAACGAATTTGTTTAAGTTCGCGCGAAGTAATGGCACGGCTGGCGTCGACCGAAATAAGGTAGGCAAAGATGCTTGAACATACCCTGCGGCGAATGGGGTTTGGCGCGAGTCCCGCCGACCTGGCCTTCTGGGCCGGCATGCCCGTCGACACCGTGATCGACCGGTTGCTCAACTACGAGTCGGCGTCGACTGATCACGACGCAAAGATCGGCGGTCCGGAGTACGTGGGCATCACCACGTCCGCCGGCAATCCCTTCTCGGCAAACACGTTGATTAACGATGCGCGACAGCGCTGGCTGTTCCGGATGATTCACTCGCAGCGCCCGCTCGAAGAGAAGATGGCGCTGTTCTGGCATAACCACTTCGCGACTGCCTATTCCAAGATCGCGGGCGCCGTGGGCCAGGAGCGGGCGACGCGCATGATGGACAACGATCCGTCGAGCCTCGAAGGAAGTCCGGCCGGGCAAATCCAGGTGCTGCGCCAGTTCGCGACCGGCAGCTTTCCAGGCATGCTGTTGGCCATGGCGAAAGACCCGGCCATGGTGTATTGGCTGGACAGCCAGCTGAACACGCGGACCCGGCCCCAGGAAAACTTCGGCCGCGAGATCATGGAACTGTTCAGCCTCGGCATCGGCCACTACACCGAGGCGGACGTGTATGCCGCCGCGCGCGTGTTTACCGGCTTCAACTGGCAGCTCGCCGGCGACCGCGCCAGCAACTTGACCAGCTATTACACGTTCCTCTATCGGCCTGCCGACCACGATACCAACGCCAAGACCTTCACCTTTGCCATCTACCCGGACGGCGGCAAGACGATACCGGCCCGCGCCGCCGCGGCAGGGGAACAGGATGCCCTGGACCTGATCCTCGCCTTGGCCCGCCATCCCGCGACGGCGCAACGGCTGGCCACCAGGCTCTACAAGTTCTTCGTCAACGAGACGTCCGAGCCCGACGCCTCGCTGGTCAACGCCATGGCCCAGTCGTACTTGGCGAACAACTACAACATCAAGGCGGTGTTGCGCACGTTGTTCCAGTCGTCGCAGTTCCGCAATCCGGCCAACTTCTTTCAGCGCTATTCGTGGCCCATTGAATACGTCGTGCGGGCGATCAAGGAAACAGGTTGGACCGGCTTCACGGTCAGCAGCGCCTTGACCCCCCTCACCAACATGGGCCAACAACTCTACGAGCCGCCAGATGTCAACGGCTGGGCGACCGGTCCCGAATGGATTTCGACCTCATCGATGTTGTCGCGGATGAATTTCTCCGCCACCCTGGCGTCGAACCAGCGCTTCAACCTCGCGCGCGATGCACAGCCGCACCGCGCGACCCCCGACCGCCTGCTCCAGTACCTGCTGGCGCGCTTCCCGAACATGGGATTCACGTCCACGGCCACCAACGCGATGTCGGAATACCTCCGATCCACCGCCTGGACCGGCACCGACGCGCAGTTGCAGACACGGGTTCCTGGTCTCACGCGCCTGATCGTCGGATCAGGCGAGTACCAGTTCAACTAAGGGGGCGCCATGGCTTTTTCAAGACGGCAATTCGTCAAGGGCGGCGTCACCGCATTCACCTTCGGCTTCGCGGCGCCGCAGGCGATTTGCGACATCGCGTTCGCGCAAGGCTCGGCGGCACGCAACCTGGTGGTGGTCTATCTCAGTGGCGGCAACGACTCGCTCAGCACGATCATTCCGTATCGCGACGCGAACTATACGACCCGGCGGCCGACCATAGCGATTCCCGCTGCCAACGTGCTGCAGATTGGTTCCGATTCTTCTCGTGTGGAGTTGGGCCTGCACCCGCGCTTGACCGGGCTCAAGTCGATTTTCGACGCGGGCAGGCTCGCCGTGATTCAGCGCACCGGCTACGCCAATCAGAGTCGTTCGCATTTCACCGGCTTCGACATTTGGGGCACGGCGAGCACCACCAACACCTCAGGCCCCGGCTGGCTTGGCCGCTATCTCGACACCATGCCGATGCCAGTGGATCCGCTGGTGGCGTGGAACACCCAGCGCGAGACACCGCGACCGCTGATGGCGCGCACCGTCGGTGTGCCGGCGATCACGAACCCGTCGACCTACGCGTTCTCGAGCCCGAACAGCGGGGCAGAAGCAGGTTACGAACGCACCGCGCAAACGCGCATCTCGTCGCACATTCCGGTCGACCGGCCGCATCTCGCGTTTGTCAATTCGACGACGCAGGCGGCGCTGGGTACGCTGGATCGAGTGGCGACCGTGGCGACCTACCGCCCGGCAAATGTTTATCCCAACAACGGCTTTGGCCAAGCGCTGACTGCGGTCGCAGGCGCCATGAACAAACAGATCGGCACCAAGGTCTACTGGGTGCAGACCGGCGGGTTCGACACGCACGCGACGCAGGGCGTCAACCAAGGCGCCTATTTCAACTTGATGGCAACGCTCGGCGACGGCCTCAAGGCGTTTTACGACGACCTGAGCGCTCAGGGGTTGTTGAGCAGCACGCTGGTGCTGGTCTATTCGGAGTTTGGCCGGCGCATCAACGAGAACGGCAGCGCCGGTACCGACCACGGCGCCGGCGCCAACATGATGGTGCTCGGTGGCGGTGTGCGCGGCGGCATCTACGGCACGGCCCCGAGCCTGAGCCTCGACCCCGCCAACCCAACGCTCGAGAACAATGCTGCCGACGTGAAGTACGAAACCGATTTCCGATCGGTCTACGCCAAGATTCTCGACAGTTGGCTGGGATCGAACTCCGTCACCGTGCTTGGCGGCGACTATCGGGAGGGCGCGCCAAACTTTCTGTAGCCCGCAAGAACTCTGCCTCAATCTACTTCGCGTACTTGGCCAGCGTCTCTTTCCACGCCGCCGCCGACTTCGACGCACCAGCCCGGCCTTCGAAGACGATCTGTCCCGTCCGGCAGGCGTGCCGTAGAACCGTTGATTCGCATCGCGATCCTGGCGGCGCTTCGTCCGAAGATTGCGCCGAGAGAGTAGCGAGCGAGAGAACAACAGCGATGAATGCGGCTTTCATAATCACAGGCTGAGACTTCGGAGGGCCGGTTCAAGTTCGCGATAGGTAAAACGGAAACCCATCGCCTCGGCGGCTGCCGGCAGCACCCGCTGGCCGGTGAGCAGCATGTCGGCCAACTCGCCGAGCCCTATTTTCAAGATGAACCCAGGCGCATTGAAGACGGCGGGCCGCCGCAGGACGCGGCCGAGGGTGCGGGTGAAGTCGCGGTTGGTGACCGGCGCCGGAGCGCTGGCGTTGAAGTCGCCGCTAGCCCGATCCGCGCCGATTAGCCAGATCACCATCGCCACCCAATCATCGACGTGGATCCATGGCATGTACTGATTGCCCGATCCGAGTGTCGCACCCAGCCCCAGCTTGAAGGGCAGAATCATCTTCTTGAGGGCGCCACCCTCGGCGCCAAGCACCAGGCCCGAGCGCACGATTGCCACGCGGGTTGTCGCCGAGGCGGCTTTGCGCGCCTCGTGTTCCCAGTCCACGCACAATCGCGCCAGGAAGTCGCTGCCCGGCGGCGTCCGTTCCGTCACCACCTCATCTCCGCGCGGACCGTAATAGCCCACCCCCGAGCCACTGATCAGCGTCGTCGGCGGCCGCTCGCAACCGGCGATTGCGCGCACCAGGGTCTGCGTGGCGAAAATGCGGCTGTCTCGCAACTGCCTCTTACGGCCTTCGCTCCAGAACGTGCCGGCGATGTTCTCTCCGGCGAGGTTGACGACGGCGGTCGCGCCCTCGAGGTGGGCAGAGAGCTGCCCTGGTAAACCATCAGGTTGCCAGGGAATTTCATCTGGATGGTCGGGTCGCGGAGAGCGTGTCAGGGTCAGCACGCGGTGGCCATCGCGTTCGAGCTGTGCCCGAAGGTGGCTGCCGAGAAATCCTGACCCACCCGCAATAACGACTGTCATCACCTTGCCCCTGATTGTATGGATGATTGAGGCCAGGCCCCAATCACTACTGGCCCCAATCACTCACTGGCAGGCCGGCGAACTTGACAAACGCCGCAGAGCGCGTGTTAACTAACTAGTTAGTTTGTGAAGAAAACACGCTCCGCCCACCGGCCAGACACTCGCAAAGCCATTTTTCAGGCCGCTGCCATCGCGTTCTCATCGCGGGGGTTCGATGGCGTAGGCGTGGACGACATCGCCGCGCAGGCCCAAGTGAACAAGGCGATGATCTACTACCACTTCGCCGACAAGCTCGCCCTCTACCGGGCGGTAGTCGGCGACATGCTCGCTACGCTGGGCGCCAGTGCCGCGGCTATCGCGGATTCGGATCGGCCGCCACAAGACAAGCTGAACCGCTTCATCGAGAACTTCGTCACGCAGGCCGACGCGCGGCCGTGGTTCCCGACCATGATGCTGCGCGAAATCTCCGAAGGCGCGCCGCATCTCGACCTCGACACCTTTGCCTTGATGAAGAGCGTGTTCCTGGCGTTCGGCCGCATTCTCAACCAGGGCGCCGCGGCGGGAACATTCCGGCCGGTGCACCCCATCCTCGCCTACACCTCGATCTTGGGTCCGCTGCTCATGAACGCCGCCCGCGAACGCATGGCCAAGGAGCCCGAACGCGCCGAGCTGCCAATGTTCGTCGATATTCCTCACACCGATTTGATCGCGCACATCCAGTACACGGCGCATTGCATGCTTCAACCCAGATGACGCAGAGAAGATCTCAGAGCCGCAGATGACACAGATAACGCAGACCAAATACGTGCTCGCCGTCCCGCTGCTGATCATCGCGATCGGGTGCGCGGAAGAGCCGCCCACAGATCGCATTCGAGTGTCGGGCCACGCCGAGGCAACCGAGGTGCGGCTGGCACCCGATGCGGGTGGACGCATCTTGACGCTCACTGTCAACCAAGGCGATCGCGTCCAGACGGGTCAGACCGTGCTGACCCTCGACACTCGAGATGTGGAGCTGGCCATCGACCGCGCCAAGGCAGAACGAGCGTCCGCAGAAGCGCAGGTGAAGGTGGTGCAGGCCGCCGCGAGGCCCGAGGATGTGCGGCAGGCCGAATCACAAATCGTAACGGCAAAGGCCGACCAGTCGGCGGCCCAATCTGAGCTGACCTCCGCCGAGCAGGACCTCGAGCGCTTCGAGGCCCTGCTCAAGTCGAACTCAGGTTCCCGCAAGCAACGCGATGACGCCGCGACTCGTCGCGATGTCGCGCGGGATCGTGTGTCGGCGGCGCAGAGCCGTGTGCGGACCGCGGAAGAAACACTCGCCCGGGTACGCGCCGGCGCGCGGAGGGAGGACGTCGACGCCGCCCGCGCCCGCGTGACCGTCGTCAGCGCGCAGATCGCCTCGCTCGAGAAGACGCTCGGCGACGCGACGCTTAGCTCCCCGGTCGCCGGCCTGGTCACCGAAAAACTCGTCGAGGCAGGCGAGATCATCGCGCCGCGCGCGCCCGCCTTCGTGGTGGTTGATCTCGATCACGCGTGGGCCGATGTGTTCGTCCCCGAACCGGTCGTGCCGCTGCTGCGCATGGGCCAGCCCGCGACGGTGTTCACCGACGCTGGCGGAGCCGGCATCGCCGGCACGATCACCTACGTCTCGCCGAAAGCCGAGTTCACCCCTCGCAATGTACAGACCGCCGAGGAGCGCTCGAAGCTGGTCTACCGGGTCCGGATCTCCGTGGACAACAAGAACGGCATTCTCAAACAGGGGATGCCGGTAGAAGCCGAAATAGTGCTGCGCTAGTGCCTATCGTGCTTAAGGTGCCGAGGGGACGGAACCGGCTATGACTCCGGCAATCGAATTCTCGAACGTCACAAAACGCTACGGCGCCGTTGAAGCGCTGCGCGGAGTCTCGTTCAGCGTCGCGCCCGGGGAGATGTTCGGGCTGATCGGACCGGATGGCGCGGGCAAGACGACAGCGATTCGCACCATCTGCGGACTATTGCACGTGGATGGCGGTAGCCTTCGCGTGCACGGGAAAGACCCCGTCAAGGACCACCGCGCCATCACCGGCACGATCGGCTATCTGTCGCAGCGCTTCAGCCTCTACGGCGACCTGAGCATCGACGAGAACATCGAGTTCTTTGCCGAGATCCACGGCGTGACGGACTACCGCGCCCGCCGCGACCGGCTCCTCGACGTGACGCAACTCACCGCCTTTCGCTCGCGGTTAGCGGAGCAGCTGTCGGGCGGCATGAAGCAGAAGCTGGCGCTCGCCTGCACCCTGGTCCACGAGCCGAAGGTGATTCTGCTCGACGAACCGACCACCGGCGTCGATCCGGTGTCACGCCGCGAGTTCTGGAAGCTGCTGTCGCAGTTCCTCGCCCAGGGCATCACCATCGTGATGTCCACGCCGTACCTGGACGAGGCCGAACGCTGCACGCGCATTGTGCTGCTTCACGAGGGTCAGGTCCTGGCGCTGGACGAACCCGGCGCCCTCAGGGCCAGCCTGCCCGGCATCCTGCTGGAAGTACTCGTGTCCGACCCGCGAGAGTCCCTCCGTGCGCTGAAGGGGCCGGGCGGCGTGAAGCGGGCGCAGGTGTTTGGGGATCGCCTGCATGTCTGGAGTGACCGCGCCAGCGAGACCGAGGCCCTCCCGGCCTTTGCGGCTGTCGCCTCCCTCGCCGGCCTCCACCCCACCGGCGTCCGCGCCATCGTCCCGTCGCTCGAAGACGTCTTCATCGCGAAACTCGATTCTTCAACAGAGACTTCCGCCCCATGATGCGCACCCTTTCCGCCTTCCTGCTGTTTGTGTGGTTGCCGCTGCCGCTTGCGGCGCAGCCGGCGTCGATTCGCCTCACGCTGGCGGATGCGATCGCCCGCGGCTTCGAGGCCAGTCACCGGCTAGCCGAGGCCCGCGCCCGCGAGCAGGGCGCGCAAGCGGCGCTTAAGGGCGCCCACGCCGCCGACCAGCCGATCGTGACGGCATCGGTCGGCTACACGCGCACCAACCACGTGCAGGAGTTTGCGCTCAATCAGGCTGGCGCGCGGCTGGTCGTGTATCCCGACATTCCCGATAACTTCGGGGCGCGCCTTTCCATGCAGTGGCCGATCTTCACCTCGGGCCGTGTCGATGCCCTGGAGCGCGCGGCCGCGGCCGAGTCCCAGGCAATGTCGGTCGAGATTGACACCGCGCGCGCCGACCTGCGGTTCGAGGTCGTCCGTGCGTACTGGGCAGCGGCGACCGCCCGTGAAACCGTGCGCGTGCTCGAAGAGGCTACGTCGCGCGCCGACGCGCAACTGCGCGATGCTCGCCAGCGATTCGACGTCGGCCTGATCCCCCCAAACGAGGTGTCGAGCCTCGAGGCGCAGCGGTCGCGCGAGCAGGCGCAGTTGATCGAGGCGAGCAACCTCCGAGAGTCCGCGTTTATCGAGCTGCGGAGGCTGATCGGCGCCGCCCAGGAGACGATCGTCGAGCTCGCCGACTCGCTCGACACCGCCGCCAGTGGTGCCCAGGATTCGACGGCGTTGATTCGCGAGGCCTTCGATCAGCGGCCCGAGCGCAAGGCGGTCACATTACGACTGGGCGGCATCGAAGCACGCCAGCAAGCGGCGATGACCGGCAACAAGCCGGTGGTGGCCGTCGGCGCGGGCGTCGACTACGCGAAGCCGAACCAGCGAATCTTCCCCAGGCAAGGAACGTGGCAGGATTCGTGGGACTTATCGGTCAACGTCAACTGGCCCTTTCTTGACTTCGGCCGCACCAGGGCGCAGGTCGCCGAGGTGGCCGCGGTTGCTGCCGCCACTCGCGAACGACTCGCCGAGTTCGATTCCGTGATGGCCGCCGACGTTCGGCAGCGTCTGCTCGATCTGGATTCCAGTCAGGCGATGGTGCGCGCCGCTGCCGACGCGGTTCGCAGCGCCACCGATGCGCGCCGGGTGGTCGGCGATCGTTTCGCCGCCGGCGTGGCCACCAGTACCGACGTCGTGGTGGCCCAGGTTGCGATGCTCGAGAACGAGTTGGCCCGCGCGCGCGCGCTTGCCGGTGTGCGGCTCGCCGAAGCGCGCCTGCATCGCGTCTTGGGGAGGCCGTGATGGCCGAGGCCATCGACGTGCGCGGGCTGACGCGCAATTTCGGCCACTTCGTCGCGGTCAACGATCTGTCGTTCTCGGTGAAACAGGGCGAGGTCTTCGGCTTTCTCGGCGCCAATGGCGCCGGTAAGTCCACCACCATCCGAATGCTCTGCGGGCTGCTGCGGCCCACTTCAGGGACGGCGCTGGTCGGTGGCATCGACGTCAGTCGCGACCCCGAAGGCGTGAAGCGCCGCATCGGCTACATGTCTCAGCGCTTCTCGTTATACGAGCCGCTGACCGTGGATCAGAACATCCAGTTCTTCGGCGGGATTTACGGGCTGTCGGGCGAACGATTCGATGCGCGCCGCACGTTCGTCCTCGAGATGGCGGGCCTCCAGGGTCGCGAGAAGACGCTCACGAAGGATCTGCCCGGCGGCTGCCGTCAACGGCTGGCCCTCGGCTGCGCCATTCTCCACGAGCCGTCGATCGTCTTCCTCGATGAGCCGACCGGCGGCGTCGATCCACTCTCACGACGACGATTCTGGGACGTGATCGGCGATCTTTCGGCCGAGGGCGTCACCGTGCTCGTCACCACCCACTATCTGGACGAGGCCGAGCACTGTCATCGATTGGCCATCATCCATGCCGGCAAGCTTGCCGCGCTGGGCACCGCGAACGAACTGAAGCAGGTGTTCTCGTCTCGGCCAATCGTCGAGATTCAAGCTACCCAACCCGTTCAAGCCATGGCAGTACTCGACCGGCTCGACACCGTGGAGAAGACGAGCCTGTTCGGGACCGCCGTGCATGCGGTGATGCGCAACACGCAGAGCTCGCCGGCCATGCTGGCCGCCGCCCTTGCCGCATCCGGCGTGGACGTGCGGGGCATCGGCCCGGTATCGCCATCGCTCGAGGATGTCTTTCTCGACGTGGTCGAGCGCGTGGGAGCGGCGTAATGGGGAAGATTCTGGCCGTCGGGTCAAAAGAGATGCGGCAGATCCTTCGCGATCGGCGGACGCTGCTGATCCTGCTGTTCATTCCGGCCTTCTTCCTGCTGCTGTATGGCTATGCCCTCAATTTCGATATTCGCAACGTGCGGCTGGCCGTTCAGGACAGTGACCGCAGCACGAAAAGCCGCGAGCTGGTCTCGTCGTTCGTCAACTCAGGCTACTTCGCGCTTGTCGGTTACGAGGATTCAGACGCGGCGCTGGCGCGACTGGTGGACGAAGGCGCGGTGCGGGCCATTCTGGCGATCCCCGCCGGCTTCGAGCGCGACCTCACGCTCAATCGCCCGGTCTCGGTGCAAGTGGTGATCGACGGCGACAACGCCAACACCGCCTCCACGGTGGTGGGCTACGCGCGAATGCTGATCGCCGAGTTTGGCGCGGTGCAGATGCAAGCCCTGCTGTCGACTCCCGGGTCCCGACTTTTGCCTCCCGTCGTGATCGTTGAGCCCCGCATCTGGTACAACCCACAGCTTCGTAGCGCCCTGTTCCTGGTCCCCGGCTTGATTGCCTACATCTCGATGATCACCGCCGTCGTCTCCACCTCTCTCTCAGTCGTGCGCGAGAAAGAGCGGGGAACGATGGAGCAGGTGAGGATGGCGCCGATCGGGCCGATGTCGTACATCCTGGGAAAGACGCTCCCGTACCTGGCGATCTCGTTCACCTCGGCGGTATTGATCGTGGTGGCGGCCATGCTGCTGTTCGAGATGCCGATGCGCGGCTCATGGCCACTGCTGCTGTTCTCGATCGGCCTGTTTCTGATCGGTGCCCAGGCCCAGGGCCTGTTAATCTCCACGATCGCTGACACCCAGCAGGTGGCGTTTCAGATCGCGCTGCTCTCGTCGATGCTGCCGACGATGATCCTGTCGGGATTCATCTTTCCGATTTCGAGCATGCCCGTCGTGGTACAGGCGATCACGCACATCGTCCCGGCGCGCTACTTCCTGGTCGCGCTCCGAGCGATTGTGCTAAAAGGCGCCGACATCACGGCGTTCTGGCAAGAACTGGTGGCGCTAGCCATCTTCGCAACCGTGGCAATGGGCCTGGCGTCGCTGCGACTGAGGCGTGAATGGGCCTGAGACGCGTCGTCCACTTGATGCGCAAGGAGATCTTGGAGCTGCGCCAGGATCCGCGGCTGTTTGGCGTAGTCATTCTCGCGCCAATCATCCAGCTGAATGTGCTCGGCTACGCGGCCACTACCGACGTGAAGGACGTGCCGATTGCCATTGTTGATGCCGATCGATCCACGGCAAGCCGCGATCTAATTCATCGCTTCGAGGCCTCGTCCAATTTCAAGATCGTCGCCATGCCAGGCTCAACCAGTGAGATCGATCGCCATCTCGATCGCGGTGAGGCGTCGATGGCCCTCAGCATTCCCGCCAACTTCGGCCAGGCGGTGGCGGCTGGCCGCAGCGCAACGCTACAAATCGCCGCGGATGGCACCGACTCGAACTCGACCACCGTGGCGCTGGGTTACGCGCAGACGCTGATCGGTGGCTACTCGCAGGACCTGGCGGCCGCGGCCATGCCGGGCCAGGCGCTGACAGCGCTGGTCACTCCCGAGATCCGCGTGTGGTTCAACCCGCGCCTCGAAAGCCGCGACTTCATGATTCCGGGCATCATCGCCCTGTTGCTGTTAGTCGTCACCACCAACCTGTCGGCCATGGCTATCGTGCGCGAGAAGGAAGTGGGAACGCTCGAGCAGTTAAGCGTGACGCCCCTCGCCCGGTGGGAACTCATCACGGGCAAGCTTCTTCCGTACGCCGCCATCGGCATCATCGACGTCGTCCTGGTGCTGGTGGTGGCAATCTACTGGTTCGAGGTCCCCATGCGCGGCAGCATCGCGCTGCTCTTCGGGATGTGCCTGGTCTACCTGATGTCGACGCTCGGCCTGGGGCTGTTCGTGTCAACGATCTCGCGAACCCAGCAGCAGGCGATGATGACGACGATCTTCTTTTTTCTGATGCCGATGATCTACCTGTCGGGCTTCATCTTCCCGATCGAGAACATGCCGGCCTGGATTCAGCCGGTCACGTATCTGATCCCGCTGCGCTACTTCCTCGTGATCGTGCGTGGG
>Ga0183260_10001129_pt1 | contig 22620 bp, 23 predicted proteins | sample AntDrymUQ4972206_2_FD_129768 | JGI IMG/M metagenome (GOLD analysis project Ga0183260, IMG submission 129768) | Polar desert sand microbial communities from Dry Valleys, Antarctica - metaG UQ497 (22.06) (version 2) (version 2) | ecosystem: Environmental > Terrestrial > Soil > Desert | place... | reverse complement strand
GGCACGTGCACGAGCCAGGCCTCGAGCTGCTGCGCATGCTGCGCGCCCGGCGACCAGCCCGCGCCGCCCTGGGTGCGGATCGTGATCGGCACATTGAGCTGACCGCCCGACATGTAGCGGTGCTTGGCGGCCTGGTTCACGATCTGCTCGAGCGAGAGCGTGAGGAAGTCCTCGTACATGATCTCGACGACGGGCCGCATGCCCTGCATCGCGGCCCCGATGCCGGCGCCGACGATGCCCATCTCCGAGATGGGCGTGTTGCGCACCCGCTCGGGACCGAACTCGTCGAGCATCCCCTGGGTGACGCCCATGGAGCCGCCCATCTCCGCGATGTCCTCCCCCATCACGAACACGTCGTCGTCGCGGCGCATCGCCTGCGAGAGCGCGTCCCGCACCGCCTCCCGGTAGGAGAGCTCAGGCATAGACGTTCTCGAGGGCGTCCTCGGGAGCGGGGTCGGTGCCAGCCTTGGCGAACTCGACGGAGGCCTCGACGATCTCGCCGACCTCGCGATCGAGCTCCTCGAACTCCTCGTCGGTGACGCCGAGCCGCTCGCGCAACTTCTCGATCGGATCCTGCGTCTCGCGCAGCTCACGCAGCTCGTCCTTCGGCCGGTACACCTGCGGATCGCCCACGTAGTGGCCAGTCAGGCGGAAGGTGTCGACGGCCATGAAGACGGGGCCGTGGCCGCCGCGGGCGTGCTCGAGCGCGCGCTTCGTCGCGACGTAGACCTCCTCGACGTCCTGCCCGTCGACCTTCATGGACTCCATGCCGAACGCAACGGCCCGGTCAGTCATGTCCGTGATTGGCATGTGCTGGCGGGCCGGCGTCGATTCCGCCCAGGAGTTGTTCTCGCAGACGAAGACGGCGGGAACCTCCCAGAGCTGCGCCAGGTTGAGCGCCTCGTGGAAGGTGCCGATGTTCGTCGCGCCGTCGCCGAAGAAGGCCACGGCCACGCGCGGCTCACCGCGGAGCTTGAAGGCGAGCGCGGCACCGGTGATGGCTGGAAGACCGCCTCCGACGACGGCGTTCGCACCGAGGTTCCCGCGTGCGACGTCGTAGAGGTGCATGGAGCCGCCGTAGCCGTGCGAGCAACCCTCGAGCTTGCCGTAGAGCTCGGCCATGACCTCGTTCGGGTGGGTGCCCTTGGCGATCGTGTGCCCGTGCGCCCGGTGCGTGGAGGCGATCACGTCATCCTGCTCGAGCGCCCCGCAGACGCCCACGGCGACGGCCTCCTGGCCGATCGCGACGTGAATGAAGCCGGGCAGCTCGCCGGCGCGGAAGCGTTCCTCGACCTTTTCCTCGAAGCGGCGGATCAGCAGCAGCTCCCGCAGGAAGCCGCGCAGTTGCGCCTCGGAGAGCGCGTCCTCCCGTTCGACCTTTGCCACGCGCCTGAGTTTATGCTCAGCCGTGTGAGCCTCGTCGACCAGTGGCGCTCGATCGAGGTCGGCCTCTCGCCGCGCTGGGACGAGGCGCGGCTGCTGTTCGCCGCGCCCGGCCGCGCGAGTCTCGACCGCGCCGCCTCGCTCCTGCGCCCGGCCGAGCCCGCGCTCTCTCCGCAGGGCGTGCGCTTTCGCTGGTCGCGTGACGACGAGAACGGACTCGCAGCGCTGCTCGGGCGACTCGACGCCGAGGGGCTCGGCGGTACGCTGGAGCTCCTCTCGACGCGGGAACGGGCGACAGTCGGGCCCACACGGCGGGCGCGCACGGGGCCCGCGACGCTTGCCGCGGCCTGGGACGGCGCGCTGGCCGAGCTTCCGCCCGACTGGAGCGACCTCTACGGCGAGATCGAGCTCGGCTCCTCGGACTATCTCGATCGGGCAGCCCTCATGCTCTCGCCCGTCAACCCCTCCCGGGCCGGAGGCCCCGGGTTCCGCTTCCGCTGCGCGCGCGTCTACGGTTACGGCGCCTCGGCCGAGATGGTGCGACGCTGCCTCGAGCGCTGCGACGCCGAGGGCATCACCGGGCAGGTACGGATTCTGCGCACGCTCTCGGACACCCGGCCGGTCGCGACGCAGGGGCCGGTCTGGTACGTCGGCGGGAAGGCGGTGTAGCGGCGTGGCCGATCCCGTGTCTTGGCTCCTGATCGAGGCGGGCTGGAAGGTGGTGGGGAGCGACGGCAGCGTCCTCGGCAAGATCCACGAGGTCGTCGGCGATATGGGCACGGACATCTTCAACGGCCTGGCCGTCTCCCCGGGCCTACTGCGGAGCTCGCGCTACGTGCCCGCGGAGCGGGTGGGGCGGATCGTCGAGGGCTGCGTCGAGCTCGACCTCGACGAGGAGACGTTCGGACGCCTGGACGAGCACGGAGAGGCGCCCACGAGTGCCGAGATCCGGTCTGACACGACGGACATCGAGCCCGAGCGTCCGTAACCCCCTGTGGTATCAAAGGGCGCAAACCCTCTACAGGCACCGCTATGGCTTCGACGATCCGGTCGGCAGCGATGTCAGCGCCGGCACCTACCGCTGCACCAACTGCAACTACGATCTCGGCGTTCAGTCCGTCAAGTCGCTCCCGCCCTGCCCGAAGTGCGACGGCCCGTACGGATGGAAGATGTTGACGGGCGGAGATGCCAAAGGGGATCCGTACCCGGACGAGGCTTAGCCACGCACTCGAGCTGCGCCTTACGACGCTGTCGAGCCCGTGCCGTGCTCCGCGAGCTCGGCGCTCAGCTCGTCCACGAGCATCCGCGCGCTCGCCGCATCGCGAGCGACCACGAGACAGGTGTCGTCGCCGGCGAGCGTGCCGACGATTCGCTCGTGCTCGAGCCGATCGAGGGCACGCGCGACGGCGGGCGCCGAGCCGAGCTCCGAGTGGACGACGACGATGTTCTGCGCCGCCGTCGCGCTCCGTCCGAACTCGGCCAGGATGCGCCGCAGCGCCTCCCGGGGATCCGTGCGCCGCTCCCCCCGAGCGGCAACGTAGCGGGGCCTGCCCAGGGCATCGTGAACCTTCTGCAGGCCCAGCTCGCGGATGTCGCGGGACGCCGTCGCCTGCGTCACCCGGCAACCGGCCGCGGCGAGCACCTCCGTCAGCTCGAGCTGCGTGCCGACGCGTCGCCGCGCGACGATGCTCCCGATCAGACGCTGACGCTCGCCCTTCGGCAGGGCCCTCGCGCCCGTCGGCATGGCGACAGCATAGATATTCACGACGGTTGGAGGTTTGTGCGATCGCCCGGCAGGTTACGATCCCTCTCGCTGTGCTTCGAAGACTCCTCTGGACAGGCCTCTACGCGGGGCTCGCCGCGGGCGCTGCCATGGCCGCTCGGCGGGCGGCGTCGCAGATCTGGCGGATCGCGACCGGCGAGGCGCCGCCGACCCGCAAGTGAGCTCGCGAGGCGACGCCGCGATCGAGGGGCTGGCGCAGCGCATCGAGCGTGCGGCGGGCGGGGCGGCAGCCGAGGGCGGCCTGAAGGCCAAGCTCGCAGAACCCCTCGCCGAGGACGCCGCCTTCCTCCGGCAGCTCAAGCCGAGCCTCATCCGCGCACGCATGCGCGGCACGGCTCCCACCGACGCCCCCGCGGGCTCTGGCTCTGCCGTCCTTCCCCCGAGCCCCGCGCCGTCGGGACCGCAACTCGGGGCCCGTCCTGGAGGCAGCAGCGCGGGCCCCAATCCGTTCGTGGTGATCGGAGCGGCCTTTGCGCTCGGCATGCTGCTCGCCAAGATGATCGACTGGAGGGGACATGCACACCCCAGACGCTGACGAGACGGCCGGCCGGCTCAGTGTGGCAGGCGCCGCCAAGCAGGTGGCCGACCGCGCCAAGGCGCTCGTCAGCCTCGAGCTCGAGCTGGCAGCCCTCGAGCTCAAGCGCAAGGCGAGCGCGCTCGGCATCGGCATCGGACTCGCCCTCGGGGCGGCCGTCTTCGGCCTGTTCGCCTTCGGATTCCTGCTCGCGACCGTCGCGGCCGCGCTCGCGACCTTTCTGGCGACTTGGCTCTCGCTCCTCATCGTCGCCCTGTTTCTGCTCGTCGTCGCCGGCGTCCTCGGCATGCTCGGGCTCGGACGCATCCGGCGCGGCACTCCTCCCGTCCCCGAGCAGGCGATCCGCGAGGCGAAACTGACCACGGCCGCCCTGAAGAGCAATGGCTGAGAACGGACGCACACCGGAGCAGATCCGCCGCGAGATCGAGCGCGAGCGCGAGGGCCTCGCCGAGGCGATGGAGTCGTTGCGGTCGGGCATCCACGAGGCAGCCGACGTGGGCGCCAAGCTGAGCGCCCGGCTTCCAGCCGTGGCGGGCGCCGCCTTCGGGGCCGGCTTCTTCCTGTTCGGCGGCATCGGCGCCACCATGCGGCTGCTCGCACGCCGCTCGCGCGAGCACTGACCTCTCCCCCATGAGCAGCCCGGCCGAGAGCAGGCCTGAGACGGGAACCGTTCCGTCGAGCCCCACGAAGCTCGGGCTGCGCGAGTGGCTCGCAGTCTTCAAGCGCTCCTTCAAGGAGTTCCTCGGGGACGACTGCATGGGCCTCGCGCAGGAGATCGCGTACAGCTCGCTGCTCGCCTTCTTCCCCGCGCTCATCTTCCTCGTGGGACTGCTCGGGCTGATCAACGGCTACGACACTCTCCAGGAGTTCCTCGGCCCCGTGGCGCCCGGGGCGGTGCTCGACGTGATCGGAGACATCCAGAAGGCGAGCGAGGGCAAGGGCGGCGCTTCGCTTGTCGCCTTCATGGCCGGCGCGGCGGGAGCCGTGTGGGCGTCGAGCGGCGCGATGAACTCGGTCATCAAGGCGGTCAACCGCGCCTACGATCGCACCGAGACGCGCCCCTTCTGGAAGGTGCGGCTGATCGCGATCTTCCTCGTCGTGCTCACGGGCTTCGTGACGGCGGCGCTGTTCTTGCTGATCGTCTTCGGCGGGCCGCTCGGCGAGGCGATCGCAGCGCGGGCGGGGCTCGGAGGTGCGTTTGATCTCGTGTGGTCGATCCTCCGCTGGCCGATCGCGTTCGTGGCGATCCTGATCTTCTTCGCGCTCGTGTACTTCCTCGCTCCCAACCGCGACGAGCGCAGCTGGCGGTGGGTCTCGCCAGGCTCCCTCGTCGCCGGGGCGCTCTGGCTCGTCCTCTCGGGGCTCTTCGCGCTCTACACGAGCTTTGCAGGCTCCTACGAGGCGTACGGCTCTATCGCGGGCGGCATCGTGCTGCTGCTCTGGCTGAACTACTCGGCCTTCGCGCTCCTCTTCGGCGCGGAGGTCAACTCCGAGCTCGACCGGCAGGCCGACATCCGCGCCTCCGGGGGCCCGAATGCCGGCCTGATCGAGCGCGCGCGCCGTCAGTAGCGCGGGGGGAACCCTGCGGGTTCCCCCCGCGGGCCCCCCTCCGCTGCAGAGTGCTGTCTCTGAGCTGCGGCTTGGCCTCCCGCCCGGGCAAGCCGGGCTCCGGCCACGAGACAGCGCTCCCTGAAGAGCGGCCCCTCAAGCCACGTCCAGAGCGTGCCTACCGCCGGGCTAACGCGCGGCGATCGGCCTCCGGCTGCCTCTGATTTCGGCACACGGGACGACGGCGATAGTGCGCCCAAGGGCGGCGTCAGGTCTCAAGATCGAACACGTGCACCAGGCGGGGTCAGGTCTCGAAATCGAGCACATTGTTCGATTCGGAGACCTGACCCCATGTCTTACCGCGCCTGGAAGCTCGCTTTCATCGTCTTCGCGTGCGGGTCGCAGAGGATGCGGTAGGTCGCGCCCTTGCGAAAAGTGACGTCCCAGTTCGCTGTGCCCACGAAGCCCACCTTCGTCGCCCGGTTCACGCCAGGGCCCGTCAGGTGGAAGTTGTGAATCTTCGAGCGGTCGCGCACGACGACGGTGTAGGCCCCCGCCTGCAGGGAGCGCACGAGGGCGCCCGCGGCGGTGCGGAGCGCGATCGTAAAGCCCGGGCCGACCGTCGCGTTCAGCCGGATTGCCTTCGGTTTGTCCTCCGGTGGCGGCGGTGGCGGTGCCAGGAAACCAACCGTGAAGCTGCCGCGCATCGCGGCCGCGTGGGGGTCGCAGACATAGGTGTACGTGCCGACCGTGAAGGTGACGATGAACGTGGCCGATCCGACGAACGGCACGGCCGTCCGCTGATCCACGTTCGCGCCGGAGATGTGGAAGTTGTGGAACTCGGAGCGATCGCTGACCACGATCTCGTACGTGCCGGGATCGAGCCGGCTGACGGCGGCGCCGCTTGCGTCGGTGAGCGAGATCGTGAAACCGGGCCCCACTGTGGCGGTGAGCACGGAGCCTTGCTGGGCGAGGGCGGTGCCGGGCAGGAAGAGCGCGGCGGCGGTCGCCGAGAGCAGAAGGAGGCGGGCGCGTCGTGTCACGGGTGCTCGCTTTCGGTTGGGGTACGTCAACCCTTACGGCGGAACCCCGCGTTCGGATTGCGACCGTCTACGCGCGGAGCGTGGCGCCGTGGCGCGCGGCGAGAGCGGCGACGATGCGGCCACGCACCTCCGCTGCGTCCTCGTCCGAGAGCGTGCGCTCCGGCGAGCCGAACTCGACGGCGACCGCGACCGACTTGCGTCCAGGGCCGACCTGCTCTCCCCGGAAGACGTCGAAGATGCGGATCGAACGCAGCTCCGGCGCCCCCGCCTCGCGCGCCGCGGCGACGAGGGCGCCGGCGGGCACCTCCTCGTCGACGACGAAGGCGAGATCCTGCTTGACGGCCGGGAAGGTGACCACATCCTCGTAGACCACGACCTCGGGCGAGCGCGCGACAAGCGCCGGCAGGTCGAGCTCAAACGCGCCCCAGGTGCCCTCCAGACGCGGCTCTCGGAGCTCGAGTACCCATCCCTCCCCCGTGCGCGCGCCCGTGCCGCGGTCGAGTAGCTCGGGCGCGGGCGCGAAGCTCGGCTCGACCCGCAGCGCCCGGTAGAGCGTCTCGACCGCGCCCTTCGCTCGGGCGAAACCGCCCTCGACGACCCCGCCGACGTGCCAGTGCTCGTCGGGCAGCGGGCCGCCGGTCGGGAGGTACACACGGGCGATCTCGAAGAGGGCGATGCCCCCGTTGCCGGCGTTCACATTGTGCAGAGCCGACTCGACGAGCCCGCCGAGCAGCTGCGTGCGAAGGATCGCCATGTCGCGCGACTGCGGCTCGGGCAGGCGCAGCGCGGCCGGGTCGGGGTCGTCGGGAACGAGGCTCCAGGTGTAGGCCTCGGAGAAGCCGCAGCCGACGAGCACCTCCTCCACGAGGCGGCGCAGGCGCTGATCGCGGCTCAGCCGAGCCCCCCCGGCGCGGCGCGGGAGCGTGAAGGGCACGTCGTCGAGCCGGAAGCGGGCCACCTCCTCGACGAGGTCGGCCTCGCGGGTGACGTCGCGCGCGCGCCAGGAGGGGACGGTGACCGTCCAATCGTCCTCGACCTCGAAGCCGAGGCGCTCGAGCATGTCGCGCTGCTCCTCCGGCGCGACCTCGAGCCCGATCAGCGCACTCGCACGGGCCGGGCGCAGCCGGACGACGGGACGCTCGGGCAGCGCCCCGCACACCTCGTCTCCTCCGCTCCAGCGCGCCCCCGCGAGCTCGACGATGAGTTGGGTGGCGAGGACGGCGGCCTGCGGAGCGAGCTCGGGGTCGACGCCCTTCTCCCAGCGGTTGGAGCCCTCGGTGCGTAGTCGCAGCCGCTCCGAGCTCTTGAGGATGCCCACGGGCTCGAAGTTCGCCGCCTCGAGCAGCACCTCGGTCGTCTCCGGCGAGACCTCGCTGTTCTCGCCGCCCATGATCCCGGCGAGGGCGACGGCGCGGGCGCCGTCCGCGATCACGAGGTCGCGCGGGTCGAGCCGGCGGGTCTCGCCGTCGAGCGTTCGCAGCTCCTCGCCGGGCCGTGCGCGGCGGACGACAATGCGCCCCCCGGCGAGCCGGGCACCGTCGAAGGCGTGCAGGGGGTTGCCGAGGGCGAGCATGACGTAGTTCGTCACGTCGACCACGTTCAGGATCGGCCGCATGCCGGCCGCGAGCAGGCGTGACTTGAGCCACGGCGGCGAGGGCGCGATCTCCACCTCGCGGAAGAGGCGCCCGACATAGCGGGGGCAGCCGCCGAGATCTTCCACGGCGATCTCGAGCCCTTCGTCCCCGCTCTGCTCGGGCTCGTGGCCCGGTGGCGGCGCCAGCTCGGCGTCGAAGAGCGCAGCCACCTCGCGGGCAACACCGTAGATCGAGAGCAGGTCCGGCCGGTTGCCGGTGACGTCGACCTCGAGCACGTCGTCGCCGAGCGGCAGCACGTCGGCGAGCGGCGTGCCCGCGTCCCATTCCTCCGAGAGCAGCAGGATGCCGGTGTGGTCCGTGCCGATCTCGAGCTCGCGCTCGGAGAGGATCATCCCGCTCGAGCGCTCGCCCCGGAGCTTCGCCTCGGCGAGCTTCTGCCCGCCGGGCAGCACCGCGCCGGGCAGGGCGACCGCCACGCTCGCCCCCGCCCCGAAGTTCCAGGCACCGCACACGATCTGGCGCGGCTCGGCTTCGCCGACGTCGACGTGGCAGAGCTGCAGGCGATCGGCGTTCGGGTGCTTGCCGGCCTCGAGCACGTGGCCGACGCGATAGTGCTCGAGGTTGCCGTTGCCCACCGGCACCCCCCGGTGCTCGATGCGCTCCACCTCCAGCGAGGAGACGCCGAGGCGAGCGGCCAGCTCGGCCGCCGTGGCCTCGACCGCGACGTACTCGCGCAGCCAGGAGACGGGAACCCGCATCAGAACTGGCCGAGCACGCGCAGGTCGTTCTGCCAGAGCAGTCGGATGTCCGGCAGGCCGTGGCGCAGGAACGCGATGCGCTCGAGGCCGAGGCCGAAGGCGAAGCCCGAGACCTCCTCGGCGTCGTAGCCGACGAAGTCGTACAGGGCGGGATCGACGACGCCGGCGCCCCCCATCTCGATCCAGCCCGAGCCCTTGCAGGCGCGGCAGCCGCGGCCGTCGCACAGGAGGCAGGACACGTCGGGCTCGATCGAGGGCTCCGTGAAGGGGAAGTAGTGCGTGCGGAAGCGCACCCGGCGGTCGGGCCCGAAGAGGGCGCGCATCAGCTCGAGCAGCGTGCCCTTGAGGTCGGCCAGGGTGATCCCACGATCCACGGCGAGCCCCTCCACCTGGTGGAAGATCGGCGTGTGGGTGGCGTCGACCGTCTCACGCCGGTAGACACGGCCGGTCGAGATCATCGAGACGGGCGGCGGCGTGCGCTCCATCACCTGAATCTGCGCGGGCGAGGTCTCGGTGCGCAGAAGCGTGTCGTCGTCGAGGTAGAAGGAGGAGAGCCGGGAGCGCGCCGGGTGCCAGGGCGGGAAGTTGAGCGACTCGAAGTTGTAGTGCGTCGTCTCCACCTCCCGGCCGTCCACCACCTCGTAACCGAGCCCGACGAAGAAGTCCTCCACCTCCCGCCGGATCTGCGTGATCAGGTGTAGCTGCCCACGCGGGAACGCTTCGCCCGGGAGGGTGACGTCGAAGGCATCGGCTGCGAGCGAGCGCTCGCGCTCCTCGGACTCGAGCGCCGCGCGCCGCTCGGCGACCGCGGCCTCCACCCGATCGCGCAGCTCGTTCAGCTCCATCCCCGCCTCGCGGTCGCGCACACCCCGGAGGGCCTGCTTCAACGGGCTCTTGCGGCCGAGGTAGCGCACTCTCGCCTCCTCGAGCTCACCGGGAGACGAGGCTGCCGCAATCCCGTTCGTAGCCTCGGTTTCCAGGGTCTTTGCGTCCACCGAGCGACTGTATCATCGGCTCCCTTGAGCCTCTACGACGCGATCGCGGAGCTCTACGACCCGTGGAGCCGAAGCGTCGTCGAGGACGTCGACTTCTACGTCGGACTCGCACGCGAGGCGGGCGCGCCCGTCGTCGAGCTCGGGGTCGGCACGGGTCGGATTGCGGTACCGACGGCGCGGGCCGGCGTGCGGGTGATCGGCGTCGACTCCTCCCCGGGCATGCTCGCGGTCTGCCGCGCCCGTGCGCGCGAGGCGGGCGTGGAAGGGCTCCTCGACCTCCGGCTCGGCGACCTGCGCGATCCCCCCGTAGGCGAGCGGGTGAAGCTCGTCACCTGCCCTTTCCGCGCGCTTCTCCACCTGACGACCGACGCCGAGCGCCTGGCCGCCCTGCGCGCCGCGCGCGAGCTGCTCCTGCCCGGCGGCCGCCTCGTCTTCGACGTCTTCCAGCCGGCGCCCGACGATGTCGAGGAGACGCACGGGCGCTGGCTCGAGCGGGAGCCCGGCATCTTCGAGCGGGCCGACTGGGACACCGCGACGCGCACGCTCACCCTGTCGGTGCGGGGCCCGTCGGGTGCCACCACGATGGTGCTCGCGTGGCTCTCGGCATCGGAATGGCGCCGGCTTCTCGAGCAAGCGGGGTTCGTGGTAGAGGCGCTCCTCGGCTGGTTCGACCGGCGGCCTTACCGCGGCGGCGAGGACATGATCTTCGTGGTGGCGAAAGCCTAGTCTTGCTTTCTCTATCACCTTCGCTGTAGGCTCGCGCGCGGCTCCCTGGGGTGGGGGCCTCTGTCCACACCAGTCGGCGCCCTCCCCCGGGAGCGGCGCCCGCAACAGGGGGTTCGGATGCACACTCGACTCAGGCAGCTCCCGCGCCTGCTCGTCCTGCTGGCGATCTTCGCGACGGTCGTGGCAGTGCCCACGGCTCTCGGCGCCGAGGGCGAACAGCTCGGGAACGAGACCACGCAGCTCTGGTTCGTCCAGCTCGGCAGCGAGCCGACCGCCGGCGGCACGGCCGCTTCCGCGGTCGCCGCCGAGCATCAGGCACTCCGCAACAGGGCGGAGGTGGCCGGCATCGAGTTCACGGTGCGCCGCTCGTTCTCGAAGCTCTGGAACGGGTTCTCTGTCCGCATCGAGCCGTCGCAGCTGGGGGAGCTCTCGCGTCTGCCCGGCGTAACAGCCATCTACCCGGTCGAGAGGGTCGCGGCGCCGCCCGTCACACCCGCGGATCCGCAGCTCGAGACGGCGAAGCAGATGACCGGCGCGGATGTCGCGCAGTCCGAGCTCGGCCTGACGGGGCGGGGCATCCGGATCGCTGTCATGGACACGGGCGTCGACTACAACCATCCGGATCTCGGCGGCTGCTTCGGGCCCGGGTGCCGTGTCGTGTCCGGCTACGACTTTGTCGGGGACGCCTACGACGCCAACCCGGCGAACCCGACCTACAATCCCGTTCCCGCGCCAGACCCCGATCCGGACGACTGCAACGGGCACGGTACGCACGTTGCCGGCATCGCCACCGCGAACGGGCAGGTCAAAGGCGTCGCCCCGGGGGCCACCGTGCTCGCCTACCGCGTGTTCGGCTGCGAGGGCTCGACCGAGTCGGACATCATGATCGCCGCCATGGAGCGTGCCCTCGACGACGGCGCGCACGTCCTCAACATGAGCATCGGCGAGGCCTTCACGTGGCCGCAGTCCCCGACCGCGCAGGCGTCCGATCGCCTCGTCGAGGAGGGAGTCGTCGTCGTCGCGTCGATCGGCAACAGCGGCACCAGCGGACTCTTCGCCGCCGGCGCACCCGGCCTCGGCCGCAACGTGATCGGCGTGGCGTCGTTCGACAACACCGCCATCAGCGCGCTCAGCTTCGTCGTCAACCCGGGCGGGCGCCGCGTGCCCTACCAGGTGCTGTCCGACGCGCCGCCGCCGCCCACGAGCGGCACGTCACCCGAGGTCGTCTACGTCGGTCGCTCCTGCCTCACCGATCCGCTGCTCGCGGACCCGGCCGGCAAGGTGGCGCTCGCCGAGCGCGGGGTCTGCACGTTCAACGAGAAGTACCAGCGGGCAGTCGCGGCCGGAGCCGTGGGCGTGATCATCATGAACAACTCGCCGGGCCTCTTCGCGGGCGGCGGCGTCGTCCCGCGCAACGGCGTCTGGGCAATCGCCGTCTCGCAGGAGGACGGGCTGCACCTGCGCGGCATCCCGGCCGGCAGCCCTGTCACCCTGACGTGGTCGGATGTCCGCGTGAACGCGCCCAACCCGACGGGCGGGCGGATCTCGTCGTTCAGCTCCTACGGGCTCGCGCCCGACCTGACCCTGAAGCCGGACATCGGCGCGCCGGGCGGGCTCATCCGCTCGACGTGGCCGATCGAGAAGGGTTCCTACACGACGATCAGCGGCACCTCGATGGCTTCGCCGCACGTCGCCGGCGCAGCGGCGCTCCTCCTGCAGGACCGACCCGACATGCGGGCTCCCGAGGTGCGGAGCATCCTGCAAAACAGCGCCGAGCCACGGGGCTTCTCGGGCAACCCGGCCGCGGGGCTAGAGGTCGTGCACAGGCAGGGCGCGGGCCTGCTGCGCATCGACCGCGCCATCCGCTCGAACGCCACGGTGCGGCCGGGCAAGCTCGCGCTCGGCGAGAGCGAGCGGGGTCCCGCGGTGAGGACCCTCACCGTCGGGAACACCCGCTCGGAGCCCGTCACTTACGACCTCTCGCACGCACCGGCGCTATCGACGTTCGGCAGCACCTTCGCGCCCCAGTTCGCAACGGGCTACGCGTCGGCGGCCTTCGGCTCACCGACGGTGACGGTGCCGGCGCTGGGGCTCGCGAGCTTCACAGTTACGATCACCGCCGCGGCCGACCTGCCCGACGGGGGCATCTACGGCGGCTACCTCGTGCTCACGCCCCAGGGCTCGGACGGCCAGGTGATCCGGGTGCCGTACGCGGGCTACAAGGGTGACTACCAGGCGATCAAGGCGCTCACCTCGACCGCCTGCGACTACCCGTGGCTCGCGAAGCTCACGGGGACAGCGGCAGCCTGCGGGGCGGGCTTCGCCCGCCAGACCGGGCCGGCGACCTACACGCTCGTCGGCAACGACATCCCGTTCGTGCTCGTCCACCTCGACCACCAGGCCCGGCGACTCGAAGCCGACGTCTTCGACGCCGACACGAACCGCTACCTCGGTCGGGCGTTCGCCGAGGACTACGTGCCGCGCAACAGCACTCCGACGTCGTTCTTCGCCTTTGCCTGGGACGGCACGACCGTGCGTGGCTCGCAGGCAACGGATGTGCCGAACGGCCGCTACCGGCTCGAGCTCAGGGTCACGAAGGCGCTCGCAGAGGATGACAACCTCCTGCACCAGGAGGGGGTCAAGTTCCCGGTGATCACGATCGCCCGAGCTGCCGGCACGGCTCCGGCGACGCCGACCCCGGCTCCGCAGCCTCCCGCGCAGACGCAGACCGGGTCAGCCCAGGTGACGCCGACGACCACGCCGAGCGTTGTCACCGTGGTGACCCGGCCGACGGCTGCCACCGCGCGGCTGTCGGTCGCGACTGCACGCGTGACGGTCGTCCGCGGCGTCCGCGGCGTCTCCGTGCGGGTGAACGGCACCTCCGCACGCGCCCGGATCACGGTCCGCCTGCTCGGCCAGGGCGGCAAGCGCCTGGGCAAGGCCGTCCGCACGGTGCCCACGAACCGCCTCGTGCGGGTGCCCAACCTCAGGGTGGGCAAGCTCGTCAGGAGCGTGCGCGTCTCGCTCGCCTAACGAGCAATCCGTCGGCAGTACCGAGGAGAGAGGGTCCGCTCAGGCGGGCCCTCTCTCGTTCGTCGGTCGTCGCCGCGCCTCGTAGAGCGCGATCGTCCCGGCCATGGCGACGTTCAGCGACTCGGCGCCGGCTGCCTGCGGGATGGTGGCGCGCTCGTCGCACGCCGCGGCGACGTCCTGGGGCAGGCCCTCCCGCTCCGAGCCGAGCAAGAAGGTCACGCCGTCCTCCCAGGCGAGCGCCGAGAGTGGCGTCCCGCCGCGCGCCACGAGGGCGATCCGCCTCCCCGGTGTGTCGGCAAAGGCGCCGACCGGCACCCGGAAGATGGCGCCGGCGGATGCGCGCAGCGCCTTCGGCCCGGTCGGGTCGGCACACCCGTCCGAGAGGGCGAAGGAGGCGGGCCCGAGCGCGTCGGCAGCGCGGAGCAGGGTACCGACGTTCCCGGGATCCCCCACTCGCCAGAGCGCGAGGCCCGTCGGACGCGGGGCCTGCGGATCGGGGCGCGGGAGGTCGGAACGGCGGAAGATGGCGATCACCCGCGGCGGGTGACCCAACGCCGAGACGTCGGCCAGCAGCGCCGGCTCGACCGTCAACGCCTGCGGGAGGAGCTCGCCGAGCGCCGGGCGCTCCACGTCGACGAGCGCCGCCACGGGCTCGAGCCCCGCGGCGAGCGCCGCCTGCACGAGATCCTCGCCCTCGCAGGCGAAGAGTCCGAGCCGCTCGCGGCCCCGGCGGGAGGCGAGCCGCCGCACGAGGCGGAGCCGCGCGTTCGCCGGGGACGTGATCACGTCGGGCCGGGCGAAGGCCGGCGCTTCAGCTCTGCAGCGCGGCCTTGGCCCGCTGGGCGACGGCGCCGAAGGCCACCGGGTCGCTCACGGCGAGGTCGGCCAGGATCTTGCGATCGAGCTCGATGCCCGCCTTGCCACAGCCCGCCACGAACTGGCTGTACGACAGGTCGTGTTGACGCGCGGCCGCGTTGATGCGCACGATCCAGAGCCGGCGAAAGGTGCGCTTGCGCGCTTTGCGGTCGCGGTACGCGTAGACGAGCGAGTGCTCGACCTGCTCCTTGGCGTAGCGGTAGCTGCGGCTCTTGAGACCCCAGTAGCCCTTGGCCTGCGCCAGCACCTTCCGGCGTTTCTTGCGCCCGTGGACGGATCGCTTCACCCTCGGCATCAGCGCAGCCCCAGGAGCTTCTTGACCGCGGGCACGTCGCTCGCGGCGACAGGATTATCCTTGCGGAACCCGCGCCGCCGCTTGGACGACTTCTTCTCGAGGTTGTGGCTCTTCTGCGCGTGCCGGCGCATCAGCTTGCCGGCTCCCGACACCTTGAACCGCTTCTTCGCTCCGCTCGACGTCTTCTGTTTGGGCATCGTCTCTGATTACTCCCGCGTTCTTCGTTGGCCCGAGCACCATCACCATATTCCGTCCATCGAGGAGCGGCGGCGATTCGATCAGGCCAATCTCCTTGACGTCCTCCGAGAGCCGCATCAGGAGGTCACGCCCTCGCTCCGGATGCAGGTTCTCACGCCCGCGGAACATGATCGTGACCTTGACCTTGGCCCGCTGGTTGAGGAAGCGGACGACGTGGCCCTTCTTGGTCTCGTAGTCGTGAATTCCGATCTTCGGTCGAAACTTGATCTCCTTGACGTTGATCGACGTCTGGTGCTTACGAGCGAGCTTTGCCTTCTGCTCCTGCTCGTAGCGGTACTTGCCGTAGTCCATCACCCGCGTCACGGGCGGATCCGCCTGCGCCGCGACCTCGACGAGGTCGAGGTTCTTCGCATAGGCGTACTCGCGCGCTTCGTCGGCAGTCTTGATCCCGAGCTGCGTGCCGTCCTCGTCGATCAAGCGCACGCGGGGAACACGGATCGCGTCGTTGATGCGATCCTGGGGCGCGGGCCGGACGGGCTCGGGGCGCCGTCTCGGCCTCAAAGGGCTGTCACCAAGCTGCTCTTTCCTCCTTCTCTAGACCATGAGACCGCAGCAGTCTGCGGCCCGTGATCCTCGTCGTGGAGACTCGGTGGAACCTCCGCCGAGCCCGTGGGGGCTCCGGAGGTGAGGAACGGGTCCGCTCCTACTTCGATCAGACCGACAGGGTAGCAAGCTCGGCGACGAGGTCGGAGAGGCTCTGAGTGGATTTCTGGCCGCCCCGGTCGCGCACGGCGAGGGACTCGGCCGATTCGCGGTCGCCGAAGACGATCACCTTCGGAATCTTCTCGAGCTCGGCGTCGCGAATGCGCCGGCCGACGGTCTCGTCGCGCTCGTCGAGCTCGGCACGCAAGCCGGCCTCGGCAAGCGAGTCGCGGATGGCCGCCGCCCCAGCGCGATGATCCTCGCCCACGGGGACTATGCGGATCTGGACGGGGGCGAGCCAGAACGGGAAGGCGCCGCCGTAGTGCTCGATCAGGATGCCGAGGAAGCGCTCGAGGGAGCCGAGCAGCGCGCGGTGGATGACGACCGGCGTGTGCTCGAGATTGTCGGCGCCCATGTACGTCAGGCCGAAGCGCAGGGGCATCTGGTAGTCGAGCTGGATCGTGCCCATTTGCCAGCTCCGGCCGAGCACATCGGTCATGTGCAGGTCGATCTTGGGGCCGTAGAAGGTGCCCTCCCCGGCGCCGATCACGTACGGCAGCTCGTGACGGACGAGCGCCCGCTCGAGCGCTCCCTCGGCGGCGTCCCACTGCTCATCCGTGCCGAGCCGGTCCTCGGGGCGGGTGGAGAGCTCAGCGCGCGGCGTCACGCCGAAGAGCTCGTACAGGTCGCGCACGTTGGCGATGATCGCGTCGATCTCGTCCTGGATCTGCTCCTCGGTGCAGAAGATGTGGGCGTCGTCCTGCGTGATGTGGCGCACGCGCAGGAGGCCGTGGAGGGTTCCGGCGAGCTCGTTCCGGTGCAGCGTCGAGGACTCCGCGTAGCGGACGGGCAGCTCCCGGTAGGAGCGCAGACCGCTGCCGAAGAGCAGCATGTGACCGGGGCAGTTCATCGGCTTCAGACCGTAGGTGCGCTCTCCGGCCTCGACCAGGAACATGTTCTCCCGGAACTTGTCCCAGTGGCCCGAGGTCACCCACGTCTCGACGTCGTAGATGAGCGGGGTCTTCACCTCCTGGTAGCCGCGCTTGGCGTTCTCGCGGCGCCGGAGATCCTCGAGCGCGTTCCAGAGCACCATCCCCTTCGGGCGCCAGAAGGGCGAGCCCGGCGAGGCCTCGGACAGATGGAAGAGGCCGAGCTGCGGCCCGAGGCGGCGATGGTCCCGGCGCTTCGCCTCCTCGAGGCGCTCGAGGTGGGCGTCGAGCTCGGCCTGCGAATAGAAGGCTGTGCCGTAGATGCGCGTCAGTTGCGTGTTGCGCTCGTCGCCGCGCCAGTAGGCGCCGGCGAGGCTCGTCAGCTTGATCGCCTTGATCGGGCGCGAGTCCTGGAGGTGCGGGCCGCGACAGAGGTCGGTGAAGTCGCCCTGCGTGTAGAGCGAGATCGGCCCCTCGGCGGTGTCCACGAGCTCGACCTTGTACTTCTCACCCTCCGCCTCGAACAGGCGCTTTGCCTCTGCGGCGTCGACCTCCCGGCGCTCCCACGCGCGGCCCTCCTCGAGCTCACGCCGCAGCTCGGCCTCGATCCGCTCGAGCTCCTCCTCGTGCACCGGTTCCGGGAACTCGAAGTCGTAGTAGAAGCCGTTCTCGATCGGCGGGCCGATGGCGATCTTACGTCCGGGTAGAGGCGGCGCACGGCCTCGGCCAGGAGGTGTGCGGCCGAGTGGCGCAGGACGGCGAGCGCGTCGGGGTCGCTCGTGTCCCGGGTGGTCAGGATGTGGATCGCGCCGCCGTCCTCGAGCGGCAGGCGCAGGTCGCGCACGCTGCCGTTCTGGCGCACGAGTACCGCCTGCTCGGCAAGCTTCGGGCCGATCGCGCGGGCGGCGTCGAGCCCGGTGGCGCCGTCGGGAAGCTCGAGCTGGGAGGAGTCGGGAAGGACGACCTTCATCCCCGCAAGGATACGGCGTCGGATTGACACGGCGGCTACTGGGGCATGAGCTGCCCATGAGCGAGACACCCATAGAGCACCCGCGCGAGGACGACCGCAACGACGAGGTCGAGGGCTCGCCCGTCCCCGACCCCGATCAGCCGAACACCGACGACGAGGACACAGCGGGCATCTAGGACTTGCTGCGCGGCAAGCCGACGAGCAGGGCGACCGGGCCGAGCAGGAGGAGCCACATCGTCGCCCCCAGGCCGACCCGCTCCGCGGCGAGCCCGAGCAAGAGCGGGACGGCCGCGCCCGCGAGGCCGCCGACGCTGCCGACGGCGATCGCCGTGCCGCTCCTACCCGGCAGCACGTCGTAGAGGCCGGCCTTGGGGATCGCGTACCAGCCGGCGTTCAGGAGGCCGAGCAGCGCCAGGAGCGGCAGCCCGGCCGCGGTGCCGGACACGAGCAGGAGGAGCGGAAACACCCCCGTCACGGCGAAGGCACTCGCACGGAGGTAGCGCACGCCGTCGACGCGCTGGAGCACGACGAGCAGCAGCGCGTCACCGACCAGGCCGGCGCCTGTCCAGACGCCCAGAGCGAGTCCCACCTCGACCGGGCCGGCACCGGCAACGTCGACGAGGTACAGAGCCAGGAAGGCATGGAACACGTCGAGCATGAGGTCGGATGCCTCGAGCAGCGCGATCCAGCGGAGGACCTCGCGCCTCCGCAAGGCTCGCGCCGCCTGCGCGAGCGCGTCACGGAAGGACTCGCGGCGCTCGACGACGGGAAGCGGGGTGCGGGCCGCGGCGACGGTCAGACCGAGGGCGAGCAGCGCGAGCACGATCGAGATCGCTCGCCAGCCGCCGCCGAGCGCGACCGCGAGCGTCAGAACGAGCGGGCCGGCGACGATCCCGAGCGACCCGGCGAGCGTCCAGCGCGCCATGTTCCGCGCTCGCGCGGCCGGCTCGAGATCCATCAACGAGGCCTGCGCGAAACTGACGAAAGCGGTGCTTGCCGGATTTCCGACCGCGAGCGCCACGAGCAGCGACCACGGATTCCAGGCGACGGCGGTCAGCGCCGCCGAGAGGGCGAAGAGCACGCCTCCCACGAGCAACAGCCCCCGTCGATGGGCCGTGTCACCGGCGACGCCGAGAAGGGGCTCGAGCGCGCTGCCGACGAAGCCCGGCACGGCGAGCACGAGGCCGACCTCCACGTAGCTGAGCTCGAGGTCGCTGCGGATCAGCGGCCAGGCGGCGGCACGGGTTCCTCCGACGAGCTCGTCGAGCAGCTCGATCGCGAGCAGAACGGTGACGACGCCGAGGGCTCGGCCCCGGGCCCGACGAAGCGGTTACCAGGGTGGGTGCGTCATGCCCGGAGTGTACGTCCGCGCGCGCGGCTATAGGGTTCGTGGCGTGGCGTGGCGAGCGCAGCGCAGCGCGTCGGGAGAGCTGTGACGCCCGACCTGCTCATGCGCCTGCTGCGCCCGTCGGAGGCGGCGCTCTCGCGCGATGGGCGGCAGATCGCCTTCGCGGTCACGGAGTCCTTCAGCGAGCCGAACGAACGCCCGCGGAGCCGCATCTGGCTCGGCGCGGTGGACGGCGAGCCCAGGCAGGTCACGCACGGGCCGGGAGTCGACATGCTCCCCCGCTTCTCCCCTGACGGGCGTCTGCTCGCGTTCGCCTCCGACCGCGAGCAGCCCGGTCTGATGTCGCTGTACCTGCTCGCAACGGGCGGGGGCGAGGACGAGGCGCAGCCGCTCGGCCGGCTCGAGGGCTCGGTCGAGGACATCCAGTGGGCTGCCGGCGGCGGGTCGCTCGTCGTCCTTGCCGCCGATCCGGGCTCCGACCGCGCGGGCGCGCAGCAGGCCACGCGCATCGTGGCGAAGGACGGCGCCGACGACGACCCGGACATCCGCCGACCCTTCCGCGCCTGGCGCAGGCTCCTCCGGGTCGACACAGCCGCGGGCGAGGCGGCGGAGGTCGGTACCGAGGGCTTGAACGTCTGGGAGTTCGATCTTCGGGACGACGGCTCGGCGGTGGCCGTCGTCTCCGACGATCCGTCGGAGAGCGCGTGGTACGACGCCTACGTGGCGCTGCTCGATCTCGACGCGCGCACGGCGCGGAACCTCTACAGGCCGAGGTGGCAGCTACAGGCCCTCCGCAGTTCCCCTGACGGGCGCCGCGCCGCCTTCGTGGAGGGCCTCTGCAGCGACAGGACGATCGTGACCGGGCCGGTGAACGTGGTGGAGCTCCAATCGGGCGAGGTGCGCGAGCTTCCCGTCGACGACGTCGGCTGGCTCGCGTGGAGCGACGACGAGACACTCCTCTACGCAGGCTGGCAGGGACTCGGCTCGCGCTGCGGCAGGATCGCGCTCGACGGTTCCCATACGGAGCTGTGGAGCGGCGAGGCCACGATCGGCACCCGCTACGTGCCGCGCATCACTGTCGACGCGCGCGGCGAGACCGTGGCGGCCGTGCGCGAGAGCGCCGGGGAGGCGCCCGAGGTCGTCCTCTTCGAGAACGGGTCGTGGCGTTCGATCTCGCGGCTGAACGACGAGGTGGCCGGCGAGCTCGAGCTGCCGCGGTGGGAGCGTTTCGCGTGGACGGCGCACGATGGGCTCGAGCTCGAAGGGCTTCTCGCCCGACCGGCCGGCCACGAGGGCGGGCCGCTCCCGCTCGTCGTCTGGGTGCACGGCGGCCCCACTGCGTCGTGGACGTGGCAGTTCGCGCCGCAGTACGGGCACTCCCTGCTCCTCGCGAGCGCCGGCTACGCCGTGCTCGCCCCCAACCCGCGCGGCAGCGCCGGGCGCGGAGCTGCCTTCCGCGAGGCGGTGCTCGGGGACATGGGCGGCGAGGACTTCGAGGACATCGTGGCCGGGGTCGACTCCTGCGTGGCCGCCGGCATCGCGGACGAGGATCGGGTCGGCATCTTCGGAGGCAGCTACGGCGGCTTCATGTCCGCCCTGGCCGTGACGCGGAGCGACCGCTTCGCCGCCGCCGTACCCATGGCGGTCGTCTCCAACTGGCTCAGCTTCCACCTCACCACGAACATCGGCCGCTTCGACGAGCTCTTCCTGGACGACGATCCCTACCGGGCCGGAGGCGCCTACTTCGAGCGCTCGCCGGTCGCGCATGCGCCGGGCTCCCGGACGCCGACGCTGATCGTCCACGGCGAACTCGACCTCTGCACCCCCGTGGGCCAGGCGCGCGAGCTCTACCAGGCGCTCGTCGACGCGGGCGTCGAGACGGAGCTCGCCGTCTACCCGCGCGAGGGGCACGGGTACGTCGAGCGCGCCCATCAGATCGACGTGTGGCAGCGAATGCGCGCCTGGTTCGACCGCCACCTCCTACGCGAGTTCTGAGCGCCCCACGACGAGGCCGGCCGGCCCCCTAATGGGGCCGGCCGGCGAACGTGCGTCGTGCTGGGAGGTGCCTAGCGGCCTGCGCGGCGAAGCCGGGGCAGGTACACGGAGGTGTTCTTCTTGACCGCCTTTTTCGGCGTCACGGCGACGGCGACCATGAAGAGGCGCCGCTTCTTGACAGTGAAGGACTTCGGGTTGAGGCGCAGCAGGAAGTTCGCCGTGCCGACCTTGCCCGTGACCTTCGCCTGCTGGCCACCGACGACCGCCCTCGAGTTGAAGTCACGTGCGCGCACGCGCACGATGCCGCCGCGAACCAGGAACCCGCGGGTGTCCTTGAGCGTGACGATCATGCGGATCCGCTTGCTCTTCTGCACGCCCTTCGTGAGGTAGCGCACCTTGAAGATGCGGAGACCCTTGGCACCGGCAGCCGAGACCGACTTGCCTTGCGCGGTCGCGATTACCGAGGTGGCCCGCTCGATACCGAAGGTGTTGGTCTGCGAGACGCCCTGCTTGTCGGTCGCTGTGATGGAGACCTCGCGGCTCGAGCCCGAGACCGGCACCGAGAACGTGGCGTCGTTCGGGTTGTTCGGAGTGCTCGTGTCGGACTTGAGCAGGCCCAGGACATCCTGGCCGTTGACCTTGAGGCTGGCGAGAGCGTTCTTGTCAGCCACCTTGCCCTCGACCGTGAGCGGGTTGCCGTCGAGGATCGTGAAGCCGCCCGGAGGCGAGAACAGCATGATGCCCGCGTTCCGGAGAGCGTCCAGCACGTTCGCCGGAATGATGCCGTTCGCTCCGCTCAGGTTCAGCGGGATCCGCGTGATGACGTTGTCACCCAGCTTGAGCTCGATGACGCTCAGGCCGTTCAGGTCGACGACGGCATTGAACGTGCCCGTCGCCGAGTTGAGGTTCACTGGCTGGCCGTTGATCGTGAGGTTCGCGTTCGCGAGCGAATCCCCGCCCACCGTGCCGGTGAGCGTCACGAGCGGGTTCGGCCCGGAACCAACCGTGATGGGACCGAGCGTGATGGGCGCGACGGCCGGCGTCGGCAGACCCGTCTGGGCCTTGGCGGCCGGCACGAGCGCGAGCCCGAGTGCGACCAGCAGGGCGGTGGCGAGAGCCAGGATGCCGGCCCGGCGTACGGAAGACACCGAGGCGTTTCCCGGCGCGATGGTAGTGCTCATTTCGTATACCCCCCAAGTAAGTCTGCGACTGGGCGCAGAACAGTCGTTGACTCCCGCTATCGAGCGGCCTGCGGGCGATCGTTTGGCTTCCTACTCGTTCGAGGGACGAAGACCCCTCGTGGGAGTGACGCGCGGAGACACCACCCAATATGAGAAGGGGCAGTTACGGCACGGTGAAAGGTCGGGTCACGCCCTTGAGGTCGCCGCGGCAATAGCGCACGATGGCGCGCGGACGGGGGCTTGGGTCGTCCTCACCCGCTGAGGTTGAGCACCGGAGGGTCGACCGCAACGTCTCGCCGCGCAGCGGGCCCCTCGCGGCCCAGGCCTCCGCACCCGCCACTCACACCACCCAGGGAGGTCCCGTGCGCCTGCTCCGAAGACGCTCGTCGCTGCTCGCCCTCACGCTCTGCGCTCTCTCCGCCGCCGCCACGCTCGCGGGCACGGCCGAGGGGCAGACCACACCCGACGTCCGGCTGGAGGCGCGCGCCGTGCTTCCCGCGCTCACCTTCTCGCCGGGCCCGACGTCGGGTCGCCAACTCGGCACCGCGCCGATCAACGGCGTCACACCGCCGTTCGAGGACGAGCAGCCCGTGCAGGGCTTCTCGGCAGTCCTCGACAATGGTGACGGCACCTTCCTCGCCATGGCCGACAACGGCTACGGCACGATCGAGAACTCCGCCGACTTCAACCTGCGGATCTACACCATCCGTCCGAGCTTCAAGCGCGC
>Ga0183260_10001128_pt1 | contig 22621 bp, 18 predicted proteins | sample AntDrymUQ4972206_2_FD_129768 | JGI IMG/M metagenome (GOLD analysis project Ga0183260, IMG submission 129768) | Polar desert sand microbial communities from Dry Valleys, Antarctica - metaG UQ497 (22.06) (version 2) (version 2) | ecosystem: Environmental > Terrestrial > Soil > Desert | place... | reverse complement strand
TTCATCGCCCAGTTCGACCACTTCGCCCCGTGCATGCCCGGCCAGCCGAAGTGCAAGTCGTGCGTCTCCGGGAACGCGCCTTTCGCCATGAGCGTCGTCACGACCGGTAGTTGCCACAGCTCGGCGAGCCTGCGAAGCTCGGCGCAAGCCTCTGCGTTGATTGTCCCGCCGCCGACGTAGAGCACGGGCCGCTGCGCGTCGGCGATCGCCTGCGCTGCCCCTCGCACCTGCTTCGCGTTCACGCTCGCGGCGGGGCGCCAGCCGGGCAGATCGAGTTCGTCCGGGTAACGGAAGTCGAGCACCGCCTCCTGAACGTCGCGCGGGATGTCTACGAGGACGGGGCCGCAACGCCCCGTGCGTGCGATGTGGAACGCAGCCTTGATCGCGTGTGGCAGGTCGCTCACGTCCTGGACGAGCCACGAGTGCTTGACGATCGGGATCGTGATGCCGGTGATGTCGCACTCCTGAAAAGCGTCGGTGCCGATCAGGCTGGACCGCACCTGCCCGGTCACGCAGACGAGCGGCGTCGAGTCCATCCAAGCGTCTGCGATCGGCGTCACCAGGTTCGTGGCGCCCGGCCCGGAGGTGGCGAAGGCGACCCCGACCCGGCCCGACGCGCGCGCGTAGCCCTGGGCCATGTGGCCTGCGCCCTGCTCGTGGCGGGCGAGCACATGCCGGATCGAGGTGCCGCGCGCGAGCGCGTCGTAGGTTGGGAGGATCGCGCCGCCCGGGATGCCGAACACGGTGTCAACGCCCTCCGCCTCGAGCGAGCGCAGCAGAGCGTCGGCACCGTTCATGTGCATCAGACCGCCTCCGTGAAGAACTCGGCGTTGGAGTGCGATTGCGTCATTCGAGCGAGCACGGCGTCGGTCAACTCGTTGCTCATCAAGACCGTACCGACGGCGCGCGGTGCGCCGTTTCCGCGGACGTACGAAACCGCGGAGGAGAGCGTTGCCGCGGCGCCTCGCTCGCCGATGCCCTCATCGAGCATCAGCGCGGCGGCCAGCAGCATCGAGCTCGGATCCGCGACACCCTGGCCAGCGATGTCCACGGCGGTTCCGTGGCTCGGCCCGAAGATTCCCGGCCCGTTCGCGGCCAGCCTGCCCCAGGCGAGCACTCGCCGGGAGTCGAGGCACCAGGCGAGCTCGGCCAGCGGGACGAGCAGCGGCCGGTCGCAGACGACGACGTCGAAGGCGTCCGGATTCGACGCGAGCGCGCGGATGGCGCGGCGCGTGGAGAGGTGCGTGACGCCCAGGCAATGGTCGCGGCCGGAAGCCACGGCGTCCCCTGCCCAGCGGTCCTCGCCTCCGACGAACGTGAGGTGGCCTCGACTCGAGCACGCGGCGGCAATCGCCCGCTCGAGCGTCCATTCCCACGCATCGGCGTGGAGGGGCGCGACGAACGTGGTCGCGCCGCCACGCAGCCGGACGCGCATGACCGCGGCGCGCAGGTCGAGCTCACCCTCCAGCGCTTGCAGGAGCGTCTGGTCGATCGGCCCGGCGAGGATCGCATCCGCGGCCAGAGCGGTGTTCCTTGTGGCGAGCGGGAAGGGGTGCCCTACCCCCATGGTCGCGTCCGCGCCGAACGGAACGTGCTTCTCGTCGAGCGCAAAGCCGTGCAGGCGTGCGGCTGCCTTCAGGCCGCGGCTCGCCTGGGCCATCACCTCAGGCCCGATTCCGTGACCCGCGAGACACGCGATCGAATAGGCCGTCACGACACCGTCACCTCCTGAACCAGATCGTGGATGGAGACGACGCCGCCCTGGTCGGCGCGCGCCTTGAAGCGCGCGAATGCCTCCACAAGCTCGTCCTCGTCGAGGCTCAGCCCCGCCGCTACGCAGGCGCGGGAGAAGGCGTGGCGCCCCGAGTGCTTGCCGAGCGGCAGCGTCATCGCCAGGCCGAGCTCGCCTGGGTCGATGATCTGGTAGGTCGCGACATCCTTGAGCAGCCCGTCCTGATGGATGCCGGCCTCGTGGGCGAAAGCGTTCGCACCCACGATCGCCTTGTTGGGCGGCACGGGATAGCTCGTGAGGCGCTCGACGAGGCGCGAGGCAGGGCCGATCTGCGACACGTCGATGTGCGTATGCGCTTGCAGGGCGTCGCCGCGCACGCGCATCGCCATCACAATTTCCTCGAGCGAGGCGTTGCCGGCACGCTCGCCGATGCCGTTCACGGTGCACTCGATCTGCTGCACGCCGGCGTCGAGCGCGGCGAGCGAGTTCGCGACCGCGAGCCCGAGGTCGTCGTGGCAGTGGGCCGAGAGGGCGACATGCTCGAGCTCGGGGCAACTTGCACACACGTGCCGGAGGAACGACGCATACTCGGCCGGCAGCATGTAGCCGACGGTGTCCGGGAGGTTGATCGTGGTCGCACCGGCCGCCACGGCAGCCCGGCAGACGGTGGCGACGAACTCGGGATCGGATCGGGTTGCGTCCTCGCAGGAGAACTCGACCTCGTCCACGCTTGCGCAGGCGCGAGCAACCGACGACGACGCCCGGGCGACGACCTCGTCGGGCCGGAGTCGAAGCTTCTTCTCCATGTGCAGCGCACTGGTCGCGATGAAGATGTGGGCGCGTGAGCGCGGCGCATCCGCGAGTGCGGCCGCCGAGGCATCGATGTCTCCGGCGCTCGTGCGGCAGAGCGAGGCGACTGTGGCGTGCTTCGCCGCGCGCGCTACGGCGCGGACGCCCTCGAAGTCGCCGGGCGACGAGGCCGCGAAGCCGGCCTCGATCACATCGACGCCGAGCCGCTCGAGCTGCTCGCCGATCTCCACCTTCTCGTCCGGCCGCAGGGCGATTCCCGGCGCCTGCTCGCCGTCTCGAAGCGTCGTGTCGAAGATTGTGATCCTGCGAGAGCTCAACCTGTTCCTCCTTGACTTGCCCGCAAGCTTTGCGGGCGGACCTGTGGCGTCCGATGTGGGCGTGTGCGCCCTGCGGCGCGTGGTCGCAACTCCCCCTAGAGGGGGAGAATCAGGAGGACGAGACCGATCGACCCGCACGGGGATGTGGTGGCGCCGGGAAGGCGCGAGATCCGAGCTACGGTCGACATCGGTACGGGGCAGTCTGCTGACGATGCTTTACTTTGTCAAGTCGCTGTGGCTCCCACAGCATTGCCCAGGCCTCGTCGAAAGAGAGGTTTGCTTGCCGCGACTTGCGGTAACCCTGACGAGGAGTAAAGTCGCTTCTGACGGTACATCGCGACTCTCGGCGAGCGATCCCCGCCCGCCCGTTCACAGGAGGGTAACGACGGGATGAAGACACAGCAGCTCGAGGACGTCGATCTTGCGCGCAGCGCGGTCGCGTCCACCGGCGAGATCGTCGCCGCCAAGTGGACGCCTCTGCTCATCCACGAGCTCGGCGGCGGCACCCGCCGTTTCCGAGAGCTCGAACGCGTCTGCCAGGGAATGAGCACGCGAACGCTCGCCGACCGTCTGCGGACGCTCGAGCAGGCCGGCGTCGTCGCCAGGCACAGCTATCCCGAGTCCCCTCCTCGCGTCGAGTACCAGCTGACCGAAAAGGGGCGGGCGCTCCTGCCGATCATCCGCGAGATGCGAAAGTTCGGCACGAACTGGCTCGTTCCCGGAGCCGCGCGCGGCGCGGCGCGTCCTGCTCGCGCCCGCTAGAGGCTTGATGTGGAACTCGGGTGCGTGTGGGGATGGGCCAGACCAAGCGGTTTCGCCGGGTTGGCGCGGCGCGTAGTGGTGCTACGGGCAAGCCCGAGCCGGCGAAACAGCGCCGTGTCTGGCACACCAGCCGTGCGTGCATGAGTTTCACATCAAGCCTCTAGTCGCGGCCGACGCCGAGGCTGGCCAAGAAGTCGTCGGCGTCCGCCTCGATCTGGCGAGCGGGAGAGTGGGCATCGGCGCTGCGCGGCTTCATGCCGCTGCCCGTGACGACCAGCACAACCCGCTCGCCCGGCGCGATCGCCCCCGAGCGGACGAGCTCGACGAGCGCAGCGAACGCGACGCCGCCGGCCGGATCGGCGAGGACGCCCGAGTTCTCGGCCAGCAGCTCCGTGCTCGACTCGATCAACTCCTCCGGGACGGCGGTGATCGCGCCGCCTGACATGCGGGCGGCGCCGATCGCGAGCTCGCCGTAGCTCGGATCACCCACGGCGAGCGAGCGTGCAATCGTGTCGGGCGTCACCCGGGACGGCGGACGTTCGTCGGCCCACGCGGCGGCGACCGGCGGGCAACCACCCGGCTGAGCTCCGTACATGCGGGGAGGCGCGTCGTCCACAAGCCCGAGGTCGGCGAGCTCGACGAAACCCTGTGCGAGCTTCGCGAAAAGAGCCCCGGACCCAATCGGGCTGACGACCGCGTTCGGCGTCTCCCAACCGAGCTGCTCCGCGATCTCGTACGCGATCGTCTTGATGCCCTCGACCGCGAACGGGTGCAGGTTCCCTTCGAGAAAGCCCCACGGAAACAGGTGCTCGAGCTCGCGCTCCAGGCGCCGGCAATCCTCGAACGTGCCCCGCACCGTGAAGACGCTCGCGCCGTAGGTCGCTGAAGGGAGCACGGGCTCGTCGACGTCCGCCGGGCTGAGAATCACTCCTTCGAGTCCCGCCGCCGCGCAGCAAGCCGCAACGGCCGCTCCGAGGTTCCCGGTCGATGCGCAGAAGAGCGTCTCGATCCCGAATCCCTGGGCGGCTGCCAGGGCGCTCGCAGCCATTCGATCCTTGAAGGAATGCGTCGGGTTCGCGGTTTCCAGCTTCAGGTGGACGTCGACGTCGAGCGCGGCCGAGATTCTGGGCGCGCGCACGAGCGGCGTGCTGCTCGGCATCGCCGTGTCGCGGTGCGGCAGCAGCGCCCCGCAGTTCAAGAGCGACTGTGGGTTGTCGAGCAGGCCAGTACTCCCGTCCCGCAGGTAGCGGACGTCGAGTGGGCCGGAGCAGGCTGGGCAGCTCGAGACCGGCGCCAGCGGCTGCGTCGCCTCGCAGATCCTGCAGCTGAGCAGCGCGCTGTTCACGCGTCGCTCACCGACCCGCCTCCGAGGAGTCTGCTAGTCGGCGGGGCGGGTGAGGAAGGCCGGCTAGCGCAGACGCGCGCGCACGATAAGGAGCCCCTCGATAATCCCTACGAGCTTGTGCGCGCTCACGATCCGCGGAGCCTAGTCGTCCGCGCCACGTTCCGCAAATCGTCGAACTAGCTGCCGCCGGCCATCGCCGGCAGCAGGATCACCGAACTGCCGCTGACGACTGTGTCCAACCCCTCGAGAGTGCGCACGTCGTCGCGGCCGACGTAGACGTTCACAAACGGCGTGAGATCGCCTTGCTCGAACAGGAGGGCGCGTAGAGAGGGATACCGCGCGGTCACGTCCTCGAGAACCTGCCCGACCGTCTCACCCCTGCCGAGCACCTCGCGTTGCCCTTCGACCTGGTCGCGAAGCATCGGCGGGATCCGGACGGGTGTCATCTGGCCGCTCACTTTACTTGCTACAGTACACTGCTCCGAGCGACGTATCGCACGTGAGCTTCCGTCGGACTAGCGCGTCTCTCCTGTCCGGACATCCCGCTCCTCCTGGGCGTGGGCCCAAGTTAAGAGCCCTTGCGGCGAACCCTCAATGCTTTACACTAAAAAGCGAATGGCGCGATCGCTCCTTAATGCCAAGGCGATTTCGGCCTTTGAGGCCGCCCTCCTCTCGCGCCCGAGATCGCGCTAGCCGGCAACTCGCTCCTCTCGCCTCCCCGGTCAAGCGCACATCACTCAGGCGAGAGAGCCCGCGATGGGATGAACAGGCGGTGAGAGCGGTCGGCCTCTACGACCCGGCGTACGAGCACGACGCCTGTGGCGTCGCGTTCGTCGCCCGGCTGGACGGCGTCGCGCGTCACGAGACGGTCGTGCGGGCGGCGACCGCGCTCGCCAACCTCGAGCACCGCGGCGCGGAGGGCGCCGACGCCGGTAGCGGCGACGGTGCAGGCATGACGCTGCAGCTGCCAGACGCCCTGTTTCGCGGCGAGATCGGCGCTGCGCTCCCGCACCCCGGTCTCTACGGCGTTGCGGTGTGCTTTCTGCCCCGAGACGCGGCGCGCGCCGAGTCGCTCGAGCGGCTCCTCGCCCAGACGGTCGAGGCGGAAGGACAGCAAGTCGTCGCGTGGCGCGACGTCCCGGTCGACGAGCGCCACGCGGGAGCGTCGGCCGCCGCGACTGCTCCCCGCATCCGGCAGCTCTTCGTCGCGGCCGCGCCAGGGCTTACGGCCGACGCCTTCGAGCGCGAGTTGTACGTGATCCGGCGGGTGGCCGAGCTCGCCTCAGGCCCGGACCTCGTGATCCCGAGCTTCTCGGCGCGCACCGTCGTCTACAAGGGGATGCTGACGGCGACCCAGCTGCCGGCCTACTACCCGGACCTGCGGGACGAGCGCACCGCCTCGGCGCTCGCCCTCGTGCACTCCCGCTATTCGACGAACACCTTCCCGAGCTGGGAGCTTGCGCACCCGTATCGGATGATCGCCCACAACGGCGAGATCAACACGCTGCGAGGCAACGTCAACTGGATGCGCGCACGCGAGTCGCAGCTGGCTTCCGAGCTCTTCGGCGACGACCTCGACAGGATCCTGCCGGTCGTTCGGCCCGGCGGCTCCGACTCGGGGACGTTCGACAACGTGCTCGAGCTACTCGTACTCGCGGGGCGGTCGCTACCGCACGCGATCATGATGATGATCCCCGAGGCCTTCGAGGGTCGCGAGGACATCTCCGAGGAGCTCGCGGGGTTCTACGCCTACCACCAGTGCCTGATGGAGGCCTGGGACGGCCCGGCGGCGATCGCGTTCACGGACGGGCGCGTGATCGGCGCGACGCTCGACCGCAACGGCCTGCGTCCAGGGCGGTGGCTCGAGACCGCGGACGGCTGGGTCATCCTCGCGTCGGAGACGGGTGTGCTCGAGGAGCCACCGGAGAACGTCATGCGGAAAGGGCGGTTGCAGCCGGGGAAGCTGTTCCTCGTCGACGTCGAGAACGGCAGGATCGTTCCGGACGAGGAGGTGAAGCGCACCGTTGCGTCGCGACGGCCGTACGCGGAGTGGTATCGAAGCGAAGTCGTGCGGCTCGACGATCTGCCGGAGCGTCCCGCTCCGGCTCCGCCCGCCGAGCCGCTGCGCAAGCGTCAGCTCGCGTTCGGCTACACCCAGGACGACATGAAGGTGATCCTCGCTCCGCTCGCGCGGAACGCGGAGGAGGCGATCGGGTCGATGGGCAACGACCTGCCGCTGGCAGTCCTCTCCGACCGGCAGCCGCTGCTCTATTCGTACTTCAAGCAGCTGTTCGCCCAGGTGACGAACCCACCCATCGACGCAATCCGCGAGGCCGTCGTCATGAGCGTCACGGCCAGCGTCGGCTCGGAGCGCAACCTGCTCGACGAGAACCCGGAGCATGCGCGTCAGCTCGTGATCGCGAACCCGATCCTGCGCGACGACGAGCTCGAGCGGCTCCGCCAGATCGACTCGGACGTCTTCCGTGCGCAGACGATCGACACGACGTGGCCGGTCGTGGACGGGCCGGCAGGGCTCGAGCTCGCCGTGGACTGCATCTGCGCGGCGGGGGATGCTGCCCTCGCGGCCGGCGCGAACATCATTGTCCTCTCCGATCGGGCGGTCGGACCGAAGCGCGCGCCGATTCCGCCGCTACTCGCGGTCTCGGCGCTGCACCACCACCTGGTGCGCGAGGGAACGCGGCTGCAAGCCGGTCTCGTCGTCGAGTCCGGGGAGCCGCGGAGCGTGCACAGCGTCGCCGTGCTCGTCGGCTACGGCGCGGCCGCGGTGAACCCTTACCTCATGCTCGAGACGCTCGCCGAGCTCGTCGATCTCGATCTGCTTCCGCCCGGCATGACGAAGGAGGAGGCGCAGCGCCGCGCGACCAAGGGGATTGCCAAGGGGTTACTGAAGACGATCTCGAAGATGGGCATTTCGACGATCCCGTCCTACTGCGGCGCCCAGGTCTTCGAAGCGATCGGGCTCTCCCGAGAGCTGGTCGACCGTCACTTCACCGGCACGGCCTCCCGCATCGGGGGCATCGGGATCGAGGCGCTCGCCCGCGAGGCGCTCGCCCGCCACACGCGTGCCTACCCGGGCACGCAGGACGGGCTGCTGCCGGTGACGGGCCTGTACGCCTGGCGGCGCGACGGGGAGCACCACCAGTGGAACCCGGAGACGATCGCGCTGCTCCAGCACGCGGTCAGGCACGGAGGCTACGAGACCTACGAGGAGTACGCACAGCTCGTCAACGATGATTCGACGCGCCGCTCGACGCTCCGGGGGCTGATGCGCTTCCGCGGGGCGCAGGACGGGGGTGTGCCGATCGAGGAGGTCGAGCCCGCCGCGGAGATCGTGAAACGCTTCGCCACCGGTGCGATGTCGCTCGGCTCGCTCTCCCGGGAGGCGCACGAGACGCTCGCGGTCGCGATGAACCGGATCGGCGGGCGCTCGAACACGGGCGAAGGCGGCGAGGATCCGGGGCGGTACGTCGCCGACCCGAACGGAGATTCGCGGCGCTCGGCGATCAAGCAGGTGGCGTCCGGTCGCTTCGGGGTGAACGCGCACTACCTCGCGAATGCGGACGAGCTGCAGATCAAGATGGCGCAGGGTGCGAAGCCCGGCGAAGGCGGGCAGCTGCCGGGGCACAAGGTCGACCGCTACATCGCGAGCGTGCGGCTGACCACCCCCGGCGTCGGTCTAATCTCGCCGCCGCCGCACCACGACATCTACTCGATCGAGGACCTCAAGCAGCTGATCTACGACCTGCGCTGCGCGAATCCCGACGCGCGCGTCTCCGTGAAGCTCGTCTCCGAGGTCGGAGTCGGCACGGTCGCCGCGGGCGTCGCCAAGGCCAACGCGGACCACGTTCTGATCTCCGGACACGACGGCGGTACCGGCGCCTCGCCGCTGTCGTCGATCCTGTTCGCGGGCGCTCCGTGGGAGATCGGGCTCGCGGAGACGCAGCAGACGCTCGTGCTGAACGACCTGCGGTCACGAATCTGGGTGCAGACGGACGGCCAGCTGAAAACGGGCCGAGACGTCGTCGTAGCAGCCCTCCTCGGCGCGGACGAGATGGGCTTCGCGACGGCGCCGCTGATCGCGACCGGGTGCGTGATGATGCGCGCCTGCCATCTGAATACGTGCCCGGTCGGGATCGCGACCCAGGACCCAGTGCTGCGCAAGCGCTTCGCGGGCGAGCCCGAGCACGTCGTCAACTTCATGTTCTTCGTCGCCGAGGAGGCGCGCCGGATCATGGCGCGGCTCGGCGTCCGGCGGTTCGAGGATCTCGTCGGCCGCGTCGACCTGCTGGAGCCCGACGAGGCGATCCAGCGCTGGAAGGAGCGCGGCCTCGATCTCTCGGCCCTGCTGCAGTCGCCCGACGTTGCCCCGGATGTGGCGGTGCGGCGCGTGCGTCCACAGGTCTCGCCGCTCGGCGACGCGCTCGACTGGCAGCTGATCGAGCAGGCGCGCCCGGCGATCGAGCACGGGACGACCGTGGAGGCTGCGCTCGCCGTGCGCAACGTCAACCGTACGGTGGGCGGCCTGCTCTCGCACGCCGTGACGAAGGCGCACGGAGCGGCTGGGCTCCCGTCCGGGACGATCCGCTTCACGCTGCACGGGTCCGCCGGGCAGTCCTTCGGCGCCTGGCTCGCGCCGGGCATCGAGCTGACGCTCGTCGGCGACGCGAACGACTACGTCGGCAAGGGCCTCTCCGGCGGCGTCCTGGCGGTGCTGCCGCCCGCCGGCTCTGCGTTCATCGCCGAGGAGAACGTGCTCATCGGCAACACCGTTCTCTACGGCGCCACCGCCGGCAGGGCGTACTTCCGTGGCCTGGCCGGCGAGCGGTTCGCCGTCCGCAATTCCGGAGCAAACGCCGTCGTCGAGGGCATCGGCGACCACGGCTGCGAATACATGACGGGAGGCCGCGTCGTCGTGCTCGGTCGAACCGGGCGGAACTTCGCGGCCGGCATGAGCGGCGGCATCGCCTACGTGCTCGACGAGGACGGCAGCTTCCGCGGCCGCTGCAACGACGAGCTCGTCGGCTTCGAGCACGTCGAGGAGGACGCTGAGCTTCGCTCACTCGTCGAGGAGCACCTCGCACGAACCGGCTCCGCTGTCGCCGAGCGGCTCCTGTCGCGCTGGGAGGAGTCGCTACCGAGGTTCGTGAAGGTAATGCCGCACGACTACAAGCGCGCGCTGACGGACAACCCGACGTCGACCGGCAGCGGGTTCCTGACCACTGAGTCCGAAGAGGCCGCCTGATGGGCAAGCTCGGCGGCTTCCTCAAGTACCGGCGGGTCGAGCAGCCGGAGCGCGACCCGAGCGAGCGGGTGGGCGACTTCCGCGAGTTCATGTACACGGTCGAGCTGCCGGTGCTCCAGGAGCAGGGCGCGCGTTGCATGGAGTGCGGCGTCCCGTTCTGCCACAGCGGCTGCCCGCTCGGCAACCTCATCCCGGAGTGGAACGACCTCGTCTACCGAGACCGCTGGCGCGAGGCGATCGAACAGCTCCACCGGACGAATAACTTCCCGGAGTTCACCGGCCGCCTCTGCCCGGCGCCGTGCGAAGCCGCGTGCGTGCTCGAGATCGACGAGGGCAACGCCGTGACGATCAAGCAGATCGAGGTCGCGATCGTCAACCGCGCGTGGGACGAGGGTTGGGTCGGCCCGCAGCCCGCCAGCGCGAGCAGCGGCCGAAGCGTGGCCGTCGTCGGTGCGGGCCCGGCCGGGCTCGCCTGCGCACAGCAGCTGGCACGCGCAGGCCATGCGGTCACCGTCTACGAGCGCGACGAGGCGGGCGGCGGTCTCGTGCGCTTCGGCGTCCCGGACTTCAAGATCGAGAAGTGGCTCGTCGAGCGGCGCGTGCAACAGCTCGAGGCTGAGGGCATCGCGTTCCGCTACGGCGTCGACGTCGGTATCGACGTGGGGGCGGAGGAGCTGCGCGAGCTGCACGACGCGGTCGTCCTCGCCGTCGGCTCGCGCGTGCCGCGGGACCTCCCCGTGCCCGGCCGCGAGCTGGGCGGCGTGCACTTCGCGATGGAGTACCTGTACCAGCGCAACCGGTGGGTGGCACGCGAGCTGGGGCCGCAGGTCGCGGGCGCGCCGCCGGCGCCGGTGAACGTGATCACTGCTGCCGGGAAGCACGTGGTCGTGATCGGCGGCGGCGACACCGGCGCCGACTGCGTCGGGAACGCGCACCGCGAGGGCGCCGCGTCGGTGACGCAGATCGAGCTCGTCGGCGAGCCGCCCGCACGGCGGCCGGACGACCTGACGCCCTGGCCGAACTGGCCGATGAAGCTGCGCACGTCCTACGCGCTCAAGGAGGGCGGCGAGCGCGACTTCGCCGTCTCGACGACCGTCCTCTCCGGGAGCAACGGCCGCGTCGAGCGGATCCACTGGACGGAGAACAGCGGTGCGCCGCCGTTCGACCTCATTCCCGGCACGGAAGAGGAGCGGCCGGCCGGTCTTGTGCTGCTGGCGATGGGCTTCGTCGGGCCGGACCCACGCGTGCTCGAGGCGTTCGGCGTCGAAGCCGACGCCCGCGGGAACGCCCGTGCGCCGGTGTACGCGACGAGCGCCGAGGGCGTCTTCGCCGCCGGAGACGCTCGCCGCGGACAGTCGCTGATCGTGTGGGCGATCGCCGAGGGTCGCCGGTGCGCGGCTGCCGTCGATCGCTGGCTCAACGCGAGGGAAGAGGCTCAGAAACGGCCGGCTGCGTGGCGCGCGTGATGGTCGCAGATCGCGCCTCGCAGCTTCGGAATACCGCGACTCGTCGAGTAGCGGTGGTTGCGTGGCTTCGCAGCCATCGAGCGGGCGTCTCCGATCGGGTCAGGCTGCGAGCTCGAGCGCGACGTGCTCGAGCCACGCGGGCGCGTACGCCGATGTTCCCCGAACGCACCGGAGGTACTCGTCTCGCAGGGCCTCCGTCACCGGGCCGACGCCGAGCTCGACACCGTCGATCGCTCGCAGCGGGGTCACCTCGGCCGCGGTGCCGCACATGAACGCCTCGTCCGCCAGGTAGAGGTCGGAGCGGATCAGGCTCTTCTCGACGACCGTGTGGCCGAGGCTCCGCGCGATCTGGGTCACGGTGTCCCGCGTGATGCCGGGCAGGATCGAGGTCGAGAGGTCAGGCGTGTAGATCGTCCCGTCACGGACGACGAAGATGTTCTCGCCGGAGCCGTCGGCGACGAGGCCGTCGCTCGTGAGCAGGATCGCCTCGTCGTAGCCGGCGTCGAGCGCCTCGTTCACCGCGAGCATCGAGTTGAGGTAGATGCCGGTGGCCTTGGCGGTGTGCGGGATCACGTTCGGGCCGACCCGCTGCCAGGAGGAGATCTTCGCCCGGATCCCGTTTACTTGCCCTTCCTCGCCGAGGTACGCGCCCCATGGCCAGCTGATGATGGCTACGTCGACCGGAGTTCCCCGGGGCGAGACGCCGAGCTCGCCGAAGCCGAAGAACGCGATCGGCCGCAGGTAGCACTCCGCGAGCCCGTTTGCGGCGACGAGCTCGATCGCCGCGAGGCGCAGCTCTTCGACCGAGTACGGGATCCGCATGCCGAGCAGCCGGGCCGAGTCGTGCAGGCGGCGTAGGTGGTCCGTGAGCCGAAAGATCGATGACCCCTCGGCGGTGGCGTACGCGCGAATCCCCTCGAAGACGCCCGAGCCGTAGTGGAGGCCGTGACTCGCGACGTGCACGGTCGCGTCCTCCCACTGGACGAGTCGTCCGTTCATCCAGATCGTCTTCGTCGTCTCCATTGCTGTAGAAACTACAGCATCGATGCGAATCCAGGTACCTCAATCCTTCCTATCGCCCGCATTCCCTTGGCTCTTCGCGCTGTGGCCAGTAAAGTGAAACGAGCTAGCGCACGAGCACAAACGCGCGCGCCGGGACTCAGGCGAGGCTCGTTCGAGTTAGGAACAGAACGCGCGCCCGAGCAGGACCTGTAACGCGGTCTCCTGCTCGGGCGTCAGCGGAAACGCGTTCGCGGCGACGACGAGCAGCCGGTCGCCCCGCGTCCAGACCACGGTGATCGTGCCGAGCAGGTTCCCCGTATGCCCGATGACGGGGCCGCAGTCGGTGTCGAAGCGCGCGAGGCCGAGTCCGTAGCGATCGTCGCCGCGCGGACGCATGCGCTGTCCGAGCTCGCTCGCGAGCAGCCGCGTGAAGAAGCGGTCGAGGTCGGCCGCTGTCGAGACGGCCGCGCCGGCCGCCCAGGCGGAGCGGGCCGTCTTCCCGCTCGTGTCCCGGAACCGGCCGGTCGCGATCCCGTCCCGGACTGCGCGCTCATGGCCGTGAAGATGTGGCCCGCGGACGCGGCGCGGCTCGAACGTCGTGTGCGCGAGGCCGAAGCGCTCGAAGACGTGCCGGCGGAGAAGCTCGTCGAGCGGGGTGAGCGCGGCGGCCTGGAGCACGAACCCGAGTGCGAGGTAGTTCGTGCTCGAGTAGGCGTAACCCGCGGTGCGCTCTCGCCCGTTTGCAATCGCGAGCAGCGCGCGCGGGTTGAGCTCGCCGCGGAGCAGCTCTGGATCGGACGTGTAGTCGAAGAGGCCCGCTGTGTGGTTGAGGAGGTCGCGCACCGTGACGCGGTCACCGTCCGACAGCAGTCCCGGTGCGTGCCGCTCGACGGGATCGTCGAGACCGAGCACGCCTAGGTCCGCCAGGATCAGCGCCAGCGTCGCGACGAACGTCTTCGTGACGCTGCCGATACGGAAGCGGTCTCCCGGCGAGGCCCCGCCCTTCGTTAGCTCGTGCACCTGGGCGCCTGTGCGTATCCGAACGAGCACGGCGGGCACGCCGCTCTCGACGACGTCTTCGGCGGCGGCGGCGGACGGCGGCGGCGGCGGATCGCCCCGCGTCGCGACGACCGCCACGAGGGCGGCCGTTGCGAGAGCTGCGACCCAGAGCCGGCGCACCGGCTCCGAATCTACGACACGGAGTAGGTGACCGTCACGTTGGCGGTCGTTTGCTGCGTCCCCGGCTCGATCGGCGTCGAGTCGAGGGCCATCGCCTTGTCTGCCGCGTAGGGAAGCGGCGACGGCGCGCCGCCGCCTTCGACGATCGCGGTGACGCGGCCGAGCGACAGGTTCGCCGCCGCCGCGAGCACCTGCGCATTCGCACGCGCGTTCGCGACCGCGGCCTTGAGCGCTTGGCGGTAGAGCTCGGTCTGGTCGCCGCTGGAGAGGGACGGGCCGTAGACCTGGTTCGCGCCGGCGCTCACCGCCGCATCGATTAGGGCGCCTGCCCTCGCGAGGTCCTTGATCGTGGCGGCGACGGAGTTGGTAGCCACGAACGCCTGTACCTCGTTCGTCTCGTCGTAGCGGGGCGAAAGCGAAACGGACTGCGTCTTGAGGTCCGTGCCGCCGGCGGCCTTGACGGCCGCGATCACCTTCCGCATCTCGACTGCGTTCGCAGCCAGTGCGGCCTTCGCCGTCTTGCCCTGGCTCTCGACGCCGAACGACAGCTCGGCGCGGTCGGGCACCGAGGTGACGGCTGCAGTCCCGACGACGGTGATGCCTCCGGCCTCGGCTGCGGCGCTCGAGGCCGACCCGGGGAGGGTGGCGGCGGCAAGCGCGGCGGCGAGGACCAGAGGGATCGCGATGAGGAGAGCTCGTGTTTTCATACCGTGGATACGCCGCCGGCAGCGGCGGAGTCACACGGATTCGAGCCGGCTGCGAGCTGCCGCGACCGCCTCGCGAACGCCCCCCGGCCCTGGCGCGGCGCGCGGAGCCGGCGGGGGCGGCTCGAAGCTGCCGGCCCGCACCAACGCAGCGACCTGCTCGTGCGCGTCCCGGAAGGGCACACCCTGCTGGACGAGGGCTTCGGCGGCGTCGGTCGCGAGCAGCTGCGGATCGGCCGCGGCCACGGCGAGCCGCTCGCGATCGAGCTCGAGGCTGCGAACCAGCGCCGTGAGTGCCGCGAGCGCCCCGGCGGCGTCCGCCCGCGCGGCGAAGACCGGCGGCTTGTCCTCCTGCAGGTCGCGGTTGTAGGCGAGCGGCAAGCCCTTCACGGTCGCAAGCAGACCGGTTAGCCTCCCGATCGCCGTGCCTGCCTTCCCGCGCACGAGCTCGGCCACGTCCGGGTTCAGCTTTTGCGGCATCATCGACGAACCGGTCGCGGCGTCCTCGCCGAGCGTCCCAAACCCGAACTCACTGGTCGTCCAGAGGACGAGCTCCTCGCCGATCCGCGAGAGGTGGACGAAGCACACCGAGACGGCGTAGAGATAGTCGAGCGCAAAGTCCCGGTCTGCGACCGCGTCGAGCGAGTTGCGCAGCTGCCGCTCCGGCGGCGGCAGCTGCAGCGTGGAGCCGGCCAGCGCACCGGCCCCGAGCGGGCTCGTGCTCGCCGCATCGGCGGCTGCCGCGAAGCGGCCGAGGTCACGCTCGAGCATCTCCACCCACGCGAGGAGGTGGTGGCCGACGGTCACAGGCTGGGCGCGCTGGAGGTGCGTGTAGCCCGGCATCGGGGTCTCGGCATCCGCCTCGGCGCGATCCAGCAAAGCTCCTGCGAACATGGCGAGCGCGGAGCGCGCCTCGGCACAGGCGTCGGCGACGTAGAGCCGAAACGCGGCGGCAACCTGATCGTTGCGAGAACGACCCGCATGGATCTTCCGGCCGACCTCGCCGAGCAGGCGTTCGATCGCCGTGTGCACGTCCTCGTCGTCGGGACTAAGTGGCTCTGAGCCACTTGCGATCTCGGCAAGGCGACTCTCGACCTCCGCCAGTTCGGCGTCGTCCAGGATCCTCGCGGCGTGCAGCCGCCGCGCGTGGGTCGCGCTTGCCTCGCAGTCGTACGGGAGCAGCTCCGCGTCGTCGGCGCGTAGAAACACCGCCACGGCGGGATCGAGCTCGCGCCCGACCCGCCCCGCCCACAGGCTCATACTTCGGTCTTCGCCCGCGCGCGGGCGGCTGCCAGCTCGACCTCCAAGGCGGAGATCTTGATGAAGCCCTCGGCCGCCGCGTGCGGGAAGGTCTCACCCGTGCCGTAGGACGCGAGCTGCTCCGCGTAGAGCATGTGCGGCGAGCGACGCCCCGTGACCACGGCGGCGTTGGCCCGCAGCTCCACCCGGACCTCGCCGCCGACGAGCTCCTGCGTCTTGTCGACGAACGCGTCGATCGCCTCCCGGGCCGGGCTAAACCAGAGGCCCTCGTAGACCAGCTCGGTCCAGCGCTGCTCGAGGCCGCGCTTGATCCGCCCCTCGTCCTTCGTCAGCACGACGTCCTCGAGCGCGGAGTGGGCCTGGATCAGCACAATCGCCGCCGGCGCCTCGTAGACCTCACGGCTCTTGATCCCGACGGCGCGGTTCTCGATCATGTCGATCCGCCCGATCCCGTACGGGCCCGCCAGCGCGTTCAGCTTCGCGACAAGCTCCGCGAGCGGCAGCTCCTCACCGTCTAGCGCGACCGGCACTCCCGACTCGAACTCGATCGTGACCTCCTGCGAAGCGGGCGCCGAGGCAGGATCGCCGGTGAGCGCATACGGCTCCTCGGGCGGGGCCGCCCACGGATCCTCGAGCACACCCGCCTCGATCGCCCGGCCGAAGAGATTCTCGTCGATCGAGAAGGGTGCTGCCTGCGTGGCCGCGACCGGGATCCCCTTCGCAAGCGCGTACTCGATCTCCTCGTCGCGCGTCCAGATCTGGTCGCGCAGCGGCGCGATCACGCGCAGGCCGGGGTCGTGCGCCTTGAAGGAAAGCTCGAAGCGGAGCTGGTCGTTCCCCTTGCCGGTGCAGCCGTGCACGACGGCCTCCGCGCCGAGCTCCGCGGCCAGCTCGGCGACGGCCTGGGCGATCACCGGGCGCGAGAGGGCGGACACGAGCGGGTACTTGCCCTCGTAGAGAGCGTTCGCTTTGATCGCCCGGGCGCACTGCTCCTCGGCGAAGGCGGCTTTCCGGTCGACGAGGACGACATCGTCGGCGCCGGCTGCGCGAGCGCGCTCGATCGACGCCTGGAGGTCGAACTCCTGGCCGACGTCGACGAGCACCGCGACCACCTCGTCGTAGCCGTACCAGTCCTCCTTCAGCCAGCTGACGATGCAGCTCGTGTCGAGGCCGCCCGAGAAGGCGACGGCAGCAATCCTGGTCATTTGCATAGTATGCAGATACGACGCATTTCATGCAAGGATAAGGTGGCACCGTGCGCACCCGTTTCGTCGACTGCCGCCCGCGCGAGGCGTATCTCGCCGCCCACGTGCCCGGGGCGGCGCATGCCGACCCGGAACGCGACCTAACCGGCCCGGTAGGCGGCGGCCGCCATCCGCTGCCGAGCGAGGAGCCGTTTGCGGCCTGGGCCTCGGCGGCCGGGATCGGCACCGGCACGCTCGTCGTCGGCTACGACGAGGGCACAGGCTGGGCGGCGCGGCTGTGGTGGCTGCTGCGCCACTTCGGGCACGATGACGCGGCGGTGCTCCGCCTCGACGCCTGGCATGGCCCCCTGCGCGCCGGGACGGAGCAGCTGGAGCCGGCCGAGTTCGTTCCTCGGTTGCGCGGCGACGACACAGCGGAGGCAGGGGAACTGCTCGGCAGGCTCGGGGACGCCGGCCTGACACTGGTCGATGCCCGAGCGCCCGAGCGCTGGCGGGGAGAGGTCGAGCCGATCGACCCGGTCGCGGGCCGGATCCCCGGAGCGCGCAACCGCTTCTTCCAGGACGAGGCGCCGCTGCCCAGGGAGTTACTCGACGCCGAGGAGCTCGTCGTTTACTGCGGCTCGGGCGTGACCGCCTGCGTCGTACTGCACGAGCTCTTCCTCGCAGGCCGCGAGGACGCGCGTCTCTATCCGGGCTCGTTCAGCGAGTGGTACGCCCTCGGCCCGGTTGAGCGCAGCGCAAGATGAGCATCCGCAGTAGCGAATGCTCATCGCGCAAAGACCCCTAAAGGGGCCGCTTCGCGGCCCAAGAACACCACCATTCTCTACTCGACGGTCGTAGCGAGCTGGTGCGCCCGGTGCGCCGAGATGCCGTGCTTCTGCGCGCGAACGAGCTCATGATCGCCCTCTCCGAGCTCCACGAGCGGCAACCGCTGGACGTCTCGGAGCCGGATCAGCACCGGTAGCCCCTCGGTGAAGGCATACGGGCTGAGCTCGTTCGCGAGCGTGCCCGCGAACGGGTCGCTCCGCCAGCCCTCCTCATCGTGCCAGAGCTCGCCGAGCGCAGCGAAGTCCTCCCGACCCACCTCGATCCAGCTTCCGTAACCGAAGTAGCCGTCCTCGCCCTCGATCGGGAGCTCCAGCAAGGCTCGCACGAAGAACCGCTCGCCGTGCTTGCCCTGCAGGACGGCGGAGTCGTCCCCGACCCGGGCGCGCTGCTCACGCTCGTGCTCGTCGAGCAGGAAGATCGGGTCCGGCAGACTCAGGCGAATGTCGCGCGTCTCGCCGGCGTGCGCCTTCCCACATACCTCACACGTGAACGCCACGCTACGCCGCCGTCGCCGAGCCGGGGAGGTACTGCTGCCAAACCTGGGGGATCGTGGGCGTCGCCAGGTGGATGAAGAGCACCGGTGCGGGCGGACGCGGCGGGCGACGCAGGTGGAGTCCGGTGTCCTCGAGCAGGCGGTCGCCCTTACGCAGGTTGCAGGGACCGCACGCGGTGACGACGTTCTCCCAGATCGACTCGCCCCCCTTCGACCGCGGCACAACGTGGTCGAGCGTCAGCCGACCGGACGCTGTCCCGCAGTAGACGCAGCGCCACCCGTCACGGGCGAAGAGCGCGCGCCGAGAGATCTTCCGCTGGATCGCGCGCGGCACCCGAACGTACTTGACGAGGCGGATCACGTGCGGCCAGACGTAGGTGTCGGTCGCGGAGCGCAGCCCCTTGGGCAGGCTCTCCAGCACCTCGGCCTTCCCCTTCCAGACGAGCACGTGTGCGCGCCGCACCGAGCAGACGTTCAGCGGCTCGTAGCTTGCATTCAGGACGAGGACCTGTTGCAAATCACGCCTAGCCTAGCGCAAGGCCTGGCATCCGCCGAGCAGATTCCAGACGGCGCAAACCCGTTGCAGGGACCGCTTCGCGGCCCCTAGTGCGCGACTAGTTGCGTTGAGCTTCTTAGCGAGCCATCGCGCGCTCGACCGCTTCGAGCTCTTCAGGCGACAGGGCGATCGGAGCGCGACCGCGGTCGAGCTCCTTCACGTACAGGCGCGCGTAGTCGCGGCCCTGGATCGCGGTGACGACCGTGCCCGTCCGGTTCGAGTCGAGGAACGCGAACGACGCCGACTGGTGGCCGCCGGTGCCCGCGTACGCGTCGTAGCGGACGACCGCGGTGTTCGTGAGCGAGCCGTCGACGCGCTGGTCGACGCGCGAGAGGCCCGCGGCGATCTCGTCGACGGCCCGGTGGAGATCGTCGACGCGACCCTGGAGTGAGACGGCGAAGTCGACGAGGTCCGAGCGGCCGCCGCCGAGCAAGACGCGCTGCGCCGACCGGAGCCGCCGGACGCGCACCCAAAGCCAGAAGCACGCTCCCAACGCGATCGCGGCCGCCGCTGCCGCGGCGCTGGCGACGACGAGCTCGAAGGTCATTTAGGCGGGGAGCGAGAAGCTGACCGGGTACTCGGCGGAGTTGTTGCGGGTGTCCTTCTCGTTTGGCACCGGGTCGACATCGATCCGCATCACGCGTGGCTCGACGAAGTCGACCGACGGGAAGTCGCGGAAGACGACGGTCTTCGTCTCTCCCGCGTTGATGATGTCGATCGTCTGTTTCTCGACGATCGGGGTCGGGCTCTGCTGGATCGTCAGCGTCACCTCAATCTTGACCTCCTGATTGTCGCCGCCGTTCGCGACGGTGACGGCGAAGGCGAGATCGGTGGATGCTTCGACGATGTTCTCGCTGCTCTGGGAGAGCGTCTGCCCGCCTGGGACGACTTTGACCGATTCGATGTTGGTTCCGTGAATGCCGCCGCTCGTCCCTCCGGTCGAACCCGAGGCTGCGGAGCCGTTGATCCGCTCCCAGATCGGCACCATCGAGCGGGTGCTCGCGAGGTCGGGGGTCTGGACGAAGTTCGAGTCGGGCACCTCGACGCCGCTGATCTCCTGCTGCTGGAGGACGCCGACCGCCGGTTCCTGGAAGCGGTCGTCCCAGACCACGTCGCTCGCGACGAGCCGCTCGGCCTGCGAGGCGAGCAGCGCGCCGGCCGCGGCGGCATCCTTCGAGCCCTGGGTGCGCCGGAACGCCTCCGCAAGGCCGGCTAGCCCGTCGACGCGGAACTCGAGCGCCTCGACCGCCGCCTCGTGGGAGGCTCGCAGCGGACCGGGTGGATCGAGCCGCCCGGTCCGCGCGGCGACGCTCTCCTGCTGCTGGACGAGCAGGGTGAGCTGCTTCTGGAGATCCGCGGGCTTGATCGCGGGCGTCGTCAACACATCGCTGAGCTCGCGCCCGACACGGTCCGATTCGCGTCCCACTGCCGAGATGTCCGCCATGTAGTCGCCGTACGCGTCACGCTTCTTGTTCTCCTGGCAGCTCTGGGCCCAGAGCAGGAGGAGCACGACGATCAGGATCGCGAAGGCGATCAGACCGAGTAGGCGCAACAGCGGGGTCAAACCGGCGCGCGGAAGGAGCGGTCTGCGCGGAGTTCGAGGCCCGCGGGGGCCGCCCGGCGGACGGCCTAGCGGGCGGCGGAGCGTGCGCTCCTTCCCCGAGGCCTCCTGGGTCTCGGGCTCCTCGAAGAAATCGAACTCGAAGTCTGGCTCGCGCTCGCTCATGGCTGAAAAGGGTTGATCGGGGCCACTGTAACCGTTGGTTCGGCCGTAGAGGCTCGAACGCACGCTCTGAAGGATTCGCTCCTGCCGCGGCCAACCCACCTGACGTCGTGACTGCCGCTGCGCATGCGCTCCCGCGCCGAGAGCTCGTCCTCGACCGCTACCGCCCGTTGCGGCCACTCGGCAGCGGCGGCTCCGGCTCGGTGTGGCTCGCGCGCGACGAGCAGACGGGGCTCGACGTGGCGCTCAAGATCGTTCCGCGAGAGGGCAAAGCCGCGAGCCGCGCCGAGCGCGAGGCCGAGGCGGCGTCACGCCTTCGGCACGAGCGCTGTCTCCGCGCCTACGGCTTCGGCTCCGACTCGGGCCACGTCTACATCGCCTATGAGTACGTCGGCGGACGGACGCTGCGGGAGGCGATGCGGGCCGGCGAGCTGCGGGATGGCCAAGCGGTCGAGGCGGCGGCGCAGATTCTTGACGGCCTTGCGCACGCCCACAGTCGCGGGATCATCCATCGGGACGTCAAGCCATCGAACGTCCTGCTCGCGGACGACGAGGGCATCTCGGTGCGCGTGCTCGACTTCGGGCTCGCCCAGTTCGACGAGGCAGAGACGCTGACAGCGGTCGGCGACGTTCCCGGCACGCTCGCGTACATCTCCCCTGAGCGCCTGTGCGGCGAGGAGGCTTGCGCCGCCAGTGATGTGTGGGGAGTCGGGGTCCTGCTCTGGGAGGCGCTCGCGGGCAAGCACCCGTTCTGGGGCATCCCACTGTCGCAGATGGCCGGGACGATCGAGGCGGGCGCGCCCCCGCTCCAGCCTGAGCGCCCGGACTTGCCGAAGCGCCTGCTCGCTGCCGTCGGGCACGCGCTTGCGCGCGACCCGGCTATGCGCCCACCCGCCGCCGCGCTTGCGCAGGAGTTGCGTGCCGCCCTCGCGGGAGGGAGGCGGTCGGCGAAGGTTGAGAACCTTGCTGTACCCCGGAGTCTCGTTCCACGCCTGGCTCCCGCTGCCGCGGTCGGGCTCGCCGCCGGCGTCGGCGCGGCGATGCTGCCGTTCTACCCGTCAGGCGCCGCGGCGGGAATCGCAGGCGCGGCCGCACTAGCCACGTTGCGTTCGCCTCGGGCGGGCCTCGCCCTCGCGCTCGCGGCTCCGGTCTTCCCACTCGGCAACGTCGCGCTCGGGCTCGCCCTCGTCTACGGCTCGGTCGCGCTCGTCTGGCTCGCGCTCTGCTGGCGGGACGCGCGCTTCGGGCTCGTCTTTCTCGCGGGGCCACTACTTGCGGCCGTCGGTCTACTGGCGCTCGTTCCTTTAGCGGTTGTCGGGAGCCGCGGCGCCGGTCGACGGGCCGCGCAGGCACTGGCCGCGGTGGCGGCGGCTGCTGTCGCCGCCGGTATCCGCGGAACGAACCTCCCGTTCGGACAAGGCGCTGCGGCGCCCCTCGACATCGCGGGCGCCGAGAGCGCCGCCGCCGCCGGGGCAACCCTGCTCGAGGCGGTCCCGGCGGGCCTCGCCCTCGAGGCGCTGGCACTCGCCTCGATCGCCGTCGCGCTTCCGTATGCCCGCACGCCGTGGCGGATCGCTGGCCTCGGTGCCGGCGCGCTGGCGGCCACGCTCCTCGGAACGCCGGCCGCACCGGCGCTGCCGCTCGTGGCAGCGGTCTGGCTGACCTGCGCCGGGCTTGCATTGCGCACCAGCGGCTCCTGGCGCGCCGCTCGTGGTGCGTAGGCCGGTGGCACAGTACGGTAGTACGGGTCGCCGGGTGGAGCGCCGCGAGCGGTGCGAGGGCGCGCCGGAGGACGGCTCCGCCGACCGCAGGTGCGCCCGGCCAGGGGTCGCTGGCGAGCATTAGACTCGCCAGCGGGGGGAACGGTTCCCCCGACCAGATGAGCGTCCTCCGCAGCATCGAGCAGAAGATCGAAGGCCTCTTCGAGGGGATGTTCGGGCGAGCCTTCAGGACGCACGTCCAACCGGTCGAGCTCG
>Ga0183260_10001127_pt1 | contig 22635 bp, 20 predicted proteins | sample AntDrymUQ4972206_2_FD_129768 | JGI IMG/M metagenome (GOLD analysis project Ga0183260, IMG submission 129768) | Polar desert sand microbial communities from Dry Valleys, Antarctica - metaG UQ497 (22.06) (version 2) (version 2) | ecosystem: Environmental > Terrestrial > Soil > Desert | place... | reverse complement strand
TATTGATCCTGCACATCCTTCTGTACAAGGGTTGCCTAAGGCATGGGAAAAAGAAGATGAATTTTATTTTGCAAAAGAGTTGTATCCCGGAACAAAAACAATTTTAGTCAACGATGCTTCTACTTTGAATACAACAGATACAACGCAAAAGAATTTGATAGTAAGGCATGCAGGAACTTTTGGCGAATTATACCCTTCATGCTGGACAAATAATTTTGATGGGGGCTATACCTGGTTTACAACTTTAGGGCATCATAAAAAAGATTACACGGATCCAATTTATATTCAGCATATTCTACAGGGAATCAGATTTGTAGCAAGGCAAGTCAAAAAAATTGATTTCAATAAAGCGTATGCAGATTCAAGAGATACCCCTGTACGGTATTAAAATCATTTTGATCATTGTAATAGGACATAAACCATAAATTGTATTCACTAAAAAATATTATTGTATTTATTCTATTTATGAGTTTTACTTTTTTCAGTAAAGCGCAAAAATCTAAAGCATGGGTAAACCTGTATAATGGAAAGGACCTGAGCGGTTGGAAGCAGCTAAATGGTAAAGCAAAATACGAAGCAAGGAATAATGAAATAATCGGCACTACAATTTCTAATGAGCCTAATTCTTTTCTTGCCACTGAAAAAGAATATGAAGATTTTATTCTTGAATTGGAATTACTTGTTGACACTTCTATGAATTCAGGAATTCAATTCCGGAGCCTGAGTTATCCCGAATATGAAAATGGGCGTGTGCATGGTTACCAGGTGGAAGTTGATCCTGCAGCAAGGGCATGGAGTGGAGGCATATATGACGAAGCAAGAAGAGGCTGGTTGTACAATATGGAATTAAATCCGCAGGGAAAAAAAGCTTTTAAAAATAATCAATGGAACAAATATAGAATTGAGTGTATTGGCAATACAATGCGTACCTGGATAAACAATATACCCACTGCTCATCTTATAGATGCCGAAACGGCTAAAGGCTTTATTGCATTGCAGGTACATAGCATCGGAAACAAAGAGCAACCCGGTAAACAAATTCGCTGGCGGAATATTCGTATTCAAACAAACAATCTTAAACCTTCACCTTACAATACAATTTTTGTGGTCAATACGGTTCCCAATTTCCTTTCACCTCAGGAAAAGGAAAATGGCTATTCATTACTTTGGGATGGGAAAACAACAAATGGCTGGAGAGGCGCATACAAAGTAAAATTTCCTGAAAAAGGCTGGGATATAAAGGATGGCGTACTATCCGTACAAAAATCAGCAGGTAAAGAATCTGCTCATGGAGGTGATATTGTAACACAAAAACAATTCAGCTCATTTGAATTAAAATTTGATTTTAAACTTACTGAAGGTGCCAACAGTGGTATTAAATATTTTGTTACTGAAACAGAAAATAATCAGGGTTCTGCCATTGGTCTTGAATACCAGATACTGGATGACGATATACATCCTGATGCTAAAATGGGAGTGAATGGGAACCGGACTCTAGCTTCTTTATACGATCTCATTTCATCAGAAAAAATTCCTGCTTCAAGAAAAAAAATTGGCGGGTGGAACCAGGGAATCATCAGGGTGTTTCGGGATAAAAAAGTAGAGCATTGGTTAAACGGCTTCAAAGTGGTGGAGTATCAGCTGGGCTCTCAACAATATCTGGATCTGGTTTCAAAAAGCAAATACAAAAAATGGCCAAACTTTGGAATGGCCAAAGAAGGTAGAATTCTTTTACAGGATCATGGTGATCAGGTTTCTTACAGAAGCATTAAAATAAGGGAATGGTTATAACTATATCACTTTTGATAAACCTGTTTTTATCCTTTCTTGTACAAAAGCAAGACGGGCAAGTTTATACTATAACCGGCAATGCGCAAGGGACAACATATCAGATTACCTATCTTCAAAATGATGAAGTAGTTGTAAAAAACCAGGTAGATAGCATTTTAAATAAAATAGATAGTTCTCTTTCTTTATACAAAACTTATTCTCTTATTAATCAATTCAATAAATCGGATAGCGGATGTGAAGTCGATGCCCATTTAATAGACGTAGTAAAAAAATCAATAGCAACATACGAAAAAACTGAAGGTGTTTTTGATATCACTATAAAACCGCTCGTGCAGGCATGGGGTTTTGGTGTGCAAGCAGTCAAATCAATACCTGATTCTTCAGAGATCCTTGCATTGAGAAAGTGTATGGGTTCAAAAATGTTGATATTAAATAAAAATATATTGCAAAAAAGTAATTCCTGTGTACAAATTGATTGTAATGGAATAGCGCAGGGATATAGTGTGGATGTACTGTCCAATTTTCTGGAGAAAAATAATATTCAAAATTATCTTGTTGAATTAGGAGGCGAAATAAGGGTGAAAGGAAAAAACTCAAAGAATAAACAGTGGACGATAGGTATAGAAAGGCCCGCTGATGGTGCAGATTTCCTTCCTGACCAACAAAAAATTTATATCAATAAAGGAGCTGTTACTACTTCGGGGAGTTACCGGCAATGGCGCATTGAAGGATCAAAAAAACTTACTCATATAATTGATCCACGCACAGGGTTTCCAGTAGAGAATGAACTGATCAGTGTAACAGTGATTGCTCACGATGCAATGAGCGCTGATGCCCTGGATAATTCTTTAATGGTAATGGGCTTGAAAAGATCATTTGATTTTTTAAGTAATATGAAAGAGGTGGAAGCTTTTTTTGTTTATACAACAGATGATGGCTTGATCGCTGATACAGCAACAAAAGGATTTTATAAATTTTTAAATTGATGAAGCGAAGAACATTTATAAAAAATTCAGGATGGCTGGCGGGAGGCATCACTTTATCAAATTCTTTTAGAAGTTTTGGAATAATGAACGATCACCAAAAAATAAATATTGGAATTATAGGGTGTGGTGACAGGGGCAAAGGGATCATGTCAGTTATGAAAGATCTGAAAAATATCTTCAATGTAGTTGCCATTTGCGATGTGCTTGATTTTCGGTTTACAGAAGCAAAAAAATTAATGCCTGGCAGCAACCTCAGATCTTATACAGATTACCGCCAGTTGCTCGATGATAAAAATATAGATGCAGTGGTAAATGCTACTCCTCTTTATCTGCATTTTCAGATTTCTTCTGATGCTCTAAAAGCAGGAAAACATATTTACCATGAAAAAACAATGGCTTTTACAATTGAAGAAAGTCTGTCATTTATAAAGCTCGTTGAATCAAAACCAAGGCAGGTCTTTCAGGTGGGACATCAGTATCGGTCAGTGCCTCTTTATGGGAGGGTAAAAGAAATGATTGAAAAAGATTATCTGGGAAAAGTTACCCAGATAGATTGCCGGTGGGATAGGAATTCCAGCTGGCGCAGACCAGTGCCTGATCCGAAATTGGAAAGACAAATTAACTGGCGGATGTATAAAGCCTATTCCGGCGGGCTAACTGCAGAATTATTATCACATCAGATTGATTTTATAAACTGGGCATTTAAAAGCACTCCGGAAACTATTATAGGCACAGGTGGAATTGATTATTATAAAGATGGTCGTGAAACGTTTGATAATGTACAGGTAGTGCTGCGATATAGCGAAGGCATGATTGGAAACTTTGGCGCCACCTGTGGCAATTCCCGTGAAGGATATATATTTAAAATAAAAGGCACAAAAGGCACTGTTGAACTAACAGTTAATGAAGGTTTTTATTTCCCCGAATCCAAAACAAGGAAAGAATTAGAAACCGTTGATGGTGTAACAGGGGCTACTAAAATTGAGTGGACCAAAGAAGGAGGTATCCCTGTTTTAAAAGAAAAATCAAAGGATGGTACCTGGTATGCACTAAAAGAGTTCTATGATTGTATTCAATCTAAAAAATTGCCTTCTTCCAATGTATATACTGGTGCGAAAACAGCAATCATCGTAAAATTGGCAAATGAATCCATGTACCAAAATGAAATACATAAATGGAAACCTGAGTACAATATTGTAAAGAAATAGATCTTTTGAATAATGTTTTTAAATTTTCAATAGGTATAAAATTCCTGTATATGATTGTACTATGAAGAATAAGGCATGATGAATTACTATTTAAAAATAATATCGCTTTTTTTTATTTCACCATACATTGTATGCACAGTATCGGCACAGGAATTCATTCCTCTCTGGCCAAAAGGACAGATGCCTAATTCCAAAGGATTAGAAGTAAGGGACAGTACGGTTAATGAAAGATTATATCGTATTTCTAATCCCGGTATTTATACATTTTTCCCTTCAAAAGATGATAACTCCGGGGCAGCAGTAATGATTTTTCCTGGCGGTGGTTATTCACATATTACTTTGAATCTAAGCGGTTTTCAATTGGCAAAATGGTTTAATACCATTGGAATGAGTGCCTTTGTTGTGGCGTATCGTTTACCCAATTCGCCGGATTTAAAACACAGAGAGCTGGGGCCACAGCAGGATGCTAAAAGGGCTCTGCAAATTGTAAGAGCAAATGCTTCCAAATGGGGAATTCAAAAAGATAAAATCGGAGTGATGGGTACTTCTGCTGGTGGACATTTGGCTTCATGGGTCGCTACTGCATCAGATGATATGACTTCAATTCCTGATAGCCTTGCTAACATTCCTTTTCATCCCGATTTTATGATACTAATTTCTCCTGTAATTGATATGGGGAAATATGCTCAGAAAGGAAGCCGGGCAAGTCTTCTCGGTCCTAATCCTACACAGGAACTGATTGAAAAATATTCAACACAAAATAATGTGACTGAACAAACGCCGCCTTGTTTTATTGCACATGCTTTCAATGACAAGGTCGTGTTGCCTCAAAACAGTTTATTATTTTATCAGGCCTTAATTGATAAAAAAGTTTCTACAAGTTTTCATGTTTTTCCGCAAGGAGGACATGCAATAAATGTAAATAATAATCCTGGCTCTACGGATTTATGGAAATCTCTATGTGAAATGTGGCTGATAGAAATGGGATTTATTTCGTTCACAAAAAATCAAAAGAATACATTAAAAAAAGTAGTTGAGGCAGATTGAGAAAATACAACGTAATACTTATAATTTATTTTATAAGTATGCTTATGAATTTTGAATAAGAATTCCGTAACAAAAAATGACCATAGTAACTTATTAAAAATATTATTGTGAATAATAAAAACGATTTTCTTTTAGACGAAAAAGTGATTGTAGTTACTGGTGGGACAGGCGTGTTGGGTGAAGCCTTTGTGAACGGAATAGCCAAAGCAGGAGGCAAGGTGGGGATACTTGGCCGAAATGAAAAGGTTGCTGAACAAAGGGCGGCTTTCATCAATAAGAATGGAGGTTCAGCTATAGCATTAATTGCTGATGTTACTAATACTCAGCAATTGTCTCAGGCTTGTGAAGAAGCGCTATCTGCCTATGGTAAAATAGATGGGCTGGTAAATGCAGCAGGGGGCAATATGCCAGAGGCAATGCTACAACCGGAGCAAGACATCTTTCAATTGAATATAGATGCTTTGGAAAAGGTGATGGGATTAAATCTTTTTGGATCCATTTTACCTACCCAGGTCTTTGGGCAGGCAATTAAAAATAATGGCGGAGGCAGTATAGTTAATATTTCTTCTATGGCTTCACAACTGGCAGTGACCAAAGTACTGGGATATAGTTTGGCAAAAGCAGCCATAGAATGCTACACCCGTTGGTTTGCAGTAGAACTGGCAAAAAGATATGGAGATAAAATACGAATGAATGCCATTGCGCCTGGCTTTTTTCTAACAGAACAAAACCGGGCACTTTTAACAAAAGAAGACGGAGGTCTTACAGAAAGAGGCCAGTTGGTGATCAATAAAACACCTTTTAACAGGTTCGGAAATCCTGAGGAGCTTGTAGGATCGTTGTTATGGTTATTGAGTGATGCTTCTAAGTTTGTAACTGGTAGCATTACAACAATCGATGGAGGTTTTTCGGTTTTTAGTGGCGTATAAACAGTTATTATGTATAGAATGCAGCAAACATGGCGGTGGTTTGGTCCGGATGATCCGGTAAGCTTACAGCATATAAAACAAACAGGTGCCAAGGGCATTGTCACTGCATTGCATCATGTTCCGCATGGTGAAATATGGACAAAAGAGGAGATCAATAAACGTAAAGAAGAAGTTGAAAAAGAAGGTTTTCAATGGTCAGTAGTGGAAAGTATTACAGTGCATGAAAGCATCAAGACAAGAAGCGGTAATTATAAATATTATATTGATAAGTATAAGGAAAGTATCCGCAATGTTGCTCACTTCAATATACCTGTCATCACTTATAATTTTATGCCGGTTAATGACTGGACAAGAACGCAGCTGGATTATAAAATGGCGGATGGATCCCTGGCCCTTTATTTTAACTGGATCGATCTTGCAGTTTTTGATATTTATATTCTGGAAAGGAAAGACGCTGCACACGATTATCCTGACAATATAGTCAGGCAGGCCGAATCACGGTTTAAAAACTATAATGAAAAAGAATTAGAACAACTTTCGCATGTGATCATGTTCGGCATTCCCGGAGAGAAGAAAATGACCATACCCGAAATGCAGAAAAAGCTTAAGGTTTATGATGATATAGATCATGAAGCCCTAAGAGATAATCTTTGTTCTTTTTTAGAAGAGATCAGTCCGGTTGCGGAAGAGTGTGGCGTGAAGCTGGCTATACATCCAGATGACCCACCTTACGATATTTTGGGACTTCCCAGGGTGGTTTCTACGCAAAAAGATTTTGACTATATTCTTTCCAAAGTACCTAATAGCGTTAATGGAGTATGTTTTTGCACCGGATCATTAGGAGCTTCAAAAACAAATGATTTACCCCAGATGGTAAGAAGCATGGGCGATCGTATTCACTTTATACATTTACGCAATGTTGCAAAAGATGAAGAAGGCAATTTTTATGAAGCTGATCATCTGGGCGGTGATGTAGATATGTATGCTGTGGTGAAAGAGTTATTGAGTATTCAGCAATCTGCAAAAATATCAATACCCTTCCGGCCGGATCATGGCCACCAGATGCTCGATGATTTGGATAAAGTAACTAACCCTGGATATTCAGCTATCGGCAGATTAAGAGGCCTGGCAGAATTACGCGGACTTGAAGAAGGGATCATTCGTTCAAATTTCAACAATTAAGTATGAAAAAATTTCTTGATAAGGATTTTCTTCTTCATAGCAAAACTGCTCAGCGACTATACCATGAGTATGCTGCCCCTATGCCCATTATTGATTATCATAACCACCTACCTCCTGATCAGATTGCGGAGGATATAAAATTTGAAAATCTGACACAGGCCTGGTTGTATGGCGATCATTATAAATGGAGGGCTATGCGTATTAATGGTGTGAAGGAAAAATATTGCACTGGCAATGCCACTGACAAAGAAAAGTTTGATCAATGGGCTGCCACAGTTCCCTATACACTTCGTAATCCTTTATACCATTGGGCGCACCTTGAATTAAAGGGTTATTTTAATATTGATAAACTATTAAGTCCTGATACGGCTACAGATATATACGAGGAATGTACCTCACTCCTTCAAACACAGGATTATTCTGTTCGTAATCTTTTACGTAGAATGAATGTAAGAATATTGTGTACTACTGATGATCCCACAGATACATTAGAACATCATCTAAATATAAAAAAAGATGGATTTGAAATAAAGGTATTGCCCGCTTTCCGTCCTGATAAAGCTATGCAGGTTGATGACTCTAAAATTTTTAATGACTATGTTGGTAAACTCGGTACAATCTCAGATACTGATATAAATAGTTATGAAGATTATTTAACTGCGTTGAAAAACCGTCATGATTTTTTTGATCAAATGGGTTGTTCGGTTTCAGATCAGGGTCTGGAGTATATATGCGCCGAAGAATATACAGATGCAGAAATAAACGGCATATTCAATAAACTCCGGTCCCGAAAAGAATTATCCTATGAAGAGATTATAAAATTCAGATCTGCTATGCTGGTTGTTTTTGCAGAATGGAACTGGGAAAAAGGTTGGGTTCAACAGTATCATCTCGGTCCAATGCGAAACAATAATAGCCGTAAAAAACTACAATTGGGTGCCGACACCGGATGGGATAGCATTGGAGATTTTCCGCAGGCGCAATCATTATCAAAATTCCTCGACAGAATGGATAAAAACGATAAGCTTGCAAAAACAATTATCTATAATCTTAATCCGGCTGATAATGAAGTAATGGCTACTATGGCTGGCAACTTCAGTGATGGTTCTATTGCCGGAAAAATTCAATGGGGCTCGGCCTGGTGGTTTATGGATCAGAAGCATGGTATGGAAAATCAGCTGAACACACTTTCCAACATGGGTCTGCTAAGCCGTTTTGTCGGCATGCTTACGGATTCGAGAAGTTTTCTTTCCTTTCCGCGTCATGAATATTTCCGCAGAATATTGTGCAATATTTTAGGAGGTGAAATAGAAAATGGTGAATTACCCGGCGATATCCCATGGGTTGGAAAGATGGTGCAGGATATATGCTTTAACAATGCCAGTAATTATTTTAACTGGAAAAATGTGGATCATCCGGTACAATTAGAAAATGCATAAAATAATAATGCAAATTTTATTTAATTAAATCAGAAAAAAAGATATGCCTAAGAAAGTAGTAACACTTGGAGAAATAATGCTGAGATTATCCACTCCTGATTTTAAAAGGTTTGTACAAAGTGATAGTTTTGACGTGACTTATGGCGGCGGTGAAGCAAATGTGGCAGCAGCCATTTGTAATTATGGGCTGAATGGAGCATTTGTTACAAAGGTTCCTGATAATGCAATTGGTCAGTCAGCAATCAATCATTTGCGACGCTATGGTGTGGACACACAGTTCATTGCGAGAGGTGGTAAGCGTTTAGGTATTTATTTTTTAGAAACAGGTGCTTCAATGCGGGCTTCACAGGTGATCTACGACAGGTCCGGTGCATCTATAGCAGATGTGGATGAAAGCGAATTTGATTTTGACAAAATATTCGATAAGGCAGATTGGTTTCATACAACAGGAATTACTCCTGCATTAAGCGAAAAATCTGCAGCACTTACAGAAACAGCATTGAAAGCTGCGAAATCGAAAGGCATTACCACAAGCATCGATCTCAATTACCGTAAAAAATTATGGAGCAAAGAAAAAGCAAGAGAGGTGATGACCAGGCTTTGCCAGTATGTGGATGTATGCATTGGTAATGAAGAAGATGCAGATACCACACTTGGCTTCAAAGCAGAAGGCACTGATGTTACCAAAGGTGAATTGAACCTGGAAGGATACAAAGGCGTATTCAAACAAATGAAAGAAAAATTCGGATTTAAATACATCGCCTCTTCACTAAGAGAAAGCCATAGCGCTTCTGATAATGGATGGAGTGCCCTGGTGTATGACGGCAATGAATTTTATCATTCAAGGCAATATGAAGTACGCATTGTAGACCGGGTTGGTAGTGGTGATTCATTTGCCAGCGGTTTTATTTACGGATTAGTTACAGGAATGTCCTTGAAAGATGCTGCAGAATTTGGCGTAGCTGCTTCCGCATTGAAGCATACCATTCCAGGCGATCTTAATCATGCGACCTTGAATGATGTGACTGAATTGATGAAGGGTGATGCATCTGGTCGTGTGCAGCGCTGAGGTTTTAATTCTTAAATTCAATCTGAACTCTTTGAAGTAAAGAAACATCGGTAAAAAAACGTAAACTTTTTAACCTTGATTATAGACACTATAGAAAACTCCGCGAAATATTTATCTCTACATCCTCATTTCGCGGAAGCATTTGAATTCATCAAAAGCCAAAACCTGGAAGCATTTGAAGTAGGTAAATATCCAATCGTTGAAACAGAGGTACATGCATCGGTTTCATTAAAAGAAGGAGTGAAACAGGAGGAAGCAAAATTTGAAGCACACAATAATTTTATAGACATACAGGTGTGTCCAACCGGTTCAGAGCAACTGGGATGGAAGCCACGTAATAAATGTGTTGATATAAAAAGTGAATACAATATGGAAAAGGATGTGATTTTTTACGGCGACAAGCCGGATACTTATTTTAAATTGAATGCAGGTCAGTTTGCCATTTTTTATCCTGAGGATGTACATGCACCAATGATCGGCGAAGGATTGATAAAGAAGCTGGTAGTGAAAGTGAAGTTATGATAGGAATGGATAAATCTGTAATTGGTATATGGCTAGAAGCAAAGTTTGGATTAGTGATTAATACAATCTATCACCTTGTATCAACAATAAAAATGATAATTAACTATGAATAAAAAAGAAGAGATATTAAAACTTATTTCTGAACAGGGAGTGTTACCCTTATATTTTTATAAAGACACTGAGGTTAGTATTGAAGTATTGAAAGCATTATACAGTGCAGGCATCAGGGCAGTGGAATATACCAACAGGGGAGAAGCAGCATTGAATAATTTTAGAATGATGCGTGACGTTTGTAATAAAGAGCTTCAAGGTATGTATCTGGGTGTAGGTACTATCAAAAATGCAGAATCTGCGCAGGTCTTTATAGATGCCGGAGCAGATTATCTTATTAGTCCCGGGCTTGTTGAAGATGTAATAAAAATAGCTGATGCCAATAATATGCTTTTTGTTCCGGGTTGCATGACACCATCTGAAATAATCAGGGCTGAGCACTTGGGTGCTGTAATGATAAAATTATTTCCCGGAAATATTCTTGGTCCTTCTTTTTTGAGTGCTATCAAAGAATTATTTCCAAATCTTTTATTTATGCCGACTGGGGGTGTTGAATTGGATAAAGACAATCTTTCGGGTTGGTTCAAGGCAGGTGTAAGCGCGGTGGGAATGGGAAGTAAACTGATCACAAAAACAGCTTTAGAAAGCAGAGACTACGAAAGAATAAAATCAGATACGCTCAAAACCATACAACTGATCAAAGAAGTTAGGACTAATAAGTAAAACCCTTTTACTAAAAACTAAAAACATGTCAATAACTGTGGAAACAGCAACGAGGTCAAAAGATTTAACCAAATTGCCCCCCGTTGGAAAATACCGATGGACTATTTGTGCCCTATTGTTTTTCGCTACTACTGTTAACTATTTAGACAGGCAGGTTTTAAGTCTTTTGCAACCGTATCTCTCTGATCCGGCTATGTTTAACTGGAGCAATACGGATTATGCAAATATTACAGCAGTATTTCAATTTGTTTATGCGTTTTCTATGTTATTCGCAGGGCGTATTATAGATAAGCTGGGTACAAAAAAAGGATATGCCTGGGCTATCATTATATGGTCTCTTGCCGCTATAATGCATGCATGGGCCATTCCAATTGGTGAATCCATTTCTACTTTTTTAGGATGGGCAGGTATTGCTGGTTTTTCAGTATCTGTTTTAGGTTTTATGTTTTCACGGGCTTTATTAGCATTCGGTGAAGCAGGTAATTTTCCAGCAGCCATCAAAGCCACCGCAGAATATTTTCCAAAAAAGGAGCGGTCTTTTGCAACAGGTATTTTCAATTCAGGTACTAATGTAGGAGCCATACTTGCCCCACTTACTGTGCCCTGGATCAGGGTAAACTGGGGATGGGAAGCAGCTTTCATTGTAATGGGTCTCATTGGATTTTTATGGTTGATAATTTGGCTCATTTTATATGAAAAACCTGAAGTACAAAAAAAACTTTCTGCTGCTGAACTGGAGTATATCAATAGCGAAGAAGAAAAGGCATCACTAACCCTAGAAACTCCAAAAGAAAAAGTTTCGTGGATAAAACTTTTTAGTTACAGGCAAACATGGGCATTTACTTTCGGTAAATTTTTTACAGATGGTGTATGGTGGTTTTTTTTATTTTGGTTGCCAGCTTATTTAAAAGTACAATATGGTATAGTGGATAAAGCAGTGATGTTGCCATTGGCTTTATTATATACGATGTCAATGATAGGGAGCATCGGAGGAGGCTGGTTTCCTATGTACTTTATCAGAAAAGGTTATACAGCTTATGATGGCAGGTTGAGGGCCATGTTTGTTATAGCACTATTTCCTCTTGTAATTTTCGGGGCTCAACCGCTTGGCACTTACAGTTATTGGTTACCTGTAATACTTATCGGGATCGGGGCAGCAGCACACCAGGCATGGTCGGCAAATATTTTCACTACTGTTTCAGATATGTTTCCTAAAAAGGCAATTGGTTCAGTTGTAGGCATAGGTGGCATGGCAGGTGGTTTGGGCGGTGTTGTCATGTCGAAGCTTGGTGGAGCTTTATTTGACCACTATAAAGCATTAGGACATATTGAAACCGGCTACACCATTATGTTTGCCATTTGTGCGGTTTCTTATTTGTTTGCTTGGATGGTAGTAAAATTGCTGGTACCGAAGTACAAACCGATTAATGACCTGTAAACTATAAGTTATGGTACCTATACTACATCTGCAAATCAATGCTGCGATAATTTTAGGGTATGACATATTGTGATGTAAGAATTCGTTAGTCTAATAGATATCGAATTAGTATTTTACATTCAAAAGTCATCGATTGCTTTTGTACAGCTAAATTCAAATATTTGTTCTCCAAATCAATTACAAGAATAGTGTTAAATGCTATGTTAGCGAGCCTTGCTTCATGTGCTGATAATAGTCAAAAAGAGATGGAACATAATCGATCATCACCAGAAGAATTAAAAGTTGATATTGTTCCACCAAAATTGGTGTGGATACCTGGTGGCACTTTTCAAATGGGTACAAACGAGCCTCAATTTCCGGATGCACAGCCTCTTCATACTGTAACGTTAAGCGGATTTCTAATGGACGAGCATGAAGTGACGAATGCAGAATTTGAAAAATTTGTAAAGATTACAAACTATAAAACTATTGCTGAAAGAAAACCAAATCCTGCGGATTATCCTGGCGTTCCTCTAGAAAGCATAGTACCTGGATCAGGGGTGTTTAAGCCACCCTCTCATGCGGTATCATTAGACAACCCTTTGCAATGGTGGCAATATGTTGCAGGGGCAAGCTGGCATCATCCATTTGGTCCTCATTCTTCAATTGAAGGACAGGAAAATAATCCGGTTGTACATGTTAGTTATGAAGATGCAATTGCTTATGCAAATTGGGCCGGTAAAAGGCTTCCAACAGAAGCAGAATGGGAGTATGCGGCACAGGGTGGAAGAGGCATTCAAAAATATTATTGGGGCAATGAACTGAAGCTAAACGGTAAGTGGGTAGCTAATATATACCAGGGTGATTTTCCGCATACAAATACAAAGCAAGATGGTTTTGAAGGAATTGCTTCTGTAAAATCATTTCCTCCAAATCCATATGGATTGTACGATATGGAAGGAAATGTTTGGGAATGGTGCAATGATTTTTACAGGCCTGATTATTATAAACAAAGCCCATCTAAAAATCCGCAAGGTCCTAAAGACAGTTATGATCCTGAAGAGCCGGGTATGGTAAAAAGAGTGCAAAAGGGAGGTTCATTTATTTGCAGCGATGAATATTGTGTTCGTTACAAACCTGGCAGCCGCGGTAAAGGTGAGGTGAGCAGCGGAAGCAATAATTTAGGATTCAGATGTGTAAAAGATAGTATTGTTGAAAACAGTAAATAGAAATTAAATAACTCTTATTAATTAATCCGATTAGGCGTATGGAAAATTAGTAGACATGCAAAAATTAACCTTCGTTTCGTTGCCCTTTCTGCTGTTGGTAATTCTGTTTTTCACCAGTTATAAAACTGATTTTTCTAAAATTGAAACATTAGACAAACAGAAATACAATGTACTGTTTATTATTGTTGATGACCTGCGCCCCGATCTTGGTTGTTATGGTAATAGAACAGTGCAATCACCCAACATTGACAGTCTTGCTAAACGGGCTACAGTGTTTAAAAAACAATTTGTAACTGTGCCTTCCTGCGGGCCCTCCCGTGCAAGTTTACTTACCGGTAATTGGCCCCGTACTGCAACTGATCTATCCAATGATGTGCTGGAGATTAGAAAATCCAAAAATATAAAAACAAGTCCGGAGTCGTTTGTAGAAAACCTAAAGCTTAATGGTTATTATACAGTAGGTATTGGTAAAATTAGTCACTCACCCGATGGATATATTTACAAATATCTGGAGCCGAAAGGAAAGGAAATGGAATTGCCAAACAGTTGGAATGAAATGCTGCTCGATCCCGGTAAATGGGGCACCGGCTGGAATGCTTTTTTCGGCTATGCCAACGGAACAAACCGCAATGAATTAAAAGGGGAAACAAAACCTTATGAAAATGCTGATGTGGATGACGAAGGTTACCCGGATGGATTAACCGCCAATTTTGCAATAAAAAAACTAAAGGAGCTTTCTGTAAAAAAACAGCCGTTCTTTATGGGAGTTGGTTTTTTTAAACCACATCTTCCATTTAATGCACCCAAAAAGTATTGGGACCTGTATGATGAATCGCAAATTCCATTAACACCTTCGCCGGATATACCTAACAATGTAAACCCTGCAAGCTTGCATGAAAGCGGAGAATTTAACGGCTATAAAGGGGGAGATGAAAAAGCAACTTTATCTAAGCCATTATCCGATGCCTATGCCCGAAAATTAAGGCATGCCTATTATGCTGGTATAAGTTATATAGATGCGCAGATAGGAAAAGTATTTACAGAACTGAAGCAGCTTGGTCTTGATAAAAATACAATTATAGTGTTATGGGGCGATCATGGTTGGCACCTGGGAGATGACAGGGTTTGGGGTAAACATACCATTGCTGAATGGTCCCTAAGAAGTCCGTTAATTATAAAAGTGCCAGGGATAAAACAGGGAACGTCGTGTGATAAAATTGTGAGCTCAATTGACATCTATCCGACGTTGATGGAATTGTGCAAAATAAAAATGCCTCATAAAGCGGACGGTAAAAGTATAGTCTCTTTGTTAAGCGCACCGAAGAAAAGTAACTGGAATAATATTGCTTTCAGTTACTATCGCAATGGAATCTCTTTGCGGACAGAGCGGTACCGTTTTACAAAATATTTCAAAAAGGAACAGCCTGTCGAAGAATTGTATGATAATTATAAAGACCCTTATGAAAATAATAATATCGCTGCAAAACATCCTGATGTTGTTAAATACTTACTACCAATTTGGAAAAAGGGAAACACCGGTTTATATGATAAACCCGGCATAAACACAGAGAACTAAATTTTTACATATGAAGATACCATTCTCTGCTACTGTTCATTATCATTACTGTTCATCTATTGTAATCTATGTATAAAAGTTTTACATCTAAAATCCTGTTACTGATTATTCTTTTCCCCTATCAGGGGTTGACACAGACCCGAACAAAGTGGTTTAAAGGAAATGTACATACTCATTCCTTGTGGAGTGATGGAAATAATTTTCCGGAGATGATTATGGATTGGTATAAATCAAATGGTTATGATTTTATTTCACTTTCCGATCACAATATACTTGCAGAGGGAGAGAAATGGGTATCCATTCCTGCACATCCTTTTCGCCAGAGAGGTTTTAAGAATTACCTTGAAAAATATGGGGAGGATTGGGTTATTTACAAAACAGATTCCGCAGGCTTGATTAGTGTAAGATTAAAAACACTGGCTGAGTATAAACCACTTTTTGAGGAGAAAGATAAATTCCTGATCATGCAGGCTGAAGAAATCTCAGATCAATATCAAAAAAACCCCATACATCTTGGCGCTATCAACATCCAGGAACTCATTAAACCGCAGGGAGGCAACAGTGTGGCGGAAGTAATGCAGAATAACCTTGATGCTGTGTATGCGCAACGGGAACGAACAGGAGAATCTATGTTCGCACATATTAATCATCCAAATTTTCAATGGGCTATTAAATTGGAAGATATGATGCAGCTGAAAGGGGAACGCTTTTTTGAAGTTTATAACGGTCATCCACATGTGCATAATTATGGAGACTCTACTACGATGGGAATGGAAGAATTATGGGATAGGTTGCTCATTCATTACATAAAAGAGGGTAAGGATCTTGTTTATGGCCTTGCTACAGATGATGCTCATGATTTCCTTGAATACAAAGTAGGCACAAGCAATCCCGGGCGTGGGTGGATCATGGTAAAGACATCAGAGTTAAAGCCTGCTGCATTAATTGCTGCTATGGAAAAGGGTGATTTTTATTCCACCACAGGTGTTGCGATTGAGGAACTTGAATTTACTAATCGAAAATTAAAAGTTGTAGTAAAGCCTGAACAGGGAGTTGAGTATAATATACAATTTTGGGGTGCAGGTAAATTCAGGGGCAGTAAGGATAAAACCGGTGTGTTGCTTAAACAAGTAAAGGGCACCCGTGCCAGTTATAAGTTTCGGACGAAAAACCTTTATGTAAGGGCCAAAGTGATTTCGAACAAACTGAAAGATAATCCTTATACAGAAGGCGATTTGGAGACCGCCTGGACCCAGCCGGTTAGAAAAAACTGATACTGTGCTTCTCAGCGAACGTTGCAGTAATTCTTAGGTCAAAACCCGTGCTGGGATAATAACAGTAGAAAAAAATGTATCGAATGAAGTTATTTAAATTGATCCTGCTTTTCATGGTCTTGACTATTGTAAGCTGTGCAAAAAAAACAGTACAAAATTCAACCGTACCGTCACTTGCTGTACGTTTTGATGGAAATTTGCGTGTGCTATGTTATAATATACATCATGCCAATCCCCCATCAAAGCCAAATGTAATAGACATGGCTGCTATTGCCAATGTCATTAATCAGCAAAAGCCACACCTTGTGGCATTGCAGGAAGTTGATGTTAATACAACCCGCTCCGGCGTCACTTTAAATCAGGCAGAGGAATTGGGTCGGCTTACAGGCATGAAAGCATATTTTGGAAAAGCAATTGATTATGCAGGAGGAGAATACGGTGTTGCCATATTATCAAAGTTCACAATGTCCGCAATGACTAATAATTCCCTGCCGACGGCAGATGGTACCGGTGGCGAAAGAAGAACATTGGTTAGTGCTCTCATCACTCTGGATAATGCTAAAAAATTAGTATTCGCAAGCACTCATCTTGATGCGCAGGCAAATGATACAAACAGGTTCCTGCAAATCAATAAAATTTTAGACATTTTAAAACTGCAACAATTTCCTGTTATCATTGCTGGAGATTTTAATGCTGTTCCGGGCACACGCATAATCAATGCCTTGGACTCGTATTTTACCCGAACATGCATTTCTGCATGCGGATTTACTATACCTGTTATTAATCCTTCCAAAACCATTGATTTTATTGCCTATGCACCCGGTGATAAATTTACTGTAATCGAGCATAAGGTAATCGATGAGAAGTATGCTTCTGATCATTTGCCATTGTTTTCAGTAGTGAGAATAAAACAGTAATTGCACAACTTCCAATTTATAGTTTCCTTGAAATGTTTTATTCTGCGAATGATGTTTTTCTTTGGAGAATGCTATTTGTCAAAATAATACCTTATTCTATATAGACTATAAGCAAGGTTAATACTGCTTACATTTCTGTACTTAACAAAAATTTACCCCTATTTTTTTCAAACTGATATACATTTGTACTGTATCAGCAACATGAACACTACAGCACATACAAAATACCTTCATTTCTACTCGTTACAAGCCACTGGTGTGTACCAGGTTGGCTTTGATATTTTCCGTTACTTATGCAGACGCAGGTACTGGTAGGATGAACCCTTAACCCCGGTCCCTATCAGTGAATTTTTTTCCGAGTAACTTTCTTAGGATTGGTTATCCTTTTCTCACAAATCGCTTATACAACGTGGATCAACAAAATATAATTATAAGATCAGCAACACCTGAAGACAAAATATTTGCTCCGGTGATTACTGATGAAATGGCGGCTTCTGCCCAGGCAAGAGGAACAGGTATAGCCAAACGCAGTCCTGAATACATTTGTCAAAAAATAGATGAAGGCAAGGCAGTGATTGCGCTGACTAATGATAATGTATGGGTGGGCTTTTGCTATATCGAAACCTGGGAAGGGGAATATGTTGCCAATTCAGGACTCATCGTGGCGCCAGCATTTCGGAAAAGCGGTGTTGCCAAAGCCATCAAACAAAAAGTGTTTGCACTAAGCCGTGAAAAATATCCTGACGCAAAAATATTCGGCCTCACGACCGGCCTTGCTGTTATGAAGATCAATAGCGATCTCGGTTACGAACCCGTTACTTATTCCGAACTTACCCAGGATGAAAAATTTTGGGAAGGGTGCAAAAGCTGCGTCAACTTTGATATACTCATGAGCAAGGAACGCAAAAATTGTTTATGTACTGCTATGCTTTATGATCCTAAAGACCATTACGAACCGGAAGAAACAAAAGAACACTTTCAGGAAAAGAGCAAAGTATATGAAAGATTTTTACAGGGAAAACGAAATCGCTTTCTCAACCGGATATTGAATAAAGACCGCGCCGGTAAACGCAAACTATCACTTGCTTTTTTAAATTTTTTCAATTTCTAATACCGCATTTCTATTTAATGGATCAGCAAACTGCAAAATACACTCCTTCAACTGGAAAGGGAAAGAAAGTAGTTCTTGGATTTAGCGGAGGTTTGGATACTACCTATTGTGCCAAATACCTGCATGAGGAAAACGGCTATGAAGTGCATAGTATCATCGTGAACACCGGAGGTTTTACCAAACAAGAGCTGAGTGAAATTGAACAACATGCTTATAGTTTAGGTGTAAAAACACACACTGCTATTGATGCTGTCGAAGACTATTATGAAAGAATAATCAGGTATCTGATTTATGGAAATGTATTGAAGAACCATACCTACCCCTTGAGTGTAAGTGCCGAAAGATTAAGCCAGGCTTTGCATATAACGGAACATGCCAAAAAATTAAATGCAGATGCCGTTGCTCATGGTAGCACCGGCGCAGGCAACGACCAGGTACGCTTCGATATGATCTTTCACATTATGATTCCCGGAGTTGAGATCATTACACCGATTCGTGATTTAAAATTAACCCGTGAAGAAGAGATCAGTTTTTTGAAAAGCAAAGGAGTAAAAATGAATTTTGAAAAATCTCAATATTCAATTAACAAAGGTCTTTGGGGCACAAGTGTAGGCGGCAAAGAGACCCTTGAATCGAAAGGGATATTGCCTGAGGATGCATGGCCAACACAAGTAACAAAAAACGGCAGCGAAGGGCTAAAACTCAGTTTTCAAAAAGGTGAATTGAAAAGTGTTGACGACAAAAGCTTCGATCATCCTGTACAAGCTATACAATATATACAAACCATTGCAGGACCTTTTGGCATTGGGCGTGATATACATGTAGGCGATACGATCATCGGAATAAAAGGACGGGTGGGGTTTGAGGCAGCCGCACCTATGGTGATAATAAAAGCGCATCATGCATTGGAAAAACATGTACTTACGAAATGGCAGTTGAGCTGGAAAGACCAACTGGCACAGTTCTATGGCAACTGGCTGCATGAAGGTCAGATATTAGATCCTGTAATGCGGGATATAGAAGCTTACCTCCAAAGTTCGCAGGCAACTGTTACCGGCGATGTATTCGTTCAATTGTTTCCTTATCGTTTTCAGATCCTTGGTATTGAATCTCCATTCGATCTGATGAGTGCTAAATTTGGAAAATATGGTGAAGAGAATAGCGGCTGGAGCGGTAATGATGTACGTGGTTTCAGCAAAATATTTGGAAATCAGACAGCTATTTGGAATGCAGTGAATAGGGGAGGAGGTTGAAGTTGATAGGTGGTTCAGTTGATAGGTTGATAAGTTGACCAGTTGGTAAGTTGATAAGTTGACAAGATAACAAGGGACAAGAATCAAGGTTCAAGTTGATGAGAATGAATGAAATACAGATGATAGAAAAACAGCGTCCAATCAATGTAGGAATTATAGGTGGTGCAGGTTATACCGGTGGCGAATTGATTCGTCTAATACTAAATCATCAGAATGCAGCATTAGGTTTTGTGCATAGCCGCAGCCAGTCAGGCAAAGAATTGCACTCTATTCACCCCGATCTTATAGGTGAGACTGATTTATCATTTACTGACCAATTGCCTTCAGCTAATAATTGGAATGATTTGGATGTACTTTTTCTTTGTGTTGGTCATGGCGAAGCAAAAGAGTTTTTAAAAGAAAATAATATTCCTCTTGACGTTAGAATAATTGATCTGTCACAGGATTTTCGTTTACTCCATACACAATCCGATGATCGAAATTTTATTTATGGTTTGCCTGAATTAAATAAAGAAGAAATAAAAAATGCAAGTCACATTGCAAACCCCGGATGTTTTGCTACTGCATTGCAATTAGCCCTGTTGCCGTTAGCAAAAGCAGGTTTTTTAAGTGAAGTTTATACTACCGGAATAACAGGCTCTACAGGTGCAGGTCAAAGCCTTTTACCCACATCACATTTTAGTTGGAGAGCCAATAATATACAGGCGTATAAAACGCTTAACCATCAGCACCTGCAGGAGATCTATCAATCCCTGCATCAACTACAATCTTCGTTTGCACCACCATCGAGGAAAGCAATAGAGATTAATTTTGTGCCTTGGCGAGGCGATTTTACAAGAGGAATATTTACTTCTTCTACAATTGCCTGCGACCGGAATATTGAAGACATGAATTCATTATACACTGAATTATATGCAGCGCATCCTTTCACACATATCAGCAAAAATGAAATTTCATTGAAGCAGGTTGTTAACACTAATAAATGTGTGATCCATTTGGAAAAGACTGGCAATAAACTGGTCGTACATTCTGCTATTGATAATTTATTAAAAGGCGCTTCAGGTCAGGCCGTACAAAACATGAACCTTATGTTCGGACTGGATGAATGTGCAGGGCTCAATCTCAAAGCAACAGCATTTTAAATGAAATTATTCGACGTCTATCCCATTCACGACATCAATATTGTAAGGGCAAAAGGTTCTTACGTGTGGGATGATGAAGGTGTGCCTTATCTGGATATGTATGGCGGGCACGCAGTCATTTCCATTGGGCATACTCATCCGCATTGGGTAATAAGAATTGAAGACCAATTAAACAACATTGCATTTTATTCCAATTCAATTCACATTCCAATTCAACAGGAGTTAGCAGATAAATTAGGTCAGGTCTGTGGTAAGAATAATTATCAGTTGTTCTTATGTAATAGTGGGGCTGAGGCAAATGAGAATGCAATGAAGCTTGCCTCCTTCCATACAGGTAAAAAGAAGATCGTTGCTTTTACAAAAGCTTTTCACGGCCGTACCTCTTTAGCAGTGGCTGCTACAGACAATCCTGCTATAGTAGCGCCTGTTAATGAAACAGAGAATATTATCTTTTTAACTTATAATGATGAAGAAGCTTTAGAACACTACTTTAAAAAAGAGGGCAATGCAATTGCCGGTGTTATCGTAGAAGCTATACAGGGAGTGGGCGGTATTCGAGGAGCCACAACATCTTTTTTAAAATCCATTCGCAGATTATGTGATGAGTACGGAGTTGTATTTATCGCTGATGAAGTGCAATGCGGATATGGGCGAACAGGTAAGTTTTTTTGTACAGATCATGCAGGAGTGGATGCAGATATTTATACAATGGCAAAGGGTATGGGCAATGGTTATCCTGTTGGTGGTATTTTGATAGCCCCACACATTGAAGCAAGACATGGTATGCTGGGCACTACCTTTGGTGGAGCACATTTAGCTTGTGCCGCAGCATTAGCAGTGCTTGAAATAATAGAAAAACAAAACCTGATAGAAAAAGCTGCTGAATATGGTGCTTATTTAATGGAATGTTTACACAAGTTCAAAGGATTAGAAAACATTCGTGGCAAAGGACTAATGATCGGTTTTGACGTAACGGAAAGATTGATAGATTTAAGAAAAAACCTTTTATTCAAACACAAGATATTTACAGGAGAAGCAAAACCTTCTGTCATTCGTTTGTTACCCGCACTTACTATTTCGAAAAGCGAGATTGATGAATTTTTAGACTTTTTGCAAGTTGAAGTGAGTGCGTTGATGAGGAATGAGGGATGATGGCGGATGTCAGATGTCTGATGACTGATGATTACTTTTTCGTTTGTCATCCTGACGATAGGAAGCCCGCCTGACCTGCAGGGCAGGGATCTCAAAGTGACAGTGTTTTAGGACTAAGATGTAAATAAAATAGAGCACGAGAATAGAACTTTAAATCTTTTTCAATTGAAACAATTCATATCCGTTGATGATGTCACAGATATTGATGCGCTAGTGCAAAAAGCATTGATGTATAAGCAGCAACCATTTCATTCCAAAACACTTGGTATCAACAAACGTATAGGTTGCTTGTTTTTAAATCCAAGTATGCGTACACGATTAAGCACACAGATTGCAGCGCAAAATCTCGGGATGGAAAGCATTGTTTTCAATGTAGGATCCGAAGGTTGGTCACTCGAGTTCGAAGAAGGTGTGATCATGAACGGAACTTCTGTAGAGCATGTTAAAGATGCAGCCCCGGTGTTTGGGAATTACTTCGACATACTGGCAATACGCACTTTTCCCCTTTTGAAAAACAGGGAAGAAGATTACAGCGAGCAGTTGATAAATCAATTTGTAAAATATTGCGGTATACCGGTTGTCAGTCTTGAGAGCGCTACATTACATCCATTACAAAG
>Ga0183260_10001126_pt1 | contig 22639 bp, 22 predicted proteins | sample AntDrymUQ4972206_2_FD_129768 | JGI IMG/M metagenome (GOLD analysis project Ga0183260, IMG submission 129768) | Polar desert sand microbial communities from Dry Valleys, Antarctica - metaG UQ497 (22.06) (version 2) (version 2) | ecosystem: Environmental > Terrestrial > Soil > Desert | place... | reverse complement strand
TTCTACTCATTAATTTTAGAATAATTATATAGAACAATTGTGAATAATTATCTTAATTTCTCTTTCCTCTAATCAAACAACATACATCAGACCCCATAAAATCACCGGCGAAAATGCCTATGAGGGGATCCATATCCGCCCCAAAATTCTTTAAACTGATTGCCAATGATCATAGGAGGAGATATTACAGTCATCGTCAAAAATATAGGTCTAGTTAAATAATCAATTGTCAGATAGGGATTGCTAAAATATGTAATCTTTTTAATATGTTAATACAAACATCATTTATGAAATTTATACCTAAACTGTTTTTACTACCGCTTGTATCTATACTAATGGCCTCTCTTGTAACACTGAGCTGTTTTGGCTCAGAATTAGATTCAAGATTAAAGAATGGCACATCCTATGGGGCCCAATTCAGTAAAACCAATCAATCTGACCTGGAAAGTAAGCGTGGCACTGATAACTCATCATCAACTTTGACTAGAGAACAGAATAAAGGAGTACTAATAGTGAAAGTAACCACATTAAATGGAGAATATGGAATGAATACGTCTTCTGATTTAACAGTGAATATTCATGCCAACGATCCCGTCCCAGATAACTTTAAAGGCAATACTTCCGGAACTGTAGTAAAATTATCAATGGGAATGTACAGTGTTACTACATCATCTATCCCTCACTACAATTCTTCCTTCTCCAATGACTGTAACGGTGGAATAATGAAAGTAGAAACAAAGAATTGCAACATCGTAATTGCATATTCTAAATCCTAGTAAGTGATGTATTTTTTGACATATAATATTCTTAAATATCACTATCATTATCACTATGATTTTGAAGATATCCACTAAACAATCTTTATATCTACCATGACAATCGCCAAACCCATTGAACCAGTTAATTCTATGTTTCAGATTAAAGATCACGATCAGTTAATAGCAGAAGATCCTGGTTTAACGGTTTTAGGATCAAGATTAATTCAAATTAAGCCAATTTGATTAATTTCAAGATACGTGCTGATTAAGTCCCTTCTCAGTAACAGTTAATTATGAAGATGGATTATAATAAAATTTTCATATTACTGTTATCTATCTTTATATCATTTTGAATCAATCTTCAGAAGCTGACGAATAATTCGTAGGTTAAAGTGAACTATTTAATATCCTGGGAAGGACACATCAGATTTTAAGCCTAACAAATCGATCAATCATCCTATGAGCACTGGTTACTAAAAGAGATGTTCCACTCCCCAATAGAATACCGCCTATTATATCAGTGGGATAATGAACTCCAAGGTATAATCTGGATAAACATACTAATCCTGCTTCGATTACGAGAATAGATGATGTCAATTTTTGCCTAAGACATTTTCTTAACAACAATAAAGATGGTATTGCACCAGCTGATACCATACTGGCATGACCAGAAGGATAGGACTCATCTAACGGTAATTTATTGACAGACGGTTCGTAATAAACAAGCGGTCTACCCCTGTCAACCAAGTCTTTTACCAATGTAGTGAAGGGGATAACAAATATAAATGAAATCAAAATAATTATGGCAACTATTCTACCATCGATTCCTCCAAATACAAACAACAAGATTGGAACAATAATCCAAAAATACTCTCGACCAAAATCAGACAAAATATTCATGAACTCGGTTACTACAGGGAAAAAGAAATAGCTTCGAGTCTGCAAGACACCAGTATCAAACTCATAAAAGATCCCATCCTCAGATAAGTTATTATGAAATTCAACAACATTATTATGAATTACGAGTGTAAGGACTGAGAAAATTCCCAATATGATAATAGAAGAAAGTAAATATTTGTTCATAACATCTTACTGATTGATTCAATAATAATGACATGAATTTTCATCTGTAGTTTTAGAATCATTTGTTAAACATCACTATCCGTTTGCTCTATAGTTTCTCTCAAATTTAATTGTAAGAGCGTAAAGAGACCTTCGGTTATTATGACGCCTTCACCCCGCAATAAGTAGACACAAAATTCAAAATCCACTTAAAAAAAAGTCTCTTTCTTCACTTTTGAACTGCTTGGTCTTTTGTATATAATACAGGATTATTACCCGTAGCAGCAGGTGCATTAGTTCCTAGAATGGGACTATCAGTATTTGGATGGCTACCAATTCTTGCAGGCTTAGCAATGGCTATGAGCCCAGTAACAGTCGTTACAAATTCCTTGTTACTTGGAAAATATAGATCATGTAAAAGAAATACATGATAATTTTTTTTGTTATTAATCCTATTGGATTTGCAGATTTATTCAAGACAAAGTAGCAACATCCTACAAAATAATTTATTGGCAGTCTTTAGTATTAGTTTACTTTAAGACATGATCATAATTAACAAGAATTAGATACGTGTTGTGTAGAAGGTAAGATCCCTTTTACGAAATAAATTTATGTATTAATTTAATAAATACTCTAGTGATCATATTTTTTTCCAAATCAGAATATAAGATATCTATCATCCTATCCCTTGTAATAATTTTATTCCCACCACTACGGTAGGAATATCACCTCCGATTTTAGATTTCATACAGCAGAAACCGTACTTGATAAAGGCGTATGCGCAAATGACTTCTGAGCCAGTTCCAAGTCTACAAATAGTTTCCATCCGGCTCATGAAAATAATAGTAGCCTCACAACTAGGGAACAAAATGGGCCAATGTCAATATTGGCATCTGGACATTTTGCAAACAACCAGATGGAAAATGGTATAGTAACCTGGATTCAAGGAGGACTATGAAATTTGGAGATCAAAGATTCTAGTGGTAAAGATATGAAATATCCAAACATGAGTGCGACTTTTAGTGCCAATTTTACCATGATAAAACCCGATGGAAGCCTTTCCCATAATCACCTGATAAATAATTTTACCTCAATTAACGTTATTTTTGCTGGAAATGACATAGTTGTTACAGGAGTATCAAGCATCCATTCCGATAATGGAACCAAATACGCACAGGTGCCAATCACCATTCACCTTATGGGCAAAAAGGTTTTGGGTTTAATGATTGATGTTAACAAAACTGGAGGTCATTTTTCGAGTTCTAATGAAATGTTTGGAACTCTAATCAGCGGAATAGGATTAGATGGTTCCAATACAAACAATACTACTAACCCTAATCCTAAAGATAATTTTACAAATTCGAATCACGCATACTGAAGTTAAATGACCCGTACTATGAACTAAACATTACAATTTAACATTTTTAATAAAATTTCTCTAGATATAGGTAGACAATGTAACTTAATTCACTTAAGACTATTTTTAACAGATACTGTACGAATGAGATATATGCTGTTAATTCAAGGCTAAAGTACTAGAATTTTGTTGCCAACCTCAAATTATTTAAGGCATTTCAGCGTAAATTTTCTAGCAAGATAGCTATTAGACTGATAAATCTCTAGGTTTTTTAGAAGTTCGAAGATCATAAATAAGATAACGGTATTTATAGCTCGATTTTGTATAATTTTATATAATTGAAAAATTATAGAATAAATGATATTTATTCTTGTAAGCGAAATACCAAATTCTTGATTTCAATATCTTTATTGTTTTCTATTTGTTTTCTTATTTCATGCTCATTTAGTTCGGCCGAGGCGCATTTCAGCCACTCTGCTCACTATAATAATGGGGATACAGGAATTGGGGATAAGTATATGGTTCTTCAACAAATGGAGCCAGAATACACCAAACCTAATGAATTATCGCAGATCCAGTTTAGCATTCAAGATAAACAAGGCAAAGACACGAGCAATGTAGTAGTGATGGTTGAAATTTATTCAACACTTACAAATGAACGATTGTCGGCTTATCCTTGGACAAGACTAGAATCAGGCGATTTCCAAATTCCCTATATATTTCCAAATGTAGGAAATTATCAAATCGTTTTAAGCATACTAAATGATAATTCCAATAATTCTAGTGACGATATTATCAATACAATTCCTACTTCACGTACAATATTAGGTGACAATTTAAACTGCAACTGTGAAAGAGCTGTATTTAATATCTCTATAACTGAATCATTTGGCTTCATTTTTATTACAGTGATTTACGGTTCAGTTTTTGGCGTGATCTTGATAATCGGATCAGTTTTAAGCTGGATGTTTCTAAGTAGAAGAAAAAGCAAAACAAATCCAATATCTAACGATGAATTCATTAAATATTCAGTCTTGTTTTTAGCACTTGGTGCGGCTATAGTTCACCTCGCAGTATATTCTGGTCACGCAACTTTAAGATACGAATACAGTATATTCCTAATATCCGCTGCAGGTGGACAACTTTTATATGGGATTTCATATATCTTCCTAATTTTCTCTGATGATAAACTAACGGTCAAAAAAACTGACAAAAAGTATATATCAAAAGAGTACTATAAAAAGTCTTTAATCTTAAACTGGATTGGACTGGTAGGGTCTTTGGTTCTAATATTTTTATACTTGTACTCAGTTATTTTTCCCCCTCCGCTTTCACCAAATTCAACTCCCGAAGATGTCGATCTTGGAGGAATTATTGCCAAGGCATTAGAGATAGTATTAGTAATTGGAATCATTTATTTAATGCGAACAGAAAAGAGGAGATATTTATATAGTATTCAGACATATGATGAGAAAAGTACATGATTTTTTTTAGAAAAATACTCGTTGATCCGCATATCGAATTGATACTAAAATGGAACGATATCACTTGAAGAACTATTTGATCGATTCGGTATAAGACGGCCTAAAAAGATAAGCACTCAGCAACACTGGAAATATTTTTGATCCCATGATTAATTATAATTCAGAGATAAATACACACTAAATTTATATTGCAATCCTGATGATATAATAAGTCGATGACATGTGTTTTTTATCATCATAAAGTTTACCTGTATTTTAGCTGGTCGGATTTTGATCGTCATCTTCGTTATCACCATCTCGGCCATCTTCATTGTTTGAGTCTATAAATTGGAAGGATCTTAATATGTGTCCAATTGTTTCTTGACTTTGCTTTGAATCAAATTTATCCACGATATTTTGGTAAGTAAGAATATATAAAACATCATCATGTATCAATAGAATCCTTTCCAAACCTTTGTCAGGAATATTAGTCAATCCCTCCATAGCCGTTAGGACTGACACTGTATCTGTACCATCTATCGCATACATGTTTTCCTCTATCTCTCCCACTACCCTTTCTTCTGGTGGCAAAATTAATTCTACTACTTCCTTTAAACCTCCTAATTTCTCTGCCATTTCTGTATCAGAGATTGATTGAGATTTCATAATTTTGAAGGAACTACTACCATTGTAAACTTGGACGTCGGAATACTTTGAAAACCTATTAATTTTCTCCTCAACGTTCCAGTCAGAAGGATATTCAAAACTGATTCCCAACCGATCATTAGAGTAGATAGTATAATTCAAATTGCTTTCAGTTGAATTATTTGATGCCAACGAACCGTAGACATGGTGGTATTCATAATATGTTAGAGTTATTAACCCAAAGCAGAAAACAGCACTATAAAATACCAATACTTTAAGACTATACATCCTATAAATATTATAGACATTAATTTAAAAATGATAACGCAAGATTGTTCATAACATTTTTCTATACTGGAAATACAGTAGCTCTGTCAAAGGGTCTCAGTTTCCATATCAATAATTTCTGCTAATCACATGATCTGGATTTCTCAATCACCATATTAAACACACAATGGATTTGTAACCAATTGATTTAGATTATACTTTACAATGGGATAGATTTTTGATGACATGACGTCACATCTACTGTCATAGGATCCCTTACTTGACGCTGAAACTTCAACTATTTTCGTCCTTTTCGTCAATTGCAAGCAGCCCATATTTTTACTTAAAAAGCGACCATCAATGCAATACAACACATCATTTAACAGCTATGTATAACCCTATTGACCAATTTGTCTGAAAGAAATGAATAGATTAAAGAGAGGACAATAAAGTGGACAAGGACAAGGGCAAGAATAAGTTCACTTTATTTGAAAGAGGCAAAATTAAATCTATATCAAAGGTCACTTCCCATATTACGATGAAGTGATAAAATGGACATTGTTGTATCATTTTTAGAATATTTGAATACCGCATTGAGTTTTGAACCTGCGTTAATATTATCCATCATTATAAGGACTTTGATTGTATCTGGAATTCTTCTTTTTGTAATAAAATGGATTGGAAGTAAAGGAGTCAGTCAATTAACCGCCTATCAATTGATCATAATATTGAGCCTTGGAAACATAGTGGCGGAACCTATGATTAATAGTGACACACCAATATTATCTATGGTTACTGTCGTAGTTATCATCATCGTATTATTCAAGCTGTTAGATTATGTAAGTGCCAAAAATAAAAGGATGGAGAAAATAATAAATCCAGACGTCATAGAATTGGTCAAGGATGGGCAGATGGATGAGGAAGGAATGATAAAAGCTAGAATAGGCATGAAAGAGTATCAATCTTTTATGCGATTGGCAGGAATAAGAGATATACATGAAATAGAAACTTCAAATTTAGAAATAAATGGCCAAATAAGTTTCATTAAAAAAGAACGACACGGTTGACACACAACCAAGGTCATATTTGGTAAATTGAAATCTAGATCTTTTCACTATAAAGACAGCACACCGAAACTATGTGAACAAAGCATGAATCTATTATTATCAGAAGGTATCAAAAATATCAGATAGAATTTGTCTGATGTAATTCATTTTAGAGACCTTTTGGACCTGACCCCTTCTTCATGTTAATACTCTAACGGCATCTTTAACACTCATCTTCAGAAAAATGTGGAAAGCAAGGTCATGTAAATTGTTGGCACTTACATAGAAGACATCTGTGGTCATAAAATTTTGGACCATTAGGTTCATCCCTGTGTTCTTTCTTTGAATGGGTACAATTTTTACATATTAATAATTGAAAACTAGCATCATTCATTACTTATTATTTGCCCTACAAATATATTAATGTTGGAAAAATTACTAGGCAATAGTAATTTCAGGCTATCAATAAAGGCGTTTAGGTTCGCCAGAATTTGATAACATCCTCTCAAAAGGCTCGCTGTTTTACCCTACAAAGGTGACAAGTCATGGGTGAAACGTATGTCAAGAGTTTATAGACAATAATATAGACAATATCGTAAAATCCAGACTACGAGATTAGAATGGGAAATTCAAAGTATATCAATCATCATGTAATAACTGAATGATTTCTGGATTCGATGGATTCGATGGATTAATTACATTTACGTCATGAGACTTCATTTACAAACCCCATTTTTCTTCCTGTAGTGGAATAATCTAACTTTAATTAATAATATCACCAACTGGGCGTATTATAGGCCAAATTAATCAAATAATACACGGACTCCAGAAAATGTGCCAGGATCAAAAGAGACCATCTCGTAACACTTGAATCTTGTGAAAAATTCTACCGCCAAGTGATTGCAGAAGATCTTCTCATTAGATTATCTTTCAATTAGCTGTTTCCTCTTAGAAACCAGGACCTAATATAATTTTATATAAGATGAAGCCTAATAGTTATTGATGTCATATAGCAAGAATGATGATGAAGCAACAATTGCAAACGTGCCAAAGCGTACTAAAGGTAATAACCACATGTACTTCCAAAATGAAAACTTCCAAAATGAAAATACTCAAAAGAATAATACTGATTGAAATTAACCAAAGATAAGGCCGTACCTTTCTGGCCTCTTGAATAAAAGAAAGAATGAGAATATGATGATAGTGTTTTAGATCCATAAAGATGGATGGGATTTTTCTCATTAAATCATCAAAGAACATAAAGCAATATTTTACCGAATGAAATGAAGATATGATCGAATTCAAAGGATTAATGATAATAAGTACAATAACGAAGAATTTTCAATAATTTGGTAGAATAATTTGCAATAAGCAACTTGCGATAAAATATCAAGGTTGATAGAACTTACATTATTGTGAACTGGATCATATTTATGCTCCTTTCCGTGATGTGGTAGACCCGTATTCATTTACAAGCGCAATAATTAGCATATTACCGAGGTCAGTGCTTGGCGATATATCGCTCTAAAAAGGGAAATTTTACTTTATGTAAGTACAAGCATGGATAATCAGTTAAACCCTTTTACTATTCCAAAGTAAAAAAATTTGACTCGTTATCAATGTTTTATACGTTCTTATATGAGGAAATGTATATATAGGCATGAGAAAACTTATTGAAGTCATTAATAAGAGAAATCAGCTTAATAACCCTAAGAATGGCAACACCAGGATAAGAAATAATACTGAAGGGGTTAGATTCATTGAGACATTTCATAACGGCAGCTGGAGATATTCTCGTACATGTTAGATAACTAAATTTAAACCGTAAAATAGGATCCCTAGTCAATGGATTTGCTTATTATCGTCTCAAATCCATTCCCGCTGAATAACCTTTGAAGACATTTAATTCGTGACATATTATTCGTCTATTCCAATATGCACAATGCAAGTAATTCAATACTCTGTTAAATATACATAATGGCAATTGGCTGATTTAGTCCATTTGTATGAAAATAATAAATAGAAAGTATCAAAAAGTCTTGAAGATCTACTTTTTCTGAAATGCATAATTACCATCATAAATCATTTAAATCATAACAGCAAACAAAAGATCCTCAATTGGTGGATATTCAATGCATAGATATCATCAAGAATTTGGGCCCATGTAAGTATTGGAGTCACCAGGTATTTTGCTATGAAGAACGTAAATTACAATTTATCTTTGGAATCAACTTTAAAGATATTTTTCCCTTCGATAGGTACAAAAGTGTAATTATCAAGGAGAATAAAAACTACATTAAAAATCTAAATTAAAATTAATATACATATGTGAAAGTTTATGCTTGGATGGTGAATAATCTTGTCAGATTACCATTTTGATTTTCATTATTGAGTTTCCGGAACTATGTAAGCATAATAACAAGTTCAACGTATAGAGAACGTCGAGGATGAAGGAATAAAGATGCCAATGCTTATGTTAAAATGTAAAACTTGTGGTATTATTTTTAGTGGAGTATATGCAGACAACATGAATGAGTTTAGAAATCAGTCCGAGAAGAATCCAAATTCAACATATAAATGCTCTAAAGGGCATTTGAATGATTATGTACTTGAGGACTATGTGGATCTGTCATAAATTCAGGATATTCAAATAATGCCATCTTAATCATGTTTTTGTGTAGGTTAAAATATAAAGTAACAAGGAAGGATGACTAATACTGAATTATTGTATTAACAATCTCAAACAACAATAACGACAGTTACATCGTTCCAATTTGTAAGAGGTGATTCTCATTTTTTATGCTTTTTAAAATGATATATATACATATTATGGTCGTAAAATTTGGATCAAGTATTCCATCCAGTAGAATATGACCTTCAACAAGATCATCCAATTGTACTGCAATTGTGGAATCATATTCATAATTAGCATATATAAAATTGATTTTGCTAATTCTACTTCATTTATTTGTTTTATTTCTTGCGATAATAATCCTTAATCCAAAATACCTTTTTTTAATATATGTATCTAATAGTAGAAATATTATGAAGAACGGTATTCGATATTTCTCTGTTCTAATAAATACATACTTTTTAGGTCTTAATCATTGGATTTTGCTTTATATTTTTTATTATTTGATGCTAGATCATTCACTAATGCATCTATTTGTGTATCAGTATGAGAGATATCGAGTCCTCTTTGTTTGATTTCATTTATTACATCTCCAATAACAATATTATCTATTTGGATATGACGTTCTAAGATCCTTAAAACCACGAATGTAGGATGAGGTGCATTTTTAAATAATGGAGAAAACTTGCTATAATGATAGTGAAGCGCATCTATTTCAGCAATAGATAGATTATCACATTGTGATACGTCAGATACCTTTTTCTTTGCTTTTTTTAATATTTCTATTTTAGCTGATGGTTTTTCTTGTTTAACTTGTTTATTCGGCATTTTATTTTTGACGCTCGATGTCATAAGTTATTTTCTTCATTTTATTATTTTCTTAAAGCATCTATTGAATATAAGTTTGTTTTTTACTTGGTTTAAAACTTTAATCCTTAATTCATTCGTATATCTCATGGAATTCAACCCTAATCAAAGATATAAGAAAAATAGGATCATTTAGCGAAAAGGTGATGTCTATATATTCAAAAAATCATGTAATAATAAATGAATGACAATAAATCCAATATTTTGGTTCCATTTGATGCGACTGAGCTGTCAGTAAAGGCCTTAGATAAAGCTAGAGATCTTGCAGCAAACCAGAGTTCTACGATAATTGTTTTGTATATTATTGATGATACAAGCTTCTATCCTAAAGAAATTGCAAAGTTTATTTCAAATTTGGACGATCTTGATAAAGCTAGGCATTATTATGAGAAATCAATTAGGGAGGGAGCTGAGATCATGATTGGAAATGAGGTAGATAGATTAACCCATGAAGGTGTTGCAGCCAAGTCAATAATTCGAGTAGGCCATCCGGCAGATGAGATCCTTACCGTATCTAAAGAAGAGAATTCGAGTATGATAGTAATGGGTAGTAGTGGATCATTGAAGAAAAGGCATGATAGAAAAGGTATAGGAAGTATTTCTCGATGGATTTCGGAAGTAGCAACGTGTCCAGTCGTTTTGGTAAGATAACCAAAATATAGTAAATACCGGTAAAAAATGTGTAAATATCACTGAATTTGTATTGTTATTACATTTCCTTATATGTCGTGGGTGTAATATACAATCTATTACTATGATGACTTATAAGTTAGATAAATATGATAAATTCTCATTAAAAATTCTAATGGTTTCTACCGAATATCCACCCATTCCCGGAGGCGTTGGGAGGTATGCAAAGAATCTCACAGAGGGATTAAAAAGATCGGGTATGGAAGTTTCTGTTTTATGCAACGAGAAAGGAAAAGGGGATTATCTGGGTATTGATCCCGAAAATGGCAATAATTCAAAAATAATACTAGATGTAATTGATGAGTATGTCCCTGATCTTGTGCATATACAATTAGAACATGGACTTTATGGACTAAAAATGGATGCCATCAATCCAAGTAACTTAAGTACCAACATAGACGAATTTTATAAAGAATGTAAAATACCCATAATTACGACATTTCATTCTGCATATCCCCTACGACAATGGATGGAGCTATCAAAACACCCTAATCTATTGGATAAAAACATGATTACTTTTCCGATTAATCTAAGCAAGCAAATAATAGCCTATTGGAAACGTTTCATAAACTACCGATCTTTTAATACAGCAAACAAGCAAAAAATGCAAATGAGTCAGGCTAATATCGTTTTTTCAAATTATTTGGCCAAATTAATATCCGAAAATGAAAATATCAGTAATGACGGAAAAACAATGAAAAATTTTACTGTGATATACCATGGTGCAGAACCAAATTTGAATACGCCTTTAAAGAAAAAGGAGGCAAGAGAGGCATACTCCTTACCACTAGATCGTAAAATAGCTCTATTCTTTGGATTCATGACGCATACAAAAGGTTGGGACATATTGAATAATTTGGATATTCCGGATGATTGGGCGATGGTAATTAATCAATCTGAAAATTTATACAATACAATAAAGCCGTCTTCAACTGAGGGTCATGATAACCAGAAAAGAGCTCCACACACAGAAAGGAAAGATACACATCATAGTAAAATAATTAATTTGAATCGAGGATTCTTAACAGATAAAGAACTTTCAGTTCTTTTTTATGCATGTAACATAATCATCCTTCCCTATACCGTAACCTCAGGTTCAGGGGTAATGTTTGATGCTCTCGCTCACGGATTACCATTCATAGCAACTGATTTGGGTTTCTTCAGAGAATTTGCAAATAAAGGACTAGGGATAGTAGTAAAAAGAAGACCTAATGAATTTGCCAAGGCAATAAAGAAACTAGAAGCTAATTACTCTCAGTATACTAAAAGAATTGAGGAATTCAATAAGGAATTAACGTGGGATAATGTTGCGTTGCAGCATTTTGCACTTTATAACACAGTTTTAGGTAACACGGGAATCAAAAACAATCTATTCCCTTATGCCAGCCCATAATAGAAATTCAATAGTTTGCTAATTTTATAATAACCGACACTTAGGCTCTATGCTCGATGGATTCGTAAAACTAATAGAGCCCAGGCCAATTTTGGTCCAAATTCATATATTATAGAAGTGATTATTTTTTTAAATCTCTGAGAATAACATGGAATTACATAATTTTGAACTTGTTTTCACTGCATACCATAGCACTTAATAGTAAATATAAAAGGTAATGATTTGAAGGTTTTCTAAAATCATTTAATAGAACAAGAGAATAATACATAAACGATAGACAGTGAAATTGCCACTCTGTTTTTATTCTATTCTGCGATAAAATTAGTTTTCTTAAGCCTACAATATTTCATTGAGTTAACGACACATGATAGATTAACTATTTTGAAAAATATAATCTACAAGATCGCTTATTTTGGCCGTTGCAACGCAACACACCTTGTCCGCACCACCATAATAAACAAAAAGTTCTCCATTGATAATGCAAGCACCTGTGGGAAAGACCACGTTGTTTACATCGCCATATTTCTCATATTGTGTGGTAGGTACTAAAATTGGTTCTTTGCTTCTACAAATTATTTTATATGGATCTTCTAAATCAAGAAGTGCAGCACCAGCACTGTAGGTTCTGTCTGCACTCACACCATGATATATCACTAACCAGCCATATTTTGTTCTAATAGGCGGAGAACCAGCACCGATCTTTAATTCTTCCCATTTTTGTTCCGGTTTCATAAGCAAAGTATGGGTTTCAAACCTTGTCAAAGTAGTTCCCTCTCCAATCCATATACTAGGTTTATCTATTCCGTATGCGTTACCTACCCAAGAACTTGGTCTATGCAGGCAGAAGTAGGCCATCTTTTCGCCATTCAATGTATTTTTAGAGGCCAATTTGGTTGGAAAAAGAACCACATCTTTGTTATCCATCCCTTCATTTGTAATGATGCCCAGTCTTTCAAATTTTGAATAATCTCCAGTAGTTGCTAATGCGGTTGATACCATTGGACCTTTTTTTGGACGATCAGGTAATACTACATAAGTAATGTAGATTTGATTGTCGATTTCGGACAATCGAGGATCTTCGATACCGAATTTTTCGTAGTCCAATGTTGGATTAAACGCTATTCCATCACGCCTACTAAAGAGATATCCATCATCACTGGATGCATATCCTATTCTTGAAAGGTAGTGTTCATATTCTCCGATCGCACGATAAAGCATATGAATTTTTTTTCCATCATATAATATGGCACAGTTAAAAACAGCTTCTGATTCCCACCAGTTATTCTTATTGGGAATAAGTATAGGATTATTTGAATATCTTTTTAGGATTTCGGACTTCAATTGGATAGATCGCTAATACAGAATTTATCCTTTGAGATGATGTTGCTCATAATTGGTATAGACATTGAATACGGTTGTTTCCATGGTATTTAAATAGCATATTAAAAGCAATGTTTTCCGGGATGGTGGCCTGGGATGTGCTTATACTTATTGGCACATAGATAGTCTGTCGATTTTATAAACAAGCTAATTACAATTCTATTTTCATAAAGAAAATTGCGAAGAAAATGGCAATAATGATGAATAGTGTGAATTAGAAATATCATAGAAATGCACTCATGTTCAAGTAGAAGTAGGCACGCATGTCATTAAATGACTAATGGAAATGAGTCAAAAAAAATAACTTTATGTAAATTGCTGGCACTTACAAAATAAACAGCGATGATCATAAAATCTTGGGCCGCTGGGTTGTTGTCTATGCTCATCCTTTGAATGGGTACAATTCTTACACATTAGCAATTGAAAATTATCCATGTTACTCACAAGTTAATATATACATGATACAATATTAAGGATTACCAAAAAGGTACTAAATGGTATATATAATCAGATAAAACTGGACCTAAAGTAATTGCAATAGAACCTAAAAAAACTTCTTTTATTATCTAACCATCATGTTTCAACAGATCTCAAGATTTGGTGATCGCTGCTAATGGCAATATTTTACACATATAAGATAAAATGCGCAAATTCCTCTCGTTTGACTTTTGGGCATTTTTGCTTGGAACTTTAGCCTTCATTTTGGAGAGATATCATAGGGGCATATTTTACCATTTCAAATAATGACACGGTCATCATATTTATACGAGGTAAAAATCACATCATCAAAGAAAAATTAATACTGTCTGAGCTGATGAGATTCAAGACATTCTTTAGAAACACTTACACCATATATCTTTGCTATAAACAAGACCAGAGCATATTGATATTGATGTCTTTACCGGAATACGAATAAGCATCCATAACATGAAATGCAATTCTACAAACTGGTAAAAACTTTATTTTTTTGAGATAAAACTATATAATAATTATAATATTATGAGATGGTGAAGGGCTCTAGTTTGCACATATCTCTTCATTTTCATAAAATCTCCTGCCAAATTCCTTAGAGATTTCTTCTTCTTTTATAATCTCCCCTCTTCGTCCAGGAGTTCGCATCATTTGCTGTCTAACACTCCTTCTTTCGTCGTCTAACTCAGTAAATCCTCTTTCACTATCATTTATTTGCTGTTTTTTAGTTTTTAATTCTTGAGAGTATCTTTGACGAAAAGATGTTTCTACATCTTCAGTTGATTGTTCTGCAGCAAGGACAACTATACTTTCATTTTTAGTTTGATTGATTATAGTGCTTTTATGAAGAGAATCTAATGACATAAGGGGAAGGTGATTATTATTATAACTTTTTTCTATTACCATATTCCTATATACACCCCATGTCTCTTAAGTATATTACGATGAATATCGTTATCTGTTCAAGTTAATCATCATTTCAACATCCATTAAAAATGATTCCATCCAATGAACCATTAATTCAATAGCAAACAGCATGATCTGGAACTAGAATAACAAATACAATAACTATTGACATAATTCGCCATATTGCGTTAATCTTTTTAGGCTATATATCTGGTCACCGTAACTGATAACATATATGGCATTATAAAGAGTGTATAAAAAAGAGATTCTGTTTTTTATGGATATTACTCAATTAATAGAAAATTTGAGTCAGATTGTTTTGTGAAATGCTTTAGAGAAATCCTATGATAAACCCGCAGAGAGTGAACAAAGAGTATTTTAGCAGGTCCTAGTTTCTAACATTTTAGAACAATTCATTTTAAATCCAAATTACTCCATGGGATATTATAGAACCAGAATACGGAATAATATTAAATATTATATGTTATCAATGACCGATACATGGGATGAAATCCTGAAGCTGAACTAATCTACTGGTACCAGTAGAAGTAATGAGGAGAAATGACAAATCTTGAATATGAAAATATTTCTATGTCATTTTTGATCAAACTGTCCAAATAATCTTTAAATGACATTCTAATTGAATTGGACATTATTAAGAGATAAGAGAAGAGAGATAAATAGAGAGTTTAACCCTTTCCATAAGAGTGCAGATCCACTGAAGAATATTTCTAAATTACGCAATTCTTAATATACTTTGGAATCTATATTATCTATGATTACTATTGGTAGATCTTGTATATGGTATGGGTATAACAGATATAATAAAAGACGCACCTACACTTTTTAGTATCCTAAGTAAATATATCTCCATTAAGTTTTTTAAGTCAAAACCATTCATCTATGGCTCTGCAGATATTATCAATGTCTGTAATTTACATTGTTCGCATTGTTACTGGTGGAAAACTAGAAGAAATGAACTAGATGAATTGAGTACTGGGGACTGGAAAGAAATAATAAAACAGACCTTTAAAAAACATCGTGTTTATGTAGTCACACTTGTAGGAGGAGAACCTATGATGCGTCAAGATATAATAAAGGTTTTCTGCGACGAGATGCCCAGAAGAATATGTGTAGTAACAAACGGTACTTATCCTTTGGTCAGATTTGACAATCTTTACTTTTACTGGGTATCCCTTGATGGGACAGAAGAAGTACATGATAGCATAAGAGGAAAAGGTGCATATTCGAAAACCAAAAAGAACATTTTAGACTATATCAATGGACCTGCTCGCAACGGAAAACCAGCGTGGAAGGACATTTGGATCACAATGACTATAAATTCTCTGAATTATACCACCATAGAAGATCTGATTAATGAATGGAAAGATACGATAAATAAAATAGGGTTTCAATTTCATACTCCTTTTGCAGACAATGATCCACTTTGGTTACCATATGGCAATAATAGAACTGATATAATTAACAATATTCTAAGATTAAGAAGTAAATACCCAGATTTTATCATGAATACTGAAAAACAACTAGAGTTAATGAAGGGCAACTGGGGAGGGATTAAAACTACTCCCGTTAATTGTCCTTCATGGGCAATACTATCATTGGACCACAAAGGGAAGTCGAAACAGCCTTGTTGTATAGGAAGCTCTGATAGTAAAGCAATGAAGCCAATATGTGAAAAATGTGGACTGGGATGTTATTCGATACTAGTTGCTCAAGGTTTGAAAAATAAATGACAATGATTTGCTTTTTGCTAATATGCTCTTAAAATGAGTGTATTTCCAATAACAATATTCATGGATGTTAACCTCTATTTGAGTCAATTATTATGGGTTTTATGATAGCGTCATTAATCACACATACATAGAAATATCAATCAAAAAAAGAACAATACATTGCTAAAACTTTAGAACTTGGGTCATTCTGCGGCAAGTAAATAAATTCAAATAAACAAACTGTACATACATGGAGACCATACGCTTGGAAGGAAGTCACCACGGGTTAGATATTCCTATTATGGCAACAGCATCAAGATAAACTACGATGAATAAAATCTACATAACCATACTTTGATTTCTAAATCATGGCTATTCTAAATAGTATAATACTAATGTGTGGATTAATTTTTATAATTCTAACTATTCCTTACAACCCCAGTCTGCTGAATTTTTCATTAGCAAAAAAGGGTAATTTTCAATTTGGTAATCAAGGCATGGAAAATGCTGGTGGTCAAGCAGGTCAAGGTAATGCTGGTGGTCAAGCAGGTCAAGGTAATGCTAAAAGTATTGGTGGTGTAGGTTGTCCAGCCGGTCCTAAAGGCACAGATGGTGTGATTTGTTCAACGAATCCTACTCACATAGGCAGTTCCTCAGATACCACAATTAATGTAGTGGTTTCTGGTTCATCATCCTCAACTGATTCATCATCTTTAGCTGAAAAAACATACATAATTCATGGACCGACCGATAAAACTGGCGGTTGCCCTTATTCCTCTACTGCATCATGTCACGACAATGATTTAATCCTGGGAGGAGGGTCCATTTATGATATTACCGATGGAAATGTGATTTCTTTCTCTGCAATTCCAGATTCTCTTAGCACATTTACAACCACAATTACTACTAGTTCAAATTCGGATTCAGCATTAACTGTACAATCTTATGCAATATGCTATGATAATCCGTAATATTTTTTGACATTAGCAATACCTAATTCGCGACACACTAGATTGATTCATCGCACTTATCTTTCTCCTTGTAATTGTCCTTGATAATACAACTAATTTTAAGTATCATCGTTTAAGAATACTCGATCATTGTGCCATACATCGTGGTAGCGATAGACATCATACGATTTCATCAATAGGCCACAGTGGCCTTCGTTGCTGCTGGCCTAAATAAATATAATAGCATCATAAAATACAAATTAGCGATGTCAATGCATCTGACAATGAAGTGCAAAAATATCAGATCGAATGCAACAAAATAAAAGGAATCAATAGATGAATAAAATACTAGGAACACGAGAGGATCCAAATTCAACTCAATAAACGAGATCGTAATGATATCTTTATTACAATTCCATTGGGACTAATTTAATATACTATGGAAAAGAGCCGAATGATCATCACAGTTTCATCTATACCAATACTCATCATAACTATAGTAGTAGTAGGACTCCTTGCCCCATCCGCTTTTGAAGAACAATGTAAACAGAAAGCCAGCGAAGTAATAAATAATTTGTATGTGCTGGAAGGAAATAAAGAAAATTCTCTTGCATCTTATGAGCATGGGACAATATCAAATCGATCCCAAGAGGAATTACAAAAATTAGACATGATACTTAACAATTGTCCCGGGTTAAAAGCTCAGTCCACAGAAGAATTAGGATATGATGTTTCATTTCTACATATATAACTCTACTTTTTCACTATTGATATTCATGGAATACAGAAAAGACTCGAACTAAAAGTGCTAGTTAATTGCTTGTCATTGCCATTATACACCAATATATATAAAGATCTTGAACTCCATATACTCCTATGAATAAAACAATTAAAGAAGTAGCAAAGATGATGGATAAGAAGATAAATAAAGAATCAAATCCGATAGAATTGGACATGTTAACCAAAGAACAGGTACAAATAGTTGATGAACTCGTAAATTCTTTTAACAAAAGAATATCCATATTCGTTATCCCCTAACAAATTAACAACCACATCTAAAGTACTCAAGATATCGCCATATCATCATTGTGCATTCTATTAAATTGAAGTCATTGAGTCATCATATAGGATCATATGATTTACAATAGAGCAATTACTCAACTTTGATATATTTTCAAATTCAGATTTATGATCCATTATTAAAAAGATTCCTGTATGGTTGGATTATGTCCCCCTGACTTTATGGGAGGTCTAAATTAAGAACGATCGAAAATCATTTGTGAAGATTGGTAATACCCACGCCATTTTTTAGAAACTACATTTTCAGTTTTAGCATATTTTCGTTTACTTTTCTTAATCTATCATTCTGTTATGAAAATTAAGTATTCTGATGTTATTGATAGTTATCTTTATATGAAAATGGTCACATAACTTTAATAAAAACATTCTTAATATTTCAGATGCAAAAAACCATGTGTCAACCAAGTTATTTATTTCAATTGCATTGATTTGGCTATTGGAATTTTGACCATTGCCTCTTCCAATCCGGCTTTAAATGGGCTAGGTTCAGATCCTAACAACAAAGATAAGTTATTCTTGCAAAATTCAAATAAATCACATTCAACCACTGTGAGTGCAAAACAGATCTATTTTAGTTATGGCAATATCACAAATCGAACAATAATTGAGAGCGGAATAAATGGGACAAAGTTTCGGGTTACTTATGAAGGTATTGGACAATTTACTGGCAGAGGACCCAAGGTTACTGAATACTGGATCTATATAAACAACCATAGATCTGATGGAGTAATTCAAGGGGAAGGAAATGGCAAATTAGTTTACATTGGGAACAATAATACTAGTTCAAAGCACGATACTGTCAAAATGAAAGGATACGGTCGCGGGTTTACAGATTCAAACGGCAATATCATGTTTTATCCTACTGCAAACTGTACGATACGCCATTAAATGATAACGGCTCGCGTACATTTCTCAATAAAGTTATCGGCATAACAGATTCGGATGTAGATAATAAGATAAATACTTATAATTATACAATGTGGAAACTAAATATCGACTGATATATTTTTTTGTAGAAGTTCTATCATGAAATATAAATATTGAATTCTAAATCCAATGATTTATTTACAAAAGTTATTATCGACGGTTATTCCAAGAGTTTTAATCTTCACTGGCGAGCTATTTCCATCCTTGTGCATGCTATTAAGATAGAGAGACTAGTAATTGTAATCAAACGGAGTATTATTATAACATTTAAACATGATTTTACTATTGTGAAGCAGAAAAATACCCCGTATGTTCTATTAATGCTAGGTATTTTATTTAGCATAACCACCCATAATAATACAAGTATTATTCATGATTCCACTTTTTTCCAAAAAGTGTACGGTCACAATTTTCCTCCAAATAATTATGCTTCATTTGTAGCATCCTTAGATCAATTTCAGACAGAATCGAATCTTGTCCAGTCAAATCTTTTAGATCATAACATAACTTTGGCTCAAAAACATGCAGATGAAGCTGTTAGTATTTTTTACTGGGACTTGTTGGTAGAAATAGTTAAGCAGGATAAAAAAATTGGAGATGATCTAAAAATGGCAGTAGAAAATTTGCGCAACCTAACGTCATCATTTTCAGATACCCCCATATCAGTTCAAGGTGAAAAACAAATACTAGAACAATCAAATCAATTAATTGCGAGTATCAATACAAATGTAGACAAAATCATAGCCATAACGGAAATACAAAAACAATCAGAAGATTTTAACTTTCTAAATCAAGTTACAATGTTCATATCAAATATATTTAGCCCAAAAAAGGACAACAGCAATGGATCAATTCATCCTATGAGGTTTGCTGAGGGGATAGACGATGTACTAAGGAATTATGGCGATGCGTATAATGTTGACTTTGATATGACTGATATGACAAACATGGGGACGATGAATAAGGATTCTTTGATGGGAAATAGTAATAGTTCTGATTCTAGCAACAGTAGCAACATGAATATGAGCATGATGAATATGCATTCATCAATGATGGATTCAGATTCCAAAATGAGTACAAATGAACCCATAATAAATATGGCAAATTATCAAAGCGCAAAAGGTATGGCTGAAAAATTGTTTGAAGTCTTTAATAACGAACTTAAACCCATCATATCCAAGAATGGGACCACTGCTTATAGTACTAATCTTGAAAGAGGTATCATGCAACTTGTAAATTCGATAGAAGACAAGGTTTCACCAATGGATATAATGATGATTGTTCATACACAGATTCATCCTGATTTGATACAAGCTTTTGACTTGCAGATTCTTTCGAATGTGTAATAATCAGAGGAAAAGTTTTATTTTTTGTTTGATCTAGAATAGGCTACTAATTCCCCGTTATAGGAGGTATTAAGATCTTTGAAGTATTAAGAAAATAAAAGAAGGTATATGAATTCTTACTTATCGAAAGTTTGATGCACTCAATTCCCTATTCCTGAGATGGACTGATTCTCAAAATGATTGTTTATATTCTCAGGATCAAAGTAAATGTCAATTTCTTCCTGTGATAGAGCAATTACTGTTGGTTCATTTGTAACTGGACCGTCCCTCATGGTTATAGTCGAGGTACCGTTGAGATGAATCGTTTGGTTTTCAATAACTGGTGATCCTATTAATTCGAAATCACTTATCTCATGTTCGTGTCCTGCACTTCCATTTGGTTTGGCCATATCTATAATGGCAGTAAAGCTGGGAGATGACGAATTTATTCCAGTCATTGACCAGTTACCAGAATTTATCCAGGTTGTGTTTCCTGAAGAATCGGTCTGAGTATGATTGAATACACCGGTCTTAGTATCCCCTACTTGTCCAAATGTAACAGAAGCAGTACTAGTCAAAACAACTATTCCTACTACTAAGAAAACAGTCAAACTAAATGAAAAAATATTTTTTCTTTTAACTTTTGTTGCCGTAAAATCCTTGTCAAAATCCATTTCTTATATTAGTACATACTAATATAAATTTCTTGCCTGTCATTTTATTGGCCTAGTTACTATACATTAGCACTCATTAATACCACAATTCGATTTTTAATAACAACCATTATAAGCACAAAAGTTTTCTCCCGAATATATCAACAAATGGAGATATGCAATTACGAAAAGTTCATTCTTTAGTAATCAGGTTTACTTTATATCAATACATTAAAAAACATTATGGCACGATAAGCTTCATGAATTAATTAATGGTCAATTGATTGAATTAATGTACTTTGTTAACCCCATTCATTTATTTATCCAGATGGGTTTTGCGAATCTCGTTAGTAAATATAAAGGGAATCAATAGAATAACAGTTCGCCAAACAACGATACAATATCTATAATTTTCAGTATACTTTTTGTACCTTATTCATTTTTATACTATATTTTCCGTATTATAAAAATGAGCGAAGTTAATCACAAGATAGACGGGATTGTTCTAGATTTGATCAATTCGAGGATATTACTAACTGAGAAAATGACTCAAAAAACTTGTCTCTTTTATAATTCAATCAATTTGTTATATAGTAACGATTATATCATGATCTTTTCATCACCACATATTGTGAGTACAATTAGTTCATCTCACTTTACAAATTCATTCTATCGATCTTCTATTCTACACATCTGGAATTTAATCATTGCATCCTTGAATATGTTCAATATGTGCTCAAAGAAATGCACCTCTGTTAATTAAGGGCCATTAATAAATGTCAAGAATTAAAGATGGCAATTACAACACAAAAAATTTCAATATCTCAACCGATAGCCATTATTCGAATGAAAACGTTGTATCAGTCAAAGGATTGAGAAAATCATTCAAAAAACTTACTGTACTCGACGGAATTGATTTTGATATCAAAAAAGGTACTATTCTTGCTTTATTGGGACCGAACGGGGCTGGAAAAACCACAACTATTCACATTTTGAGTACATTACTTTTGCCTGATAAGGGCATTGCTCGGATT
>Ga0183260_10001125_pt1 | contig 22656 bp, 20 predicted proteins | sample AntDrymUQ4972206_2_FD_129768 | JGI IMG/M metagenome (GOLD analysis project Ga0183260, IMG submission 129768) | Polar desert sand microbial communities from Dry Valleys, Antarctica - metaG UQ497 (22.06) (version 2) (version 2) | ecosystem: Environmental > Terrestrial > Soil > Desert | place... | reverse complement strand
AACCTTTTTTTTGATGAAATGCTAAGGTCAACATTCAAAACTTTGAGGGAAAGGCTACCGAAGGTTTAGTTCAACAGTGGTTTGGCAATATGGCGGGGCGACGAATATATTCTCAGCTTTTTGTTCGCTAATCGCCTTCTGTTCCAGCCGACGAATAAAGCCCAGATGTAGTTCTTAACATCGACTTTTGTAATTTTATTCAACAGCAGTTACGGGCTGACGATTTTCAAATACTTTAAAGAGTGACTTTATTGACAGTCTCTAATTAGCCCCCGCACATTACAGCACATTTGCCGGCGCACAAATCCTGACATGATCGCTAACCTGCATAAGAACTGTAATTCTCCAACACACAATTTCGTTATCTTAACGGATTAAATTGACACTAACTAAAACTTGACCAAAGAACAGGCACATAATAATATTTCAGAATTGGTTGAACGGTTTAATGAGCAACTTGTTTCTTACAAAAAATCTGAATATAACGAGACACTTACAAGGCGTGACTTCATTGACCCATTCTTTAAAGCATTGGGTTGGGACATGGATAACTCAAACGGTTATGCAGAAGCTTATCGTGAAGTGATACACGAAGACAAAGTAAAAATTGGCGGTGCGACAAAAGCCCCGGATTATTCATTTAGACTTAGTGGTGGTAAGCGATTGTTTTTTGTGGAAGCCAAAAAGCCAAGTGTTTTTGTTAAAGATGAAATTCTTCCCTCTTATCAAATTCGCAGATATGGTTGGAGTGCTAAACTTCCTATTAGCATTATTACCGACTTTGAAGAATTTGCAGTGTATGATTGTACTAAAAAACCTAACCCTGCCGACAAAGCTTCTACTGCCCGTGTGAAATACCTGACTTTTAAAGATTATAGCAAAGAGTTTGATTTTTTGTGGGACACTTTCTCAAAAGAAAAAGTGTTGAAAGGCAGCTTTGACAAATTCGTTGCAAGCGACACACACAAGAAAGGAACGACAACTGTTGACAAAGAATTTTTACAATCGCTTGACCATTGGCGGACACTTATTGCAATTGACATTTGCAAGCAAAATAAAAATCTTGATGAAGATGAAATCAATTTTGCGGTTCAGCAAACTATTGACAGATTAATTTTTCTGCGTATTGCAGAAGATAGAAGCATTGAGCCTTATGGACAATTAAAAGATAGTATTTTACAAGGCAACTATTACGACAATCTCTTTCGCCTTTTTCGGAATGCAGATGATAAATATAATTCAGGGCTTTTTGATTTTAAGAAAGACCAAATCAGTAACCATTTAGTTATTGATAATAAGGTTATCAAAACAATTGTCAATGACTTGTATTATCCTCAAAGCCCTTATGAGTTTTCAGTTTTATCTGTAGAAATTTTAGGCAGCGCTTATGAACAATTTTTAGGAAAGCAAATAAGAGTTGACCAATCACACAAAGCAAAGATTGAAGAGAAACCAGAGGTACGTAAGGCTGGTGGTGTTTATTATACTCCTCAATACATAGTTGATTACATTGTACAAAATACCGTAGGCAAACTCATTGAAGGCAAAACACCAAAAGAAGTAAGCAAATTGAAAATTGTTGACCCTGCCTGCGGCAGTGGAAGTTTCTTAATTGGGGCTTACCAGTATTTGCTCAATTGGCATAAGGATTATCACAGCAATAACGGAACCCTTCGACAATCTCAGGGTGACATTCGGAAAATAAAAGATAATGCACTCACACCCGAAGGCAACCTTACAACAACCGAAAAGAAAAGAATTTTATTAAACAACATTTACGGAGTTGATATTGACATAAACGCTGTTGAAGTTACCAAGTTAAGCTTGCTACTTAAATGTATGGAAGGTGAAACTTCTGCAAGTATTGCTCATCAGTTAAGCTTTTTTAATGAAAGAGTTTTGCCAACATTGGAGAACAATATTAAAAGTGGAAACAGTTTAGTTGACACGGATTTTTACGCAGCAGCATTGGACTTTGGTGAGGAGAAAAAAGTTAAACCTTTCAGTTGGAAAAATTCTTTTTCAGAAATCTATAAGCAAGGAGGTTTTGATGTTGTCATTGGAAATCCGCCATACGGAGCATCTTTTAATGAAAGCGAATTGAATTATTTTAAATCTTCTTACAAAACAACTTTGTATCGTGGCGAAAGTTATTTGCTCTTTATTGAAAGGGCACTAAAACTTTTATTGAAAAATGGTTCACTTGGATTTATTATTCCTGATACGCTTTTGAATTTGGGATTCACACAAACAATTCGAGACTACCTTTTAAAAAATTCATCGCTTAAAGAAATTGTGAGTTTGCCAACCAATGTATTTTCAGGAGCAAGGGTTGATACAATTTTACTTTTTGCAAACAAAAAAGAACCGACAACAAAATTTCATTCAACTTCCGTTTCAGTAAAGTATTTTAATAAAAAATCTTCCATCAATGTAATTAATAACCCTCACAGGGTTTTCACAGCAGAAACAAATGATTGGTATAATCAGAAGGCATTTAATCTACAAAGCGATACAGTTGAACAATCTTTGATTCAAAAATTAGATTCATGCGAAAAGCAAATCAATCAAATTGCCGAAATGTTTTCAGGAATTAAATCTTATGAAGTAGGCAAAGGAAATCCTGCACAAACTGACAAAATACGAGATGCAAAACCTTTCACATCTGAAACAAAACAGGGAAAGGAATGGAGAACTTTTTATGATGGAAAACATATTGGTCGCTATCAAACGCTTTGGAAAAATAATAATTGGATAAACTACGGAGCTTGGCTTGCAGCACCACGAGACCCAGAAAATTTTTTAGGAGAAAAAATTTTAATTAGAAAAATTATTGGTGAAACCTTAATAGCTACTTATGTTCCTGAAACATCTTACTGCAATACACTCTTATTTGTTTTGAAACTTAAAGACGAATCTTTTTCTTACAAAAGCATTCTTGCAATCTTAAATTCAAAATTAATTGGTTGGTATTTCCGTAAAAAGTTTCAGATAAGCAATGATGATACATTTCCTCAAATAATGATTCGGGATATTTTGCAATTCCCAATTCCCAAAATAACTTCTTCAACCTCAAAAGAGTTAGAAAATTTAGTTGACCAACTTTTGCAATTGAATGAAGAAAAAGCAGAAACAAAACTGCAAACCAAAGTTTCGCATCTTGAAGGCAAGATTGATTATTGCGAAAGCAGAATAAATGAAATCGTTTATCAACTCTACGAGTTGATACCAGAAGAAATTAAAATTGTAGAAGGAAAATTTCTATGACATCAAATATTGAGAAATATAAAAATGACATTCAGAAACTTATAAAGTCAGGGGAAGCCATTTTTAAAAAAATGAAAGAGAATAAAAATTTTGCCCAATTAAGGCAAGATTATGAAATGTGGTATTCTGAATCTTATGCGATAATTAAAATAATCTTACCAGATAGAATTTTTGATTTCTCTAAGATGTATTATGATGATAAGAAAAAGGAAGGGCTAAAAACTTATTTTCAACATACGCCTTCAACAATAATTAAAGGGAATGATTGGATGGAAATTGGCGACCATGTAATTCCACCAAAAGAGATTGATATTGCTAAATCAATATTTGACAGTCAAATTGGGATTCTTAAATCATGTGAAAAAAGATTTGATAGTTCCTTATTTGATATAAAGCAACTATTACAGGCAGACATTTTTAAATCGGAACTTGATGCTGCAAAAGAATTAAATAAAAAAGGTTTTACAAGAGGTGCTGGAGCTGTGGCAGGCGTTGTTTTAGAAGGACATTTAGCACAAGTATGCAGTAATCACACCATAACGATTAAGAAAACTAATCCAACAATAAATGACCTCAATCAGTTGCTAAAAGACAACAGCATAATTGAAACTCCAACTTGGCGTTCCATTCAGCATTTAGGAGATTTGAGAAATTTATGCGACCACAAAAAACAAACAGAACCGACCAAAGAAGAAATTGAAGAACTAATAAAGGGAGTAGATAAATTATGTAAAACGCTTTTCTAAAGCAACAACTGCAAAATCAAAAGACCATGTTCGAAAAATTAATCAGAGAACTTGAAAGTTTAAATCACAAAAAAATATCTGTTCCAATAAATGCGGATGCAGAAGGATATTTAGACAAAGAGTGTCCGAACAAAGAATGTTTGTTTGTGTTCAAAGCAAAAGAAGAAGATTGGAAAAACCTTTTTAAGGATGAAGCCGTTTTTTGTCCAATGTGCGGACACAACGCACCAGCAAATTCTTTTTGGACAACAGAACAAATTGGAGGAGCAAGAGAACAAGGACTAAAATATTTACGAGGTAGAATTGGTGCAGTATTAGAAGAAGGTGCAAGAGATTTCAACAGCAGACAAAACAGAAATTCGTTTATCTGTATGTCAGTAAAAATTACAGGAACTCATTCCCAACATTACATACTTCCCCTTTCTGCAAAGAATGAATTTGAAAGAAAACTTAATTGTGATGTGTGCAATGCAAACTATGCTGTAATCGGTTCAGCTTTCTTTTGTCCTTGTTGCGGAAACAATTCAATTGAAAAAACATTTGATGAATCATTAAGCAAAGTTGAAATCAAACTTAACAACCTTTCTACAATTAAAAAAGCAATTGAAGAAGCAGTCAATAAAGACGAAGCGGAAATAACTTGTCGTTCAATAGTTGAAACAAGTTTGAATGATTGTGTAGTTGCGTTTCAAAGATTTTGCGAAGCAACATTTCAAAAGGAAAATTCCACTGCAAAGCTTCATGCAAATGTGTTTCAAAGATTAGAAGATGGAAGCAATCTTTGGAAGAGTATTTTTAATGAAGGTTATGAAAATTGGCTGACAGTATATGAGTTTGAGAGATTGAATATTTTATTTCAAAGAAGGCATTTGCTTTCACACAGCGAAGGTTTAGTTGACGACAAATATTTACAAAGAGCAAAAGATTCAGCTTACAAATTAGGACAACGAATTGTTGTGAAAGAATATGACGTAACTGAATTATTGAAACTGATTAAGAAGATTGTTGCGAAAATTAGAGAGAAGAAAACAAAATAGCCAACGCACAAAAAATACACTCTTAATAACCGCTGCAAGTCAGGTACTTTGGTAGGCACACAAAACCTACAACACAAAGCTAACCTACCAAACAACCTGCCTTGCCCTACGCTTCAGGACACACCCTAATAAATTGACACATTCTTCCAATGCGGTGTGACGAAGGGTGTACCGCTAGTCGAGTAAGCAAGGGGGATTTCGTCCCTGTTCCTCACAGAACCGTATCCCGAATCAAGTTCGGGACAAGCTGTGAACCTCTCGATTTATACGGCTCTTCAAGAAAACGTTTTCAATTAATAAGCAGGGCATACATGGTTGGTGTCCATACGAAACATTTTTTTATAACTGTTTGTTATTCCTGAAGATACTAACCGTTGCGGGAGGAGCAATCAAACAACAAGCAAAATGAAAATTCATACTACCAATTACAAAGACACTTTTATAGAAATTGCAGATGACTGCCCAGCGACAAGTGGAGAGGTTCCACCAACAAAAGCAGACACAAAAACTGTGGCAAACATCCAGTTTGAAATGGTAAGTAAAAATCCTTACAAGTACACATCTGACGATATTTTGTTTCAAGTGTTTGCAGACAGAAACGACTTGACAAAAAGCGAATATAAAGAAGCAAGAGAAAAATTTTTTTCTAAAGGACAACCTTGTTTTCGTACCTCGCCATTGACAAAGCGCTATGGCTGGGGAGTTCATAACGATAAGGAGGGGAAAATGGCAATCTTTGGTATTGAAAGTGGTGAGTATAAAAAACTCTTAACAGACAAAACGTTGAAAATAGTGAAAGCAATGAAATCCAGTAAATAAAACATAATATATTGCCCTTAGCTGCCTGTTTGTTTTCGACAGTTGCTTTTTTGAGTATTTCTAAATACTAACGCCACTCTATTTTACATGAAATAATCCATGGCTTACAATGAAAAATTAGCGAGCAGAATAAGGGCAGCACTTGCTCACATGCCCAATGTAGCAGAGAAGACAATGTTTGGCGGCCTGGCATTTATGGTTGATAATAAAATGTGCATCACCGCAGGTGCAGATAGAATGATGTGCCGCATTGACCCTGCTATTCATGAAGAAGCAACCAAAAGAAAAAGTTGCCGCTCAGTAATTATGAGAGGCGGGAATACAGAGGATATGTTCATGTAGATGAGGATAGTATAAAAAGCAAAAAAGATTTTGACTATTGGATTAAACTTGCACTTGAATATAATAAAGTAGCTAAGGCATCAAAAAAGAAGCGTTGAAAAAATTGGGAGCTTTGACTTATCTAAAGCTATAAGTAGCACCTGCTAAAACTACTCCACCATCACGGTCGAATAAAATTTTACCCAAAAGACCTAAATTATTTAAAAGAGATATCGCTTCATCTGATTTTATAAAAAGCCCATTCCCACAAAAAATTGCTTCATATATACCAAACCGCTCTTATTTTCGTTAAGATTTTTCTAAGCTGAAACCCATGCAATTGAAAAAAATCCTGGCTATCCTTGCTTTTTGTTTACCCTTATCCATTTTTGCACAAGACGGCTATACACAGGAAGGTGAAATAGGCATAGGGCTTGGTGCTGCCCATTACTTTGGAGACCTCAATACAAGGGCACATATCAACCGGCCCAAACCTGCAGCCACTTTATTTTTTCGTAAGAATTTCGGAAATCACATAGGTCTTCGCATAGGTGCATCTTTTGCACAAGTCGGTTATTCGGACAGATACTATCAGGATATCGAATACCATCGTCGCCGAAATTTAAGCTTCAACAGCAATATTTGGGAGCTCGCTTTGCAAGGTGATTTTAATTTCTTTCGTTTCATGCCCGGTGATCCCGATTTTCGATTTACTCCTTATATCACTTTCGGAGTAGGACTTTTCAATTATGATCCTTACGCATATCTCAATGATGAGAAATTTTTTTTACGCCCCTTAGGTACGGAAGGTCAGGGCGATACCAGCTTCACTGATCGCAAACCTTATACATCTATGGCAGTGAGTGTGCCCTTCGGAGTCGGTGTAAAATATGCACTCAATGAAAGAATGAATATTGGCTTTGAGATCGTTCATCGTTTTACCAACACAGACTATCTCGACGATGTAAGTAAAACTTATGTTGATCCATCAGTATTTCCTCCAAATCCTGATGGCACTCCTTCACCTGCCTTTTTGCTACAGGACAGATCCTACGAAACCGGTACCCCTATTGGCTCAAAAGGTACGCAGCGGGGATTCAGTAAACAAAGAGATCAATTCGCAACGGCTATTCTTTATGTAAGCTTCAATCTACAGTCTTATAAATGTCCTCCTGCAAACTGATTGCTCTGAAGAAATCATTTCAAGCTCTGATGCTAAGATCTGATCCGGTTGCTGCTATTCCTTGTTTTATCTTTGACCAGTCTTCGATAAAATAAAATGGAATCCTTAGCAAATCAGATTGATAAAGCATACCTCCCCCGGCATATAGCTATCATCATGGATGGCAATGGGCGATGGGCAAAAGAGCATGGACAGGACCGGCTTTTCGGCCACTATCATGGTGTGGAAAGTGTACGTGATATTGTAGAAGGCTGTGCTGAATTAGGTATTGGCTATCTTACTCTGTATGCATTTTCTACTGAAAACTGGGACCGTCCCCAATATGAAGTGGTAGGTCTGATGGAGCTATTGGTAACCACTATACGCAATGAAGTAGATAGCCTTCATAAAAATAATATTAAGCTTCATGTGATCGGTGATTTGAAGATGCTCCCTGCTTACGCACAAAAAGAATTGGAAGAAGCACTGGCCATTACTGCAGAAAACAAAGGCCTCAACCTGATAATGGCATTGAGCTACAGCGGCCGATGGGAATTGCTTAATGCTGTTAAAAACATAGCCTGGGAAGTAAAACAGGGACATCTGAATGTGGAGGAGATAGACCAAACCACTTTGCAACAATTTTTAAGTACCAGTGCATTCCCGGATCCCGAATTGATGATCCGCACAAGTGGAGAATACCGCATTTCCAATTTTCTCCTTTATCAGCTTGCCTATGCCGAACTTTATTTCACCAATGTACGCTGGCCCGAATTCCGCAAAGCGAATCTATACGAAGCAATACTCGACTTTCAGGCAAGGGAAAGAAGATTTGGGAAAACTAGTGAGCAGATGAGCCCCCTGTCCCCTGGTAGGGGCACTTAGGTCAAATTTTAAATTTTTAATAAGTGAAGAAAGTTGTTCTAATTGAATCAATACAATTTTTATTTCCCTATTTTCCATAGCACTTACATGCAAAAAATGCCGGCAACTATAATTTAGAGTGCAAATCATTAAAAATCCTTATTATTCATCTTGCTATAAATGACAACTGCAAAAAGAAAAATTCTAATAGCCCTAAGTTCCCTTTGGTGGACAGATGGTAGCCTTTCTTTTAACAAAACCGTTTGAATTTTACCTTTAATTTGCCGCTCAAAGCTTCCGCTAATACTGCCCCCGGACTGTTTTTGAATTATTGATTATGCAACAAATTTTACTCAGGATATTCATCCTTTTTTTTGTTAGTGGCATTGGTATGCTTACAACTGCACAGGATACCACTAATCCAACATCTGTAGATCCAACTCTGCTTGGGCTTGAAACCAGTAGAATTCCAAAAGAATATACAATCAGTTCTATAAAAGTTACGGGTGTAAACTATCTAGATTCTTCAATCATCATATCTATATCCGGTATGCAGGTAGGAGATAAAATACAGATACCTGGCGGAGATGCATTTGCCAAAGCGATCACTAACCTTTGGAATCAAAAATTATTTTCAAACATACAGGTCTTCATCACAGAATTGCGGGGAGAAAATATTGCTGTCGAAATCAATGTGCAGGAAAGACCGAAACTGGGCGACTTTAAATTTGTTGGCATTCGTAAATCGGAAGCCGAAGAATTGCAGGGAAAAATCGGGCTGGCGAAATCAACAATTATTACAGAAAATACAAGGCGCAATGCAAGAGAAGCCATCCAAAAATTCTATATAGACAAGGGCTATAAAAATGTACAGGTTCGCATTGAAGAAAAACCTGACGCGGCTTTCGTTAATTCCAACTCACTTACATTCTATGTAGATAAAGGGCCAAAAGTTCGCATCAATCAATTGAGCATTTATGGCAATGAAGAAGTGTCGGACATAAAGCTGAAGAAGGAAATGAAGGGTACGAAAGAGATGACAAAGTTTACTTTACATCCCGATGAGATCAAGAGCCCTTATGGTGTGAATGAAAGAGTACATTTTGGAGAGTATATGAATGACTACGGGTTCCTATCCTTGTCTAAAACCAAAATTTTTCTTGAGCCTTATTTTCGATTTAAGTTGTTCAGTGGCGCCAAGTTCGATCAAAAAAAATATGACGAAGACAAAGAAAAATTACTTGACCGCTACAACGCCTTAGGCTATCGCGATGCACAGATCATTGCAGATACTCAGTATTATACACCTGATGGCAATTTGAATATTGATGTAAAAGTATCTGAAGGCCGCAAGTATTATTTTGGAGACCTCACCTGGAAAGGCAATACCAAGTATAGTGACTCAATACTCAACACTGTGCTTCGGATCAACAAAGGAGATGTATATAACCAGGATGTATTAAACCAAAGACTGGGTAAACAATTGTCGGCTGAAGGTGGAGATATTGGTGGGCTATATATGGATGATGGGTACCTCTACTTTCGTGTAGAGCCTATTGAAACTGCTGTATATAACGATACCATTGACTTTGAATTAAGAGTGATAGAAGGAACGCAGGCAACGATTAAGAATGTAAACATTTTTGGTAATGATAAAACCAAGGACCATGTAATCAGGCGGGAGTTGCGGACAGTGCCAGGTGATAAGTTTAGCCGGACGAATCTTATCCGTTCGCAAAGGGAATTAGCAAGCCTTCAATATTTCAACCAGGAAAAAATAAATCCCGGTGTGAACCCGAACCAAGATGATGGCACAGTGGACATCAACTGGGGATTGGAAGAAAAATCTTCTGATCAACTGGAACTTTCTGCCGGCTTCGGCGGTGGCGTAGGCTTGACGGGTACGCTTGGAGTGTCGTTCAATAATTTTTCTATAAAAAATATTTTCAAAAAAGAATCATGGGATCCATTACCTACAGGTGACGGACAAAAATTAAGTGTGCGAATCCAATCCAATGGACGTGCATATCAATCTTATAATTTCTCATTCACTGAGCCATGGTTAGGAGGCAAGAAAAAGAATTCACTCACTTTATCTGCTTACAGAAGTAATATAAGGGCAAGCGGAGAATACAATAATAAAGGTAGATTTGAGTACAGTGATTCTAGCACGCTTGGTGTATTCGGTGCTACCATATCGCTTGGCAAGCAATTAAAATGGCCTGACGATTTTTTCAGTCTTGTGTATGCATTAAACTACACCCGCTACAACCTTAATAATTATCTCTACTCCGGTTTTGGTGTTACAGATGGCATTTCGAATAATGTAAGTCTTAAGTTAGGACTTCAGCGTTCTTCTGTATATGATCCTACATTTCCACGAAGCGGATCGAATATAGTAGCGAGTGTGCAGTTTACTCCTCCTTATTCAATATTGAATAATAGTAATGTCAATTCCACCAAGAATCCGGAATACCACAAATGGCGCTTCAATTCTGAATGGTTTGTACCAATAGGTAAAGGAATGGGCGCTGAAAAAAACCGCCAGTTCGTATTAAAGCTTTCAGCTAAGTACGGTTTTATGGGCCGTTACAATAATAATCTTGACTTCTCTCCATTCGAGCGTTTCCAGGTAGGTGGTGATGGTCTTAATCAACAGGGTGGTGGAATAATAGGCTATGATGTAGTGTCACTCCGTGGCTATCCTGTATTTCAAACATCTGATCCTGCCATCAACCCAGATCTTAGTAATGCCAGTCAATACTTCACCATTTTCAATAAATATTCTGTGGAGTTGCGCTATCCATTAGTTACCAATCCCAGCAGTACTATCTATGGATTAACCTTTTTTGATGCGGCCAATGGGTGGTATTCGTTCAAGGATTATAATCCGTTTCGTTTGCGGCGCAGTGTAGGTGTGGGCATGCGTTTCTTCCTGCCTATGTTTGGGCTATTAGGATTTGACTATGGATTGGGACTCGACAGGTTAAGGCCGGGAGATAAGGGATTAAAAAATTCAACCCGTTTTACATTCATGCTCGGTTTTGAGCCGGAGTAATTGCTATGTTATGAGTTGAAAGGTTAATAAGGTTGACAGGTTAACAATCGACATACAATCATTTTTAAAATTTTAATAATTATAAACAGTTTACAAAATGAAAAAGCTTTTTATACTTGGCTGTGTTCTACTTCTCTCATCATTAGTCTTTGCACAGCGTTACGCCATTATTGACAGTAAATACATTCTGGATAAAATGCCTGATTATAAATCAGCACAAAAAAATCTGGATGATATTGCAGGTGGATGGCAAAAAGAAATAGAAAAAATGGAAACAGAATTAAGTAGAATGTATAAAGATTTTGATGCAGAACAGGTAATGCTTAGTGAAGAGCTGCGTAAAAAAAGAGAAGACCAGCTTTTTGTAAAAGAAAAAGCAGTTCGTGATCTACAACGTCAGCGATTTGGATTTGAGGGCGATCTTTTTCAAAAAAGACAGCAACTTATGAAGCCTGTACAGGATAAAGTGTATAATGCTGTGCAAAAATTAGCTGTGCAGCGTGGATATGATTTCATTTTAGATAAAAGTGAAGGAATTACGGTTATTTTTGCCGACCCAAAACTTGAGAAAAGCGAGGATGTATTGCGTGAGTTAGGAGTACGTAATTAAATAAATGTAAAAGTGAATTGCCTGGTACAACGAAAAAATTTAAATAACTATCATAAATAAAACATCACAAAAACATCTCATGAACAAAATTAATTTTCTTTTTATAGTAGGATTTTTCGCATTGAGTCTTGCATCATCGGCACAAAAAACCGGGTATATCAGTCTGGATCAGATTGTATCGCTAATGCCTGAAGTAAGAAAAATTGATTCTCTATTGCAGAAGTACCAATCTGATTCTTTAAATCCTCAGTTCACTTATATGGTTTCTGAGTACAATCGTAAAGACAGCACCGTAAATGGAAAGGATTCTTTAAAAACACCAGCCGCAACACGTGCTTTGATTCGTCAGGAAATGGAAGGTCTTGCTTACCAGATACAAAACTGGCAACAGATAGTTCAGAATGCGTTGCAAAATAAACAAAGTGAATTACTCGACCCTGTTTACCGGAAAGCCATGACAGCGCTCAGAACAGCCGCAAAAGAAAATGGTTATACTTATGTGTATAATAAAGAAGCATTGCTGGTGGCACCCGAAGGTGATGACCTGCTGATGCTTGTTGCCAAAAAATTAAACCTTAAGGTCCCTGCTACAGCAGCAACTCCTAAGAAATAAAATTTTTTTCATCTAATTATCAATCCCGCAACAGCGGGATTTTTTTTTGCTTTTAACAAGTATGGTTGAATAAAATAAAAACTTTTGCATGTTAATACTTATGGGTCGAAAAAAATCCCAATAATGATTACTACTGTCTTCCCCTCTGTGCGTTTATTTTTGCAACATGTCTCCAATAGGTGTTTTCGATTCAGGTTATGGCGGATTGACGGTACTTCGTGCACTGGTAGATAGATTACCACAATATGATTATTTATACTTAGGCGACAATGCACGTGCACCTTATGGCACCCGAAGCTTTGAAGCAGTGTATCGCTACACGCTTGAGTGTGTGGAGTGGTTATTGTCGCAGCAATGTCCCCTCATCATACTGGCTTGCAACACCGCATCAGCAAAGGCTTTGAGAACTATTCAGCAAAAAAATCTGAAGCGGCTGAATGGCTCTGCCCGTGTGTTAGGCGTCATTAGGCCTACAGCAGAAGTGATCGGGAATTTTTCTAAAACAAAACACATTGGCATACTGGCAACGACAGGTACAGTAAAGTCGGAATCATATTTATTAGAAATTGAAAAGTTTTTTCCTGGAGTGGCTGTAATGCAGGAAGCCTGCCCTATGTGGGTGCCTCTTATTGAAAACGGTGAACATACTGATGACGGAGCTGATTACTTTATTTCAAAACATCTCAATAATATAATAGACAAACAACCGCAAATAGATACCATACTCCTGGCCTGCACGCATTATCCTTTACTGAAAGATAAGATCAGCTCTTTATTGCCTGAGCATGTAGCAATTGTCTCACAAGCTGATATAGTAGCGGAAAGTACAAGTGACTATTTACAAAGACATGCAGAGATTGAAACCACACTTTCCAGATTGGGAAAAAGGATTTTTTATACAACAGATTCCACTAAAGACTTCGATGAGCACTCCTCCATTTTCTTTGGTGAGTCGGTGAGCTCCAGGCACCTCGATCTACAGAGATTATTTATGAAATAGAAGATAAAATCTTAAAAAGTAATTGCAATTGATACCGGGCACAGGCAAAAAATTTACAAGTAAGAAACTGCTGTTGAATCAACCTTTGATTTGAACTGTAATTGCCTACAAAGATTTTAACCAGTCCCTTATCCCTTTAAAGATTTGCCTGGCCACATCCCTGTGAAAGTCTTCATCCAATATTTTCTGCTCGTCCTCTGCATTGCTTAGAAAAGCAACTTCAACAAGGCAATTCGGATATTCGGTAGGCCCACTCAATGCAAAATTGAAAGCGCCTATATTTCCAAAATTATTCAGATCAAGGTCAAGCATCCGGTCCAATATTTTTTGGGATAAAGACCGGTAGCCTAAGTATCGGTAATATGTGCTTACTCCCTTTGCAGCCGTGTTGGAGGAGGAATTGAGATGTATGCTGATCAAAATGTCCGGATCATTTTGTCTGAGCAATAGTGTACGCTCTATCATACTTACATCTACATCTGTAGTCCGGATCATAAATACATTTGCACCTTTTCTTTTTAAATACCTTTCCAGTTCTTTGGCTATTTTGAGTGTGTATGCTTTTTCAGGAACTTTTGATGTAAGTCCTGAAGCCCCTGTATTGCTGCCTCCATGTCCTGCATCTATGGCTATATTCAGCCCTTTTACTTTCAGTTCAGGTTGTCGTTTGATGCGTACGGTTAGCGTATTGTTTTTATAAAATATTCCATAGCCCCAATGTGTATGCTTTAAATCAATATGCACCCGAAATACATCATCTTCCACATGTTCATACCACACATTCTTGATTTCTTTAGCTGTTTTCAATTGCGTGATCCAATTGGTATTATTGACAACGCCGAAAATATCAATCACAAGACTTGATGGTTCAACCAGTTGTATGCTTTTATAGGGCAACCTTTCCGGTAACCCTATGGTTACAAAATCATATTGATCATCACCATACACCCGCCAGCTTGAGGTGAGAAAATAAGGATCCTTTTTGGAGGGAGTATCCTCCTTAAAATTTATTTTGGGTAAGTAAGCAAAATGGTTTGAAGAAAGCTGCACTTTATAATCATCTTTTGTGCTGTCCACTACTTTCACCAATATGTTGGAATCGAGGTAAGTCATTTTAGCTCCACCTAAGCGGTCATCACCCCGGCCATATTCCAGGTAAGAAAGTTGACCGGTAGTTCGCCCATACAAAACCTGCTGACCATAGACTTTAAAACAAAATGCAAATACTATAATCAATGCTATCCACTTCATGTATGAAAGTTAATTAGTAAAAACAATCTGTTGCTCGTATTCTTACTTACTGAATGTATGCAGTAATACGCGATTTTACTATTGTCATTATTTCTTTAGTAATGAATTGTAACTTAACCTTTCTAAAATGGTAACTCTCAACCAAATCCCTGCGAAAACAATACCCTATGAGTGCACTTAATATAATGGGGATTTTGTCTGCATTTTTGCTTTTATTACCCGTAGTAATTATTCTGGTTTGCAATCTTGCAGGTAACAAAAGTTTATTAGCACTGCTGTTTTACTTTTTTATTACCTCATTTTATTACCTCATTTTGCACAGGATTATTCCTCTTCCATTGCCAATCCAAAAATCAATTGGTATTATTTCTAATTATCTCGATGTCCCTTTAATGTGCATAGTTTTTATGCTATTTTCTACCAGCCTGAAGAAGAAAAAGATGTTGCAGGTAACTCTTTATGCATTTGTAGGGTATGAGATCATTATTAGTCTCATTTTAGGCTTCAACCGAACCAGCATGATATACATTATTGGGCCCGGAATTGTATTAATCATTGTGTATTCAATCATTTTTTTCAGTCAGTATATAAAATTGAGCATAGAAAAAAACAAGCTATTTGGTAAAACAGTAATGATCACCTCAATCTTGTTTGCTTATGTGTGCCATGCTATGATCTATTGCTTTATGTATTTAAAAACGACATCGGCAATTGATGATGTTTACCTTATACACTACATTAATTTGATCATAGTTTCCATCGCAATGAGTATTGGTTTATTGTTATTGTATAAAAGATGCAGAAAAATAAAAGAAGTGCTGGTGACACGTAAAGAACTCGCCCTATTTTTTGAGCACTAAAGAAAATAACACCTCTGTTTTATCAACGCATCGGCAATTCTTCTTCTTGCTTCTTTCGAATTGAATGGCTGTGTTTTTGTAAATCGTTTCAGTCCCATCAATATCATGCGTTGTTCATCTCCTTCGGAAAATGCAGTTACTGCATCTTTTCCCCATTTAGCAATTTTGTCTGCAGCATCATACAAATAGCATTGCAAAATATCTTTATATACTCCTTCTTTTCCATTACTGCTTAATTTCATTACACACAGTAAGAGACTTTCTGAAACAAATGTTTCAATAGCCATATCAGCAATATTCATCAATATTTCCTGCTCAGTTTCGAGCTTCATCATCAGCTTTTGTGCTGCAGCTCCGGAAGTGAGTAACACAGTTTTTTTAAAATTGGCTACTAACTTTCTTTCCTGTGCAAACGGTGTTTCATCTTCATCTCCAAAGTCCGGGATAGACATGAGTTCGCTCTGTACTTTCATGGCTGCACCCATCATATTCAGCCTGCCCTGCATAGCACGTTTGAGCGTCATATCTACAGTAAGTAATCTGTTTATCTCATTGGTACCTTCATATATACGGTTGATTCTGCTATCGCGGTAAGCCCTTGAAATATTATACTCATTGCTGTATCCATTACCACCATGTATTTGCACACCTTCATCCACTACATAATCAAGTGTTTCGCTCCCATGTACTTTTAAAATAGCACACTCAATGGCGAATTCTTCTGCGGCTCCCAAAAGTGCTTCAGTGAAAGGCTTTCCTTCTTCCATCAATTGTTGTTCTTTCTCATCTATCCAATGTGCAGTACGGTACAAAGCACTTTCCGAGGCGAAAGTTTTAATTGCCATTTCTGCCAGCTTATGTTTGATGGCCCCGAAGTTTGAAATCGGTTGCTTAAATTGTTCCCGGGTGATGGCATATTCAATAGATATCGTTGTTGATCTCTTTGCTCCTCCAGTGGTAGCCGCACAGAGTTTCAGGCGACCAATATTTAAAATATTAAAAGCGATCTTATGGCCTTTGCCTGCTTCTCCCAAAAGATTTTCAACGGGCACTTTGCAATCCTGAAAATATAGTTGCACTGTGGATGATCCTTTGATGCCCATCTTATGTTCTTCAGGTCCCTGAGAGAACCCTTCGAAACCTCTTTCCACAATAAATGCGCTGAATTTATCGCCGTCAATTTTTGCGAATACAGTATATACATCTGCAAAACCTCCGTTGGTAATCCAGCATTTTTGTCCGTTTAATAAATAAGATTGGCCATCTTCTGAAAGTCTTGCGGTAGTCCTAGCGCCCAGTGCATCACTGCCGCTATTTGGCTCCGTGAGGCCGTAAGCACCTGTCCATTCTCCATTGATTAGTTTGGGAATGTATTTAGTCTTTTGTTCTTCAGTACCGAAATATAAAATAGGTAATGTGCCGATGCCTGTATGTGCTGAAACGGCAACAGAAAATGAAAACCCTCCTCCCAAACCCTCATTCACTATGGTTGATGTGACAAAATCTTTTCCTAACCCTCCATATTCTTCAGGAAATGAAGTGGCAAGCAAACCCTGCTCTCCCGCTTTCTGCACCAGTGAACGCATAAGGCCGGGTTCCATAGTATCAATTCTATCAAGTATAGGCAGTATCTCCGTATCTAAAAACTGATCACACATATCGCTGATCATGTTTTGCTCTTCACTGAAATCTTCCCGGATAAAAGTTGTTGACGGGTCACTTTCTTTAACCAGCCATTCACCTCCTTTGAGGATAGCCGTTTGCTGTGTTGTTGTGCTCATATGAAATTCTTTTATTAATTTCTGATTTTATTTGATTTGCTCAGTCCTGGAGCCACTTCCCATTCTCAATTCACTACTTGCTATTCCCTATTCCCTATTGCTCACTCCCTATCCCATTCACCTGCTCAAATTCTCATATACCTTCTGCAACACGGTTTTACATATATCTATATGCTCTGCAGCCACACCTTCCAATGCTTCATTTAAAGTTTCTTCAGCAAGCGACATGGTTTGTTCTTGTAGTTTATACGCAGCTTTTGTAAGCACTACTTTATTTATTCTTCTGTCCGTGTCATCGGGCATTCTTTTTACCAGGTTTAGTTTTTCAAGATTGTCTATCAACCTTGTGAGGCTTGGTTTATCTCTGAATGTGTCATTGCATAGATCCTGCTGGCTTTTGCCATCGCACTTCCATAAATGATAAAGCACACTCCATTGTTCCACCGTGAGGTTAAGGCTATGGTTATTAAATTTCTTTTGCAACCGGCGGCCAATAGCAGTAGAAGCTTTACCTGAAATAAAACTGTATAATTCTCCTTTTTTAAATTGGTTGTATGGCATATAGTTGTTTATGCAACTAAGTAAATTTAGTACTATTTCACATAATTTGTAGCCATTACAATATTTTTTAATGATTTTATTATTTGTGGCTTTACTGATATTCCTGAGCTACACGGCATTAATAGGTTTGTATAAAAGGGAGTGGGACAGGCTGGATGATTTTAAAACTTCTATAAAAGCAACAGTGCGAATATCAGTGATCGTAGCAGCCCGTGACGAAGAGAAAAATTTAAGTGCATTGTTTCAAGCTTTGGATGTACAATCGTACTCAAAAGAAAGATTTGAAGTGATACTGGTAAATGATCATTCATCCGATAAAACTTTGGAAATAGCACATACGAGCAATCTCCAAAATCTGATCGTACTGAATATGCCGGGTGATGAATCTACATCTTCTAAAAAAAAAGCAATAGCACATGGAATAGAATCTGCCACAGGAGACTTAATAATCACAACAGATGCTGATTGCATACCCCCACCCCGATGGATAGAAACCCTTGCGCAATTTCACACAATAATAGAAGCCTCTTTTATTGCGGCGCCTGTTTCTTATACTTCTGATAATAGTTTGTTGCAGATATTTCAAACTCTTGATTTTCTGACACTGCAGGGCATTACTGCTGCATCGGTGAGTGGGGGATTCCATACCATGTGCAATGGAGCTAATCTTGCTTATGAACGAAATGCATTTCGTGCCGTTAATGGTTTTGAAGGCATAGACCAGGTAGCCAGCGGGGATGATATGCTGCTCATGTATAAAATACAAAAGGGATTTCCGGAAAAAGTGTTTTATTTAAAAAGCAAAGAAGCCGTAGTATTAACTACTCCTATGCCGACATGGAAAAAGTTTTTAGATCAGCGCATTCGCTGGGCAAGTAAGACAGGTCATTACGGGGACAAAAAAATATTCTGGTCTTTGATACTTGTTTATCTCTGTAATTTACTTTTCCCTGTTTTACTTATTGCCGGCATCTTTGATCCACTGTATTTAAGTATGGCATTTATATTTTTAGTCGGGAAAACAGTAGTAGAACTTCCTTTTGTGTATGATGTCGCCCGGTTTTATGGTAAGCAAAAATTAATGCGCTACTTTTTCTTTTTTCAACCTCTACATATATTATACACGGTACTTATAGGTGTGCTGAGCCAAACCGGTAAATATGAATGGAAAGGAAGGCGAACCAAATAAATAATACCTTTCTTGCATGAACCAACGTTCGCAATCTTTCTGGCAATCTGCCTGGCACCGGCTAAAAAAAAATAAAGGCGCAATGGCAGGCCTGATCATGATTGTGCTTGCTATACTCACAGCCATTTTTTGCTACTTTATTGCACCTGATTCTTCACCCTTTGCCAACAGGATCATATTGGAGATCGGTGGACAAAAACCAGGATTTACACAAGACTTCATCATATTAAAGAATGATAAAAAAGAGGAGAAAATAAACTTTATTCAAAAAGCAATATCCGGTGAAAGAGATACGGTTGTTTTTTTACCCATCACTGCATGGCAACGAAAAGGCGACAGCATTTCAGTGCAAAAATACATAGACGAAGGATTGACCGAATCACTAAGCTATCACTCCTCCAGCTTAGCTGAAAACCCCATAGTAAGAAAAAAATTTTTATTAGGAACCGATAAATACGGGCGGGATATTCTGAGCCGTCTGATCATAGGTACACGTGTAAGTTTAAGTGTAGGCCTTATCACAGTACTGATATCTGTTACGCTTGGTATTATTCTCGGTTCCATAGCCGGTTATTTTAAGGGCAGGTGGGACAATATTATCATGTGGCTGCTCAATGTGATCTGGAGCATACCCACATTACTTTTAGTTTTTGCTATTACACTTTTATTAGGCAAAGGATTCTGGCAGGTGTTTGTGGCAGTTGGTCTGACGATGTGGGTAAATGTAGCCCGCCTAGTTCGCGGACAGGTATTAGCCACCCGTGAACTGCAATACGTGGAGGCCGCAAAGGCATTGGGTTTTTCAAACTTTAGAATTATTGCAAAACATATTTTGCCAAACATTTTGGGTCCTATATTAGTGATCGCAGCATCAAATTTTGCATCGGCAATTGTGATAGAAGCAGGTTTGAGTTTTTTAGGTGTAGGTGTGCAGCCTCCTCAGCCAAGCTGGGGCCTCATGATCAAAGAGAATTACAATTTTATCATCACCCAAAATCCACTGCTTGCACTGGCGCCTGGTTTTGCGATCATGTTTCTGGTGCTTGCCTTCAATTTGTTTGGCAATGGATTAAGAGATGCATTGAATATGCGGGGTAAAATATAGTATCGTGATAGCTAATTGGCACTATCTATAAAGATTAAAACGGAACTTTTTTTAAACCTCAGCATGTGCCCGCTGCAATGGCTGCATAGCGATAAGAACGTACAAGGGAGTCCGCCCGCCCGCCCGTGCCGGTACGGACGGGGATGAACCGTTCGGACGGGCGTCGCAACCAAAGTTGATTAGAGGTACATTTGCTCACCAACAAATTTTTCAAAAAATGAAATTATTGGAAACCAAGATAGCAATCATTACCGGCGGCGCAAGAGGAATCGGCGAAGGCATTGCATTGAAATTGGCAGAACACGGTGCACAGATTGCATTTACTTATGTGAGTGAAAGCAGTGCGGATAAAGCAAATGCGCTGGAGGAAAAATTAAAAAGTTTGGGTGTAAAAGCTAAAGGATACCGCAGCAATGCAGGTGAATTTTCAGAATGTGAAAGCTTTGTTTCAAAGGTAATAAAAGAATTCGGCACTATTGATATTTGTGTAAACAATGCAGGGATTTCTAAAGATAATTTGCTCTTGCGCATGACACCGGAACAATGGGATGATGTAATGAACATCAATTTGAAAAGCGTGTTCAACATGACGAAGCAGGTGATCAAACCAATGATGAAAGCAAAAAGTGGCAGCATCATTAATATGGCTTCAGTGATAGGCCTGGTCGGCAATGCAGGGCAAAGCAGTTATGCTGCAAGTAAGGCAGGTATAATAGGATTTACAAAAAGTGTGGCCAAAGAACTGGGCAGCAGAAACATACGCTGCAATGCCATAGCACCCGGCTTTGTAGAAACCGATATGACTTCATACTTAAAAGAAGGTGAGCAGGGTGATAAATACAAATCAGGGATCCCACTTGGTAGATTTGGAACTGCAGAAGATATTGCAAATGTCACTTTATTTTTTGCATCGGGACTAAGCGCTTACATCACAGGGCAGGTGATCAGTGTAGATGGAGGTTTGTATATGTAGGTTGTAAAAAGGTCAAATGTATTGCCACATTAATTTGTTTTTTGCGGCTTCATTTTAAAATTTTCAATAGCGTTTTTTGTAAACTTGCTCAGCACAAGCCTCCCACTTATTTCAGCCCGCTGGCTTAGGACATCGTCCCAGTTTTCACAGCCTTTCCAGAAGATTCTTTTCAATTCACTCATTGCTTCCGGGCTGCTATGAGACAACTGGCTGGCAAGCCGCGAAACTCCTTCATCCATGCTTTCTATTGTAGGGTGTACTTCTGCAAATAAACCTTTTTTGCGGCTCCACTCACTGTTGCGCCACATCGAAGCATCTATAGCCAGCTGACTAAACGCAGAAGTACCTATCTTTCGTTCTACAGCAGGACCGATTACGAATGGACCGATTCCGACAGCCAATTCGCTCAGGCGTATGTCGGCTCCATCTACAGATATTGCATAATCCACAGCAGCAGCCAGCCCCACACCGCCCCCAACACATTTGCCGTGTATTCTTCCGATAATTAATTTGGAACACTTGCGCATGGCATTGATCACATCTGCAAAACCACTGAAAAATTCAAAACCTTTTTTTTCATTTTTTATTTGTACTAATTCATCAAATGATGCTCCAGCGCAGAAGGCTTTTTCTCCACCGGAACGAAGGACAATTACGTTGGACTCTTTATCCATCCCTGTAGCATGAATCTCATTGGCCAGTTCAGCTAATAACCGGCGCGGCAGTGAATTACTCTGCGGATGAAAAAATTCAATAGTGGTAATGCCTTTGTGTGTTTCTGATTTTACGTAGCCGTTGGTGTCTTGTGTCATAGCTAAATTGTTTTTGCTAAGAGAAAAAGGTTTAAAAGAGAGAAAGTGTACGATTCTTGTTTCTTATGTAATCCCCTTGTTCATCGTTTTAAAAGTTTTTGCTAAAAGATTAAGTTTTAAATGACTTTAAAGAGAGATGTTTCTCTAGTAAAACACTCTCCAAATTACTTAATCATTCAAATTGTAGGTTGTTACTAAAAGGAAAAGTTTTACAGGAGAGTCAGCTTATACATTTCATTCTCCATCATTGTTAAAGACCCTTTGAAATCCTTCCTTCATCCATTCTTCATTGAAATTGAGCAACAAGCCATTTTTAAGATTTAAAAGTTTAAGATACGTCCTTACTTGTTTAAAATGTACCGGTGCAATTCTTTCAACAGATTTTATTTCAATTACAAGTTTCCTTTCAACAAGTAAATCAACTCTATATGCATCTCTGATTTCCAGATCTTCATACCTTATGGGCATAAGTAATTGTCTTTCAATTGCATGTCTTTCTTTACCAGCTATAATATAAGATTTCTTCATAAACATTTTCAAAGTACCCCGGACCGATCTCTGTGTGTATTTTTATCATGCTCTTAGCGCTAACCCAGTAAGTTGATTTATTTCCACTTGAATTTTTTT
>Ga0183260_10001124_pt1 | contig 22686 bp, 16 predicted proteins | sample AntDrymUQ4972206_2_FD_129768 | JGI IMG/M metagenome (GOLD analysis project Ga0183260, IMG submission 129768) | Polar desert sand microbial communities from Dry Valleys, Antarctica - metaG UQ497 (22.06) (version 2) (version 2) | ecosystem: Environmental > Terrestrial > Soil > Desert | place... | reverse complement strand
TGAGGTTATTAAAGCAATGCCGATGCGCCAGTCATAACCAAGTGGTGTGATAACAGGCTCTATACTTTTTCCTAAAATGCCTGCATACGAATTTTCAAGCTTTGCTGTAGCATAAGCCTGTTCAGCTTTTTTATCAATTGCATTTTTACTTTTGGATAATGCATAATTACTTTCAATCTCGTTCATTTTTTTTGACGGACCAAAGGAACTTAGCGCCCAAAGAATTAGACTTATAATCATGATCACCTTGCCTGCATCCGTTACAAAGATCTTTGCTTTGTTGACCATGGTTTGCAATACATTATTCCAACGGGGACTGCGGTAGCTTGGCAATTCAAGAATAAAAAAGCTTCTCTCTTTTATATGAATAAACCACTTGGCAATATAGGACACTAGCAATGCCATCATCAATCCCAATAAGTAAAGCCCCATCATGATAAGCCCCTGCAAACTTAAAAAACCAAATAAATAGGTATTTGGAATAACAAGACCTATCAGGATAATATAGACCGGTAGTCGGGCCGAACAACTTATCAAGGGTGTAACAAGAATCGTCAAAAGCCTTTCCTTTTTATTCTCAATGGAACGTGCGCTCATGATAGCAGGTACAGCACAGGCAAAGCCGCTGATCAGCGGCATTACACTTTTACCATTCAACCCTACACTACGCATTACACGGTCTGTAAGGAATGATATGCGTGCCATATACCCTGTGTCTTCCAGTAAAGTAATGAGCCCGAAAAGAATCATGATCTGAGGCACGAAAACAAGTATCCCTCCTAATCCGGCAATCACGCCGTTTATCAAAAGATCGCTCCACCATTGCTCTGGCAAATTCTGTGAAAGCCATCCACTTGTAGAAGAGAAAGCCGTTTCAATCCAGCCCATTGGATATTGAGCAAGCAGAAATACACTTTGAAAAAGCAAAAATAAAATGCTTAATAAAATAATATATCCCAATGGACGGTGCAATAAAATGGCATCCAACTTCTCTGTAAGCAATCTTTTTTGCACAGGATCGGGTTCAGACACAGCAACCTGCATTACATGTTTGATGCGTGTATAACGTTGCAATATTTCAGTAGCCTGAGTTTTGGTAGGGTTGAAATGATGTTTCACTTCAATCTGCTCAATAGTGTCCTGCATTTCATTATCAAAGTGAAATTCTTCATGATTGATCAGGTAATGGATGGCTGTATAGTCACTGAGCTTTGGAAAAATTTGTTGAAGTTCGTCTATGGGTGCCGCAGAAAGAGAATGGTTATCAATAAAGTCACGGGCTGGTGTTTTATAGAGGTGTAATGCCGTTTGTTCGACCGCTTTTTTTAAAAGTGTAATGCCTTTTTGTTTGCGAGGATTCACTACCACCACAGGCACACCTAATTCCCTTTCTAATTCTTCAACGTTTATTTGTATCCCATTTTTCTTAGCCAGATCTGTCATGGTAAGTGCAAGCACTACTGGTTTTTTAAGGTCAATGATCTGGGTGCAAAAAAGAAGATTTCGTTTCAGATTACTGGCATCTACCACTACTACGAAAACATCAGCTTTTATATCTCTATCCTGGTCGAGCAGCACACGGTAGCTCACCCATTCATCCATTCTTTTTGGGTACAGGCTATATGTGCCGGGTAAGTCAATAATATTTGCTGAAAAAGACTCTGATAAAATGCTGATACCTGTTTTTTTCTCAACTGTTACACCAGGAAAATTTCCGACTTTTTGATCAAGCCCGGTAAGAGAGTTGAATAAGGAACTTTTACCACTGTTTGGATTTCCGACTAATGCAATATGTACGGTTTTTTTAGTCATTTTACCTGGGGCGCAAAGGTAGATAGGGCTTAATGTATGGGGTTACGACTTTGGAAGTTTTACAAAAGCTTAAGGGAAAAACATGAATAAAAATTTATAAATAAACGTCTGAACAATAAAGCAATAGATAATTTTGCTTTCAACATTTTAAAATTTACCTCTGTGAATCGCAATCATATTCTTGTTTTTCTTGTTTTGATCAATTTTGTTGCATCTGCACAAAAATCTAAAAAAGAAGATCAACAATTACTTAGCAGTTTAAAAGCCCACATCAATTTTTTAGCTTCTGATAAATTAGAAGGAAGAAGAACAGGCACAGAAGGCGAACGCATTGCAGCGGTATACATTAGTAATCAATTTAAAACATCAGGACTTTTACCAAAGGGCACCTCAGATTATTTCCAGTCTTTTGAAATAGCAGAAGGAAGGCAGGTAAATACTGCATCCCATTTATTAATTGATGGTCATGCACTGAAGCTTAACAATGATTTTTTCCCTTTAAGCTATAGCGCCAATGAATCGCTTGAAGCTATGCCTTCGATGGCATTACAGGAACCACAGATGCCCTGGTTTATAGACGTGAAAGAGGTGATGGAAGAGAATAGTTCAAATCCACATTTTGATGTGGCAGAAGCAATAAAAGTGAAGGTTACGGGCATGGCAACAAAAGGCGCTTCTGCGGTTTTTGTTTATAATACAGGTGATAAAGCTGATGACCTTGCATTCAATGGAAAAGAAATGATTTCAGCTTTGAATATACCGGTCGTCTATATCACTAAATCGGCTGCACTTAAATATATAAATGACCCTACAGCATCTTATGATATAAAATTGAAAATAGATATAGGACAGAAAAAAAGAACAGGTAAAAATGTAGTGGGATATATTGATAATGGTGCTGTCACAACGATAGTGTTAGGCGCACATTTCGATCATTTGGGTTGGGGCGAAGATGGGAATTCAATGATGCGCAATGGAGAAAAACAATTGCATAATGGGGCGGATGATAATGCAAGTGGAACGGCGGCGCTCATTGAGATGGGGCGGGCTTTAAAAGTTTCAAAAAACAAACAAAACAATTATTTGCTAATTGCTTTTTCAGGGGAGGAATTGGGACTTTATGGTTCGAAATATTTCGTTGAAAACCCAACTGTGGATTTGAGCAAAGTGAATTATATGATCAATATGGATATGTTGGGCAGACTGAATGATTCATCGCGTATAATGACTGTAGGTGGCTATGGCACTTCACCTGCATGGGGTGAGCTTTATAATGCTAAAAGTAAACAAGGATTGTATAAAGGAAATTTGAATTTTAAATACGATTCCAGCGGGACTGGTCCCAGCGATCACACTTCTTTTTACCGCAAAGACATTCCTGTATTATTCTTTTTTACAGGTTTGCACGTCGACTATCACAAGCCCTCTGACGACTTCGATAAGATCAATTATGAAGGGGAAGTACAAATCGTGAAGCATATATTAAGCCTTATAGAAAACTCGGGAAAGAAAGGGAGTAAATTCTTATTTACAAAGACGAGAGAAACACAGATGAATACCAATACCCGGTTCTCGGTTACCCTTGGTGTCATGCCTGACTATACATATGTAGGTGCCGGGCTGCGAATAGATGGAGTAAGCGAAAACAAACCTGCACAAAAAGCAGGGATGAAGGCTGGTGATATCATTACCGCCATTGGTGGCCATAAGGTAAGCTCCACTGAAAGTTATATGCAGGCGCTTAACAAATTTAAAAAAGGCGATAAGACGGTGGTACATTATAAAAGGGGGACAGAAAATCTATCTTCCGCCATAGAGTTTTAGTACTTTCATAGTGTAAAGCCCTGCAAGTGAAACTGCTGCTCGATGCCCAGGATATAATGGATAGCTTCTTTGAAGAAACGAGGATGCTTGGGATAATGGCCCCGATGAAAGACTACCAGTTATGTTGGCAACTCAATAATCTTTTAGGCATTGACTTTAGGATCAATAATGAAATAGAAATACAGCTTACAAAAAAGAATCGTAATTATTTTTTTGCAGTATATAAGTACGGAGAATTGAATACCTCATTGGTGCATTATTTATACAACAATCAATTTGATGGTGAATATTTATTACCCGAATTCAAGCACCTTGATTTTATTTGGTTGCTAAAAGGCGATGTGGTAACTGAAATTTCATTTCAAAAATTAATAGAATCTGTGCGTACCATCAAGGGTCTTCAATTGATTCTTGAACTTGCTCATGAAAAATTGCGGCACAAAGAACACCTTATCTTTTAAAATTTACACTTTGAATATGAATACTAATTGGACAACAGAAAAGGATTCACTTTATCGAAAATTTACTTTCAAAGACTTCGGTGAGGCTTTTGCATTTATGACGAGAGTGGCATTTATAGCTGAAAAAATGGATCATCATCCAAAATGGACCAATGTATATAATACGGTTGAGATATGGCTTTCCACTCATGATGCCGGAAATAAGATTACAGAGAAAGATCGCCAGTTAGCTGAAAAAATAGATGCTTTGGAAGACTGAAATCAATCTTATTATGCTTACTGATTAAGGCTTTACTACTATAGTTTTTTCATTTAATGTAGTACATACTCCAATAGGAGTACAATAATTCTCCAAACCATAATCAAAAAAAAGTTTTTTTATAGCTTCCACTCCATCTGATGCCACAGCTACCAAAAGACCGCCATTTGTCTGCGGGTCTGGGAGTAGATTAAAAGCTTCCATGACATTTACCCCTTTATCGAAACCCACTTTGCTGCTATAGGTATTCCAGTTGCGATAGGTAGCATCGGGAATGGTACGTTGTCGTAAATATTCACCTACACCTGCAAGTTTCTGAATGGCGGAGTAGTGGAGTTCCATACTTACACGACTGTTTTCTGCCATTTCCAGCGCATGACCTAATAATCCAAAACCTGTAATATCTGTCATGGCATGTACAGCAACCACCTTTCCTAATTCCGAACCAATTGAATTCAATGAAGTCATACTACTAATTAATTCTGTGTAATGTGCTGATTGAAGTATTCCTCGTTTTAATGCAGTGGTTAATATACCGGTACCCAGAGGCTTTGTAAGAAATAGAAAGTCGCCTGGTCGAGCGCAACTATTTTGTTTTAGATTATCGAGGGGTACAAGCCCTGTGACAGCTAATCCAAAAATGGGATCTGCTGAATCAATAGTATGGCCTCCGGCAAGGGGAATATTAGCTTCTTTGCAAATAGCCCTCCCTCCTTCCATTATTTTTTGTGTTATTTCAACAGGTAACTTATCAATGGGAATTCCTAAGATCGCAATTGCCATCATAGGAGTTCCACCCATGGCATATACATCACTAATGGCATTGGCTGCAGCAATCCTCCCAAAGTCGAAAGGATCATCTACAATTGGTAAAAAGAAATCTGTGGTAGATATGATCGCTTCCTTATCATTTATTTTGAAAACAGCCGCATCATCATTTTTCGTATTTCCTACTAAAAGGTTCTCGAAACCGGTTTCTTCATCAGTATGCAAAATTTGTTGCAGAAGTGCCGGGGAAATTTTACATCCACAACCCCCACCCTTAGAGAACTGGCTTAACCTAATAGAATCAGACATTGGTAATAGAATTAATGAAGGAGATTAATGATTAAATTCTTAAAAACTATTTGACACGGGATCGGCCACTAATAAATCCGCATTCTGAGGCGTCACTTCACTACAATAAATTTTTTTTAGCAGTGCATCTAAGTTTTCACGATTGTTCAGGCCTTTCAGATAATGTTTATCATAATAAGAAAGTAAAATGGTAAAGCAGGATTTAAGATCATTTTGGTCTAAATAATTTAAAGCAGTTTTTGTCTCTAATCCTCCTAATCTCTTATTGATTCTTAGAATGCTTTGCGTCAAGGCCTCATGTGGCAAAGCGCCGTATTCTTCTTTTATATGCGCCAACCGTTCTTTAAATGGGATATCTAAAAACAAAATGGGGGACCTGCGCATTCTTTGCCAGAGCGGGCCAGGAACATTAAGGTTGCCTATCCGTTGGCTTTCATCCTCTACCCAAATTGGTTGTCCTTCAGGGATTGCCCAAAGAGCCTGAGCCAAACGGTTTTCAAACATTTCTTGTGTGGGTTGAGCCGGCATATTTATATTACCAAATGCTGAACCTTTATGATGTGCCGACCCTTCAAGATCAACAGTTGCCTCTCCCTTTTTTCTTAACTGATGCAATACCTCTGTTTTTCCGGAACCTGTAAATCCACCTATTACCTGAAAAGAATATGGGAAGGTGAATGCCTTCAAAACCTCATTACGATATGCTTTATACCCCTCTGTTAATCTATATATTTTGAAACCGTATAAATTCAACAGCCAGGCTACGGCCCCGCTGCGCATACCTCCACGCCAGCAATAAATAAATATGCTATTTGCATTTAGCAATTGCTCTTCATTATTTCTGCCAATTGCGAATTGCTTATTGCAAATGAGTTCTTCTACCTGTTCTACTATTTTACGCATTTTAGGCCCGAAAAAATCCAGACCTAATTTGATTGCTTTTTCCCTGCTCTCTTGTTTGTAAGCTGTGCCGATTTCTTTTCTTTCTTCATTTGAAAACAGTGGTATATTGATAGCGTTTGGAATATGTGCATGGTTGAATTCACCTTCAGACCGCACATCTATAATAACATGTTCCCTTGAGGTTTTTAAAAAAAGATCAATATGTATATTTTCAGGATGCAGCCTGCAAAGTTAGCCTCAGAGCTATTTAAATAAAAAATGCTTCCCGTTTGAGAAGCATTTTTTAAATAGAAGAACTCGAAATTATTGAGAACTATCAATTTTCACTTTTCCATCATCGCCATCAATTTTGGTTTTGCCTTTATCGTCTTTGATTTTGACATCACCATCTTTGCCTACTTTGATTTTGGTATCACCTATCTTGATTTTCCAGTCTTTCTGCATTTTCTCATCATCCGGCCAACGTTTTTCATAATCTACCCATGATTCGTCATCACCTTTATACATGATCTTATTGCCTTCCATTTTAGCTTCACCTTGCGAGTCCCAGCTATCTCCGCCATAAACCCACCATGTACGCTTGTCCACATATCGCCAAACAGGCTCGCCTGTAGTAGCATCTGTACGCATTCCTGTCTGAGGATCCACTTTGATTTTCATTGATTTTCCGGTACGCGGATTTAAATAAACACCTGCTTCACTATTCGTATTGAAAGTGTCTGCTAATGCAGCGTAATCGGTTGTGCTTGTGTTGGTAGTAGTTGCTGTATTTTCTGTAGTGGTTAAAGTAGAGGAATCTGTTGATGTTGTACTTTCACTATCATCATTATTACAAGCTACAAAACCCATGGCTAAAAAAGCTGCAAAAAAGCTAACTTTTATTTTGTTCATAAATTTTTTTTTGGTTCAGGTTCTTAGATGCAAAAATAAGACCGTAAGGCGGTCCGTTGATAATCAGTACATTAAATTGTGGAATTAACGGTTCATTGACGCTAAAAACTCCTCATTATCTTTTGTACCCCTCATTCGTTTAAGCAATTCATTCATAGCTTCTTCTGCATTCATATCAGTAAGAAATACCCTTAAAAGATTCATTCTTTGTAATACATCTCTTTCTAATAGTAAATCATCGCGGCGTGTAGAAGAAGAAACAAGGTCAATTGCTGGAAACACACGGCGATTGGAAAGCCTGCGATCGAGCTGAAGCTCCATGTTACCTGTTCCTTTAAATTCTTCAAAGATCACCTCATCCATTTTGGATCCCGTATCCACTAATGCAGTTGCTATGATCGTGAGTGAACCTCCGTGTTCGATTTTTCGTGCTGCACCAAAGAACTGTTTAGGCTTTTGCATGGCATTAGCTTCCACACCACCAGATAATACTTTTCCTGATGCCGGAGCTACAGTATTATGAGCCCTGGCTAACCTTGTAATCGAATCTAAAAGGATCACTACATCGTGCCCGCACTCCACAAGCCTTTTTGCTTTCTGCAATGCCACTGTAGAAACTTTTACGTGTTTTTCTGCGGGTTCGTCAAAGGTGGAAGCTATTACTTCAGCTTTTACACTTCGCTCCATGTCAGTAACTTCTTCCGGGCGTTCATCTACCAACACGATCATCAGGTAACACTCAGGGTGGTTTTCAGCAATAGCGTTGGCCACTGCTTTTAATAACATGGTTTTACCCGTTTTGGGTTGCGCCACTATCAGGCCTCTTTGCCCCTTACCAATAGGTGTAAAGAGGTCCATTATGCGGGTACTGAAGTTATCGGCTTTTGTAAACAGATTTAATTTCTCATAAGGGAAAAGAGGTGTGAGATAATCGAATGGTACACGATCCCGAACTTCTTCCGGGCTTTTACCATTGATACTCTCAACTTTAAGCAAGGCAAAATATTTTTCTCCTTCTTTTGGCGGACGAACAGAACCATAAACTGTATCACCCGTTTTTAAACCAAATAATTTAATCTGGGATGGGGAAACATAAATATCATCAGGCGAAGACAAATAATGGTAATCAGAAGAACGGAGGAAACCATAACCGTCGGGCATCATCTCCAACACTCCTTCCGCAATAATGATCCCATCAAATTCTATATTAAAAACCGGGTCGCGACGCTGAGGATAAAACTTATTTATGTTCGGCGTTATTCCATTTCTTTCAATAACGGGCTCAGCCGGTTCGGTTGTAGTCGTTGTATTTTGTTCAATACCATTTCCTGATGTATCACCAATTTCTTCATTGGAATTATTTTCGGAAATTTCTTGTTCTTGTGTATTAAAAAGGTCTGCGGAAGGTTCTTCTTCTGTAGTTTTCTTTTTTGATTTCTTTGGTTTTTCTTCTTTTTTCGCCGATGCTGCTTTGGCCGCCGCACGAACCGGTTTAGCAGGTTTTTTTTCTTCCAACACTTTTGGCTCTTCCTCTACTTCCACTATCGCTTCTTCTGTAGTATTACCGGTGGTGGCCTTAATGATACGCCTGCGGCGTTGTTTATCTTCTGAAGAAGGTTTTTCTTCTGTACCCATAACTGCTTGTTTATCCAGGATTATATAAATGAGCCCTTGTTTATCGAGTCTTTTTGCATCTTCTATTCGAAGATTTTCTGCTATATCCAGCAATTCGGGAACGAGCATGTCGTTTAGCTGCAATATGTCGTACATAGTAATGGTGATTTAAAAAACAGCTAATCAGGCACCGATCTTTGAGCTAATGATTTGATTAATGAAAATGGAAAATGGTGAAAAAATCCGGTTGTTGCGAGTGATAAGGGTTTGATCTCTCAACTGATTCCGGTGCAATTATACACCTAATACCTAAAAATCCAAAAATTTTTATGATTGTATTCAAGATTACCATATGAAATTATCATGCACATAATCTTTAAACAACGGAAAACTTTAGATTCCCTGTATATACAAACCACATTCTTTTCCCTCCTCTTGTACGAAGTTTATATTTGCGGGACAATGTTCAGCAAACGCATAAAGATCAAAGAACTATTAAATACTGAGGCCCTTTCACAACGGGCAACCGTCATGGGTTGGGTTCGCACCTTTCGCAACAACCAGTTTGTGGCTTTGAACGATGGTTCAACCAATAATAATTTACAGGTAGTACTGGAGCTGGGGAAATTCAGCGATGAAATCTTACGTCGCATTACCACTTCATCTTCCTTAAAAGTTTCCGGTCTGTTAATCGAATCATTAGGTAAGGGACAGAAAGTAGAATTAAAGGCAACAGATGTAGAAATACTTGGTGATAGCGATGCAGAAGCCTATCCGCTTCAACCTAAAAAACATAGTCTCGAATTTTTACGGGAAAAAGCCCACCTCCGCTTTCGCACCAATACATTCAGCTCAGTCTTTCGTATCCGGCATGCGCTGGCATTTGCAGTACATCAATTCTTTAATGATAGAGGATTTGTTTACCTGCATACACCTATAATCACAGCCTCGGATGCAGAAGGTGCCGGGGAAACTTTCCGGGTCACTACTCTTTCATTTGACAATCCCCCCCGCCTCGAAGATTCCACCATTGATTATGCACAGGATTTTTTTGGCCGGGCCACTAACCTCACTGTTAGCGGTCAATTAGAAGGTGAGCTTGGAGCTACTGCCTTGGGTGATGTATATACATTCGGACCTACATTCAGAGCCGAAAATAGTAATACGGGCAGGCACCTTGCCGAATTCTGGATGATAGAACCTGAGATGGCTTTTTACGATTTGGAAGATAATGCGGATTTCGCTGAAGAATTTATAAAATACATTATTGGCTATGCAATGAAGCAAAATGCAGATGATCTGGAATTTCTGCGACAGCGATTATTGGATGAGGAAAAAAACAAACCCCAAACAGAAAGAAGCGAACTTGATCTCAATCAAAAACTTCAGTTTGTAATTGAAAATAAATTCGAACGCATTACCTACACAGAGGCTATAGATATCTTGCTTCAGTCCAATCATTATAAAAAGAAAAAATTTCAATATGATGTAGGCTGGGGAATAGATATGCAAAGTGAACATGAGCGGTATCTCGTAGAAAAACATTTCAAAAAACCTGTCGTTGTTATAGATTATCCAAAGGAAATCAAATCATTTTATATGCGGCAAAATGATGATGGAAAAACAGTAGCAGCCATGGATATCCTGGCTCCCGGAATCGGAGAAATTGTTGGCGGTTCGCAAAGAGAAGAACGGTACGAAAAGCTGGTACAACGAATGGAAGAAATGCAAATTCCCCAGGATGACTTGTGGTGGTATTTAGACACACGCAGGTTCGGTTCCGTACCCCATGCTGGTTTTGGGCTTGGTTTTGAAAGGCTCGTACAATTTGTAACTGGAATGACTAATATACGTGATGTGATTCCTTTTCCGAGGACACCTAAGAGTGCGGAGTTTTAATAAAAAGCAGTCTGAATTGCTTGTAGCAATTCCAAACTTATCATTTACGGTTATGGCTACATATTTTGGGCACAGGCTTTATAAAATAAAGGATCAAAAAATTTGATACGCCACTAGCTTGTTTGATTCTGTGAAACTACAGTTGTAAATTTGATGCTGATCCTCATAAAAATAATTATATGAATATTCCTGTAGTTGACCTTTCAGATTTTTTAAGTGGTGACCAAACCCGTAAGCAGGCTTTTGTGCAGGCCCTAGGCAAAGCTTATGAAGAAGTAGGTTTTGTGGCAGTAAAGAACCATGGTATACCCGATGACCTGATTGCTGATCTATATAAAAATGTGCAACAATTTTTTGCCTTGCCTTCTGAAAAAAAATATGAATACGAAAAAAAAGAATTAGCAGGGCAGCGTGGCTACACTTCTTTTGGAAGAGAACATGCAAAAGGTTTTGATGCTCCTGACCTTAAAGAATTTTTTCAATACGGGCAAACAGTTGAAAACGGGGATCCCATTAAGGACCAATATCCTGAAAACGTGTCCGTAACAGAAGTATCTCAGTTTACACCCACCTTATATAATGCCTATCGGAATTTTGAAAAGAGCGGTACTGCTCTTCTGCAGGCTATTGCATTATACCTGGGATTAGATGAACATTATTTTGATCAATACGTACACAATGGAAATTCAATCCTCAGGGCTATCCATTATCCCCCCATCACCAATGAACCTAAATCTGCTATTCGTGCAGAGCAGCATGAAGACATAAATCTCATTACTTTATTGGTAGGTGCTTCTGCCGATGGATTACAAATTCTTACCAAGCAAGGCGAATGGGTAGGGGTAACATCGCTGCCAGAGCAGATAGTGGTGAATGTGGGGGATATGTTGCAGCGGCTTACTAATAATAAATTGCGATCTACCACACACCGTGTAGTGAACCCTCCCAGAGAGCTTTGGGGCACTTCACGTTTTTCAATTCCATTTTTTCTACATCCTAAAGGATCTATGAACCTTGCATGTCTGGAAGGGTGCATAAATGAAGAAAGTCCTAAAGCATATCCTGATGCTACTGCAGGTGAATATCTTGATGAACGATTAAGAGAAATTGGGTTGAAGAAATAAAATTTACTTCTCCTAAAATAAGTAAAAGCGCTTGAGGGCGCTTTTTTTATGTGCGTTAAAAATATTTTTTAAATTTATTTTGTTGTAACGTATTGATTTTTAATTGTTTCAAAAAAAAATACTATTGGAGATCAACTATTACCATAAAAAACTTGGTACTTTAGTTTGCATAGTACCAAACAACACCATATATTTGTATCAGAATTGAAAAACATAATCAAAACCACTCCTCAATAGGGAATCTGGAAATAAAAAAGAAAAAAACATGAATATTGAAAATACACAAAGCCAGATGCGAAAGGGAATTCTGGAGTTCTGTATTCTTTCCATCATTCGCCGTGGCGAAGCTTATCCAAGTGATATAGTGGAAGAAATGAAGGGTGCAAATCTCCAGATACTTGAAGGCACACTTTATCCCTTGCTAACAAGATTAAAAAATGCAGAAATGCTTACTTACCGATGGGTAGAAAGTTCTTCCGGGCCACCGCGAAAATATTTTTTACTCACAGAAAAAGGTGAAGTCTTTTACAAAGAACTTGAGCAGACCTGGCAAGAACTCTCACATGGAGTAAATACATTAACCAATAAAAAAGACAGTACTCATTTATAAATTTTTCTGCCTTTAGGCAGGCTTCAACCAACACAAAAAAAATGAAAAAAATAATCAACATAAACTTATCCGGCAGGGTCATCCCCATAGAAGATGCTGCATACGAATCGTTGCAACGATACATAGAAAGCCTTAGAAGATACTTTGCAAATGAAGAAGGACGTGATGAGATCATCAATGATATTGAGAGCCGTATTGCCGAACTCATGAATGACAAAGTTAAAAAAGGTTCACCTGCAATTACGGAATCAGATATGGAAGAGATCATAGCATCTATGGGTCGTGTAGAAGATTTTGAACAGTCTGATATAGCGGAAGGAACCGGCAGTGAGCAAACAGCATTTACAGACAATACATCTTTTACTTCAACAGGCAAAAAAAGAACAAAGGGTAGATTGTACCGTGATAGTACAGATAAGATACTTGGGGGTGTGTGCGGAGGAATTGCAAATTTCATGAATGTTGATCCAGCAATTGTGCGGCTATTATTTGCCATTGTCACATTTGGAGGTCTTGGTTTCGGTGTATTGGTTTATATATTACTTTGGATCGTACTCCCTTCCCGGGATATGGAGGGATTTGTTGGAAAAAGACTTTTCCGTAATCCTGAAGACCGCATCATTGGTGGTGTGGCCGGTGGATTAGCAGCTTATTTCAATAAGGATACATGGGTAGTGCGGGCCATATTCGCTGCACCCCTTATTATTAATATCATATTAAGTGTAATCAATGGAATCTTCAACGCATTCCACGGCCCTGATTTTCCAAACCTGTTTATAGGTTCGTTTACCGGCACTTTTGTATTAGCATATATCATCCTTTGGATCGTACTGCCCGAGGCCAGAAGTCCATTTGAAAAAATGGAAATGCGTGGCGAAAAAGTAGATGTGAATCGCATTCGTCAGAATGTGCAGGAGGAAATGTCTGATTTCAAAAGCCGTGCAGAAGCATGGGGAGAAGAAGTAAAAACATCTGCACAGAACCTGGGAGGAAAAGCAAGGGATTTTGCGAACACCAGAGGCAAAACATTTGCTACAGAGGTCGCACAAACTACCCGGCCACTTGCCAGTGGATGCGGACATGCAATTGGAGTATTATTCAAAGCATTCTTTTTATTCGTTGTAGGTGTTATTGCTTTTGCACTCTTTGTAATGGTATTGGTATTTACTATGGGCGGCATTGCAGGTCCGGTAAATGATTTTCTCCTGAATGGTTTTTGGCAAAATGCTTCTTTATGGGGTACGCTCTTCTTTTTCCTCGCTGTACCGCTTATTGCCATTATTACCTGGATCGTGCGCCGGTTAATGAAAGTAAGATCACAGAACCGTTACCTCGGTTGGACATTCGGCGGACTTTGGACGCTAGGTTGGATCTGCCTTGGATTTTTTATAGCTTCAATGGGGAGAGAGTGGAGGTATTACAACAACACATCAGAAAATATACCAATTGCACAACCGGCTTCGCAGAGAATGATCGTACAGGTAAACGAACCTGAAATTCGCTTCAGCGGGAACTTCAATTGGATTGACAGTGATGAAAGGGGTTGGGATCTTACAGATGACTCACTGAAAATGGCCAACATAAAAGTGCGGGTGGAAAGAAGCCAGGACAGCAATTATCATGTATCACTATTGCGCTATAGTGCCGGTCGCAACCGCGGGCAAGCTATGGAAAGAGCAGAAAAAATAGAATATAGCGTTTCTTCAATAGATAGTGCATTGATCCTCGGAAGTGGAATTTCGGTCAGTAAAGAACAAAAATTCAGGGGACAAAAAATAATAGTAGAGATCAGTGTGCCGGTAGGCAAAAAAATCAGATTCGATGAAACCATCAGGAAACTACATGACACGAATATCCGGATCAAAGAAAAGAGCCGTAACCGGTACCGAAGGGATTGGGATATGGATTGGGACGATGATAATCACTTTGATTGGAAAACAGATATTGATTATGTAATGAATGCCGATGGTGAATTAATAGACCCTACGCAACCCGAAAAAAATAAAAATAAAGACGATTATGAATATGATGAGGATGGAAGAAGAAACCTGCCCGATGCAAATAATGAGGAACAAAAAGATACAGCCGTGAATAGAATAATAGAGGACAATAAAGAAAAGCAAAGGATACTGGACCAGGAAATAAAATTGCAGGAACAAAAACTGGAACTTGAGAGAAAAAGGTTGGAAGAAATGAAAAAGAATAAGCAGAATAACACTACGGGAGTTAATGATAAGAGAGCAAAAACTTTAGACGGAACAGCACATATAAAATCACCAATATTTTCAATGATCATATAGCAACTTTGGTTGAAGCAATCCTGCTCCGAAGGGGATTGAGCAAAGGCTTCTTCGGAAGCCTTTTGCTGTTTGTATATTCTAAAGGCGAAGTAAAGTGATGATTTAAAGTATAAATGACATACCAAAACAGTTTTCTATTTTTGCCCCTAATTTTCTAAAATGAAGAATACCCAGTTTACAGAAAAACATATTGCAGCAGGAGCTAAGATGGCAGAATTTGCCGGATACAACATGCCTATCAGTTACACAGGTATCAATGAGGAGCACATGACTGTACGCAAAAATGCAGGAGTATTTGATGTAAGTCATATGGGTGAATTTATTTTAAAAGGAGAAAACGCACTCGACCTCATTCAAAAAGTAACTACAAACGATGCATCGAAGTTAACTGCCGGTAAAGCGCAGTACAGTTGCCTTACCAATGAAGCCGGCGGTATAGTGGATGATCTGTTGATCTATTGCATTGAAGAAAACAAGGTTTATATGATCGTGGTCAATGCATCCAATATAGAAAAAGACTGGAACTGGATCAAAGAACATGATACGAATAATGTAGAGATGCATAACATTTCAGAAGATACATCACTGCTCGCTGTGCAAGGGCCTAATGCAGCGAAGATCATGCAGACACTTACAGAGATGGATATTCTGAATTTAAAATATTACACATTCGCAAAAGGAAAGTTTGCAGGTGTGGAGAACGTATTGATAAGTGCCACAGGATATACAGGTGCCGGGGGGGTGGAGATATATTTTGAAAATAAGAATGGTAATGCAGAAAAAGTTTGGAATGCTATTTTTGAGGCTGGTACTTCGCAGGGCCTCAAACCTATTGGGCTGGCGGCAAGAGATACTTTACGCTTAGAAATGGGTTATTGCCTATATGGAAATGATATAGATGATACTACAACACCATTAGAAGCAGGACTAGGATGGATCACTAAATTCACTAAAGAATTTACGGCTAAGTCAAAATTGGAAAAGCAAAAACAGGAAGGCGTAGAACGGAAATTAGTAGGCTTCGAAATGGTGGATAAAGGCATACCACGGAACGGTTATGAAATAAAAGCTTTTGACGGCGATACAATTGGCTATGTTACTTCAGGTACGCAATCTCCAAGCTTGAATAAAGCTATAGGCATGGGCTATGTGCGCAAAGCGTATGCTGCTATTGACAATATTATTCACATAAAAGTGCGGGACAGGCTATTGCAGGCGAAAGTGGTTAAAATCCCTTTTGTCTGATGCCCGAAATTCATTTGACCACTTTTATTGCAGCGCCTGTTGAAAGAGTGTTTGACCTGAGCCGGAGCATTAATCTGCACAGGGTGTCAATGACCAAATTCAAAGAAAAATCAGTCAGGGGGCGCATGAATGGACTTATGCAATTGCATGATACGGTAACATGGAGTGCCAGGCACCTTTGGAAAACAAGAATACTGCAGATAAAAATTACCCGTCTTCATAAACCCTCTTTATTTATAGACGAACAGGTTTTTGGTGATTTTAAAACCATGAAGCATGAACATTTTTTTAAGCCATGCGAAAATGGCACAATCATGATAGATCAGTTTTTTTTTGAAACACCGTATGGCTTGCTGGGACAATGGATTAATAATTTCTACCTGACCCATTATATGAAAGGGCTTATTGAAGTGCATAATGAAGCCATCAGGAAAGCGGCAGAAAGCAATCAATGGAAGCACTATTTAATTGGCAATGAAGAATGAGTAAACCTACATTATATACATGTCTTTCTCCTGCGCTTTTGCATTTATATGATGTAAAAGAAACTGTTGTAGTAGTTATAGACATATTACGTGCAACATCTACTATTGCTACAGCGCTATACAATGGTGCGGCAGAAATTATCCCTGTTGACAGTGTGGAGAGGTGCATACAAATGGGATCTGAAATGGAATGTATCACTGCAGGGGAGCGGGACGGGCAAATAGCTCCGGGTCTTCAATATGGAAATTCCTCTTTTGATTACCCTGAATCTTTTATCAAAGGAAAAATACTGGTACTTACTACTACCAACGGCACCAAATTGTTACACATGGCCCTTGCCATGGGTGCCACTGAAATTATTACAGGATCGTTTTTAAATTTTTCAGCCGTATGCGATCATCTGGTCAGAATACAAAAGAATGTGATCCTTGGTTGTGCTGCGTGGAAAGACAAACCGAATATAGAAGATACCTTGTTTGCCGGCGCTGTTGCATCTAAAGTCAAAGATCATTTTACCATCAATTGCGATGCAACGCATATAGCCCAAAATTTATATCAATTAGCGAAAGACGATATGTATGGTTTCATGAAACAAAATGACGCATCTCATTATCATCGTTTAACAAACTTCGGATTGGAAAAAGACATCAGGCATTGTCTTACACCGGATGTCGCCAATATTTTACCTGAATACGTAGATGGCAGGCTTGTGATTCAGAAATAAAAAATTATATCCGGTGTCAAAAACGGCATGCTCTATCGAAAAAATATCGACTCCTTTTCGGAAGACTTAAAGCTTTGCCTGCCCGTTCTGTTCAAGCGGTCGTGAAATGTATTTTATTATCACCACCAACCATTAACAGATTAAATGTATTTGCAATGTAAACGTGAAAAATGAGGTCATCTTCAAGGTTTACAAAATAGTTTCATTTATTTTTGACGATTGCCCTTTTTTGTAGTTATCGTTGAATGTACTTTACTTTCTATTTTTAAAAGCATACAGCAATGGAATAGTTTTTAAAGGATTAAGATTCCCAACTACAAACTACAAACTATAAACCCCGCATGGCGCTTCCGTATTTATTAAAATATGTTTACACACATGGCAGTGATGAAGTCATCCGCCGTGGCAAAAAAATACATGCGATCGGCTATGCAGAGTTGGTAGAACATGATGACCTTTTTGGCGCGGTTAATTTCCGGGTAAAAGACGACAGCTACGCAACATTCTACAATGTAGTCGTTCAGAATTATAAAGATCCTAAATCTCTTAGTCTTCGATGCGCATGCCCTTACAATCTCGGCGATATATGCCGGCATGAAGCCGCAGCGCTTATGCGCCTGCAAGAGATGATAGACAAAGGAATGTTGCTCGCTACTAATGTGCATTACGATCAACAGCATACAGTAGCCAAAATGAAAGCTATTGAAATAAAAACTTTGCGGCTGCTTTGTTCGCAGGATATTTTCCTCGAAGCAGATAAGTATGTGAGTACAACCAAGCCTGCTATTGAGTACGCAAAAGATGAAACGGTAAAGGCTACGGTGCGTATAGATGATAAAGATTATAGAGTACTCATCCGGCGCAATGAAGAACGCACTTTTGATACAAGCTCAGATTATATAGATACAGAACATTTGCTTTGCCTTCCGAAAGTCATTGTGTTTCTTCATTTATATTATTTGAAAGGAGCGAATTATTTCGACGGCATCCGTAATTGGGACAAAGAAAAAAACAAGCTGCTTGAAGCCTATGGTTATTCACTCAACGATGATCTTAAGGGCAAGTTTGAATTCAATTATAAAGATGGAAAGCCTTTTTTACGTGTACTTGATAGTAGCATCAAACGCATTGCAGCACCGGTAACTATGCCTTATTTCAGACCTGTACCCGTACTTGTAGAAGAGGTTGAAGAGGAAACAGAGAAACCGGGAATGTTACAAAAGAATACGCTGGGTATTGTATTTAATTTTAACGCTACTGCTTATCCCTTTTTCACAATAGATATGGTAAGCGGCGATTCAGATATTGATGCCGGCTTTACAGACCGGGTAGAAAAACTGGATTTAGCAAAATACATTGATCTTGAAAAATTTACTAAAAGCGAAAGCAATCTGATAAACGGGGTAAGGAAATTACAGAACGCTGAAGTGGCGAAATACATCAACCGCAATTCTCCCTTTGCGGGTTTTTGGGAAAATATTGTGCAGACAGAAGGAGACGATTTGCCTGAAGAGACAAAGACTTTTGTGGTTGAGTATATGGTTCCTAAACTAAAAAAATTAAGTGCTGATTTAGGGGACACTCCATTATACATTTTGAAAAAAAATAAAAGCTTTAAAACTTCCAATCTGGGAAAAGCAGAATTCAGTGATATTGAAATCACGCCCCAATTTTATGTGGGGCCCAAAGGAAAAGGGTATGAAATAGATTGTTTCATAAAGCCGGAAGGTGTAGCTTTTGGATTAGCAGATAACGAAGCGCCTGCACCTGTTTTTTATTTATACAACCACCAGATTTTTTTATGGAAAAATATTGAAGCTGTCCAAGTAACGGCACCATTTCTTCCCTCGGGAATAATGAAAATAAATGAAGACGTCTGGCCCGCTACACTCCACAAAATCGTTCTTCCACTGGCTAAAGAATATAATGTTGAATTTGACACCACACTGGTTGATGAAGTAAAAGATGGCGAACCTGAAGTGAAATTGTTTTTACAGGAAAAAGGTGAGTATCTCGTTTTTCAACCTGTTTACAATTATAAAGGGTTTGATACAAAAGGCAAAGACAGAGATAAAATGGTACTCCCTTTTGGAAGTAAGGTAATTGTGATTCATCGCAATCGCGAGGCAGAAAAAGCATTCATTGAAAACCTGCGCACACTGCACTCCAACTTTATCAGTTACGATGATGGATCTGCACTGGCTTTGAAAGGTATAGAGGTTTTAAAAAACAACTGGTTCTTTCTTTTTGTAGATGCTATGGCAGAACAAAAAGTAACTGTTTACGGATTCGATCAGTTAAAGAATTTCAAGTTTAATACAGCTAAGCCCACCACACACATTCATATCAGCAACAACACTGATTGGTTCGATGCCAAAGTAGATATACTTTTTGGTGATCAAAGGGTAAGTGTAGCAGAAGTAAAAAGAGCCCTGGCAAATAAACAACAGTTTGTTCCGCTCAGCGATGGCACATTGGGCATATTACCGGAAAACTGGTTAAAGAAATACTCCCTGCTCTTCCGTGTAGGCGAAGGAAAAACGGACAGACTCAAACTCTCCCGTTATCACCTGAGTGTGATTGATGAATTGTATGATAACCGGGATGAAGAAGAACTCACCATTGCGCTGGAAGAAAAATATGAACGCATACGCGAGTTTGATGCCATCAAAGCAATACCTGCTCCTGATAATTTAGAACCTATACTCCGCCCTTACCAGGTGGCTGGTTATCAATGGCTGAATTACCTGCATGAAGTATCATGGGGGGGCATACTTGCTGACGATATGGGACTGGGTAAAACGGTTCAGGCACTTTCCTTTCTGCAATACTTCAGAGATACCTATGGCACAATTCAATCCCTGGTGGTTTGCCCCACAACACTTATTTACAATTGGGAAAATGAAATAAAAAAATTCACACCTTCACTTACTTATCATATCCATCATGGCCCGCAGCGGTCAAGGGAGCCGGAAGAATTGAAAAAACACCAAGTGATCATCACTACCTATGGCACTTTACGCAGCGATATCAAAACTTTTACACAGATAGAACTGGACTATGCAGTGTTGGATGAATCCCAGGCTATTAAAAATCCATCCAGCAAGGTTACCAAAGCATCAGGACTGTTGAATGCAAAACACAAACTGTGCATGAGCGGTACCCCTTTGCAAAACAATACATTTGACATATTTGCCCAAATGAATTTCCTGAATCCCGGTATGCTGGGCACTATGGAATTCTTCCGGCAGGAGTTCAGCATTCCCATTGATAAATTCGGTGGAGTAGAGCAAAAAGAACACCTCAGAAAATTACTTTATCCATTTATCCTGAGGCGCACAAAAGAGCAGGTAGCAAAAGACTTGCCTGCAAAAACCGAGACGATTTTATTTTGCGAAATGGAGGAAGATCAACGCATGATCTATGATGCTTACCGAAATGATTTTCGGGCTAAAATTCTGGGCACAATTGAAGAACAAGGAATACAAAAATCCCAGCTTACCATTTTACAGGGCTTAATGAAATTGCGACAGATATGCGATTCCCCGGCTATACTTAATGAAGAAGAAAAATTTGAAAACCATTCTATTAAACTTGATGAATTGACAAGAGAGATCACGGAAAACATCGGCAATCATAAAGCACTGATCTTTTCACAATTTCTTGGTATGCTTGCATTGATACGGGAAAAACTTACAAGTTTAGGTGTAAGGTATGAGTATTTCGATGGCAGCACAGCAGCACCTGATCGTGAAAAAGCAATTCAGAGTTTTCAAAATGATGATGAAGTGCGGGTTTTCTTAATATCATTAAAAGCCGGAGGTGTAGGATTAAATCTTACCGCGGCAGACTATGTGTATATTGTAGATCCCTGGTGGAACCCCGCAGTAGAACAACAAGCCATTGACCGTACACACCGCATTGGACAAACAAAAAACATTTTTGCATACCGCATGATCTGTAAGGATACTATTGAAGACAAGATTATACAATTGCAGGAAAAGAAACGCTTACTTGCAAAAGAGCTGATCGCTGACGATGCTACATTCGTAAAAGCATTAAGCAGGGAAGATGTGGAGTATTTGTTCAGTTAATGCCTGATCAAATCATTACCCATATTATAGTGCTTGCAAAACCTTATATAGCCGAATTTACCGATTGATTAGAAGGCTTAGAGTGAACAGGTTGCATTGATTTTACTATACCTTCTGCAGGTGCAGCTGATCTTGTTTCATAATATTTTTTCAAAAAATCCTGTTTAGAATCCCGGTAGGAAGAAACAGCACCCAGCCTGTGTAATATCCAGATATAGATCCATGCAAGGTCTATCTGGTGCCATAAAAAACCTGCACGTGCACTGGCAGGGTAGAGGTGATGGTTGTTGTGCCACTCACCGGCCAATAGTCCCGGTCTTGATTGATTGATAGATAAATTGCTTCTGTCAAAATCAATTCCATCAACATGCTTTACTTCGCCTTTACCATGCCCTGTATAATTAAATGCCCGAACAAGGACGAACCACAACATAGCAGCGCTGAATAAGGCACATGCCAAACCATGTCCGCCGATCAGGTAAAATGCAGTGTACCAGAAAGACCAGTTGAGCAGCCAAAGACCAATGGTATATTGAGGTGTAGAGATGGAACCCCATTCTAAATATTGCGCATACGTATTTACCTGCACGCCTGTTTTACTTAAAAAATGTGCAGCTTTTCTGTAATCACTTTCACTCAGTTCTTTATTGATACTTTGATGGTTTACATCTGACAGCATACAATACATAAAGCCACCGCGTGGATTATAAGGGTCACCTGGTATGTCGGATTTAGCATGGTGCACATGATGCGATACTACATATATTTCTTCAGGGAAAGTTCTCAGCACAAGGTTCTGCGTAATAAACCGCCAAACCGGACTGCTGAATGTATAGGCTTTGTGTGTACAATAGCGATGAAACCAAATGGTACCATGTGTACCCATAATGATCATACTATAAACAATGATAGCGATCACCAGCTTCCATGAAAAGTATTGGGTAAGAAAAACAATAAAAAAAGGAAGCATACACACAAGCATGAACACCTGAATGAATGGAATCCAGTTTTTTTTGCTTTTAAAAATATTGATTCGAAGAAGCACTTCTGAGAAAAGTTGTTTCAATGTAGGAACAATCAATTCGCCCTTTTCATTTTTCCAGCCATAAGAAGGAACCTGGAGTACATCATCTATAAATGCCATAGAATAAAAAGTATAAGGTTTATAAAGAATAAAAGATGAGGTGAATAATGTTTATATGATCCGCCGATCTTTCTGATCTTTTTCACTATACACGAGATTACTTTTTTAAAGCATACTCATGGATGGGATGACGAATTTAATCCTTTTAGCCATTAGGGCTTTATGATGGGTAATATTTTAACTATTGATGCAAAGCATTTGCATCATGGTTAGGATGTA
>Ga0183260_10001123_pt1 | contig 22704 bp, 20 predicted proteins | sample AntDrymUQ4972206_2_FD_129768 | JGI IMG/M metagenome (GOLD analysis project Ga0183260, IMG submission 129768) | Polar desert sand microbial communities from Dry Valleys, Antarctica - metaG UQ497 (22.06) (version 2) (version 2) | ecosystem: Environmental > Terrestrial > Soil > Desert | place... | reverse complement strand
TATTGGTTTTTTGGATAACCTGTCACATGAAAGCAAAGAGAGGACAAGCAATTGATGCACTGATGGCCATAAAGCTGTTTGGTAGTAATTACGCAAGAGATCTTATGTTTACGACTATAGGGCAAACCCAAAATATTGGTGAACTATACATTAAACTTGGTTTTCTACATTGTCAGATGGAATATTCATAACCGCAACTGATACCGGTGTTGGAAAAACGCTTATCTCAGCATCCTTGGCATGGAAATTGTCGCAACGCAATGATAAAGTTTGTATAATGAAGCCTTTTGCAACCTCAAATAAAATTTTTTCTAAAAAATTTTATTCCAAAGACCTGTACTTGTTATCCAAATCAATTGGTTTAAAAGAAGATCAAAGTTATTTGAACCCTTATTTCTATAAGCTACCCACATCACCATACATGGCAAGTAAGCTCTTAAAAACAAAACCGCCAAATATCATGATTGCTCTTAAAAAATTTTCACATTTAAAAGAAAAGTATAACTTTATTGTTGTTGAGGGCATAGGTGGACTAATGGTTCCAATTAACCAAAAATACAACTTGGTTGATTTTGTCAAGTTGACAATGCTACCAGTAATTATAGTAACATCTCCCCGGATAGGGACTATAAACCACACATTATTGACGATTCAAAAATGCAAAGATTACAAGATACCTATAAAAGGAATAATATTTAACAAAATGCCAGAAAGGCCAAACATTGTCGTAAAATCCACCCCATCATTTATAGAGCGATTAACAAAGATACAAATTTTGGGAACAATACCATATTATAAGGGTTTAAGGTACAATTCCGATACCTTTAAGAAAATATCCGATCAAATCAACGATATAGGATAACGATTATCAATGCACTGCCATGCTTCTAGATTTTCCCTAGTTTTTTAACATATTGCTTATAAGCGTCCAAATATGATTTTTTGTCCCCTATATCAATGAATCCCTCATTTTCCACAACGAACGCCTTAACTTGCTTGTTTTGGCTTATTGATTCTCTTACAGCATCATCCATTCCGAAAGGAATAGAGTTGGGTATAAAATCCAAAAAACTTTGTTCAAATACATAACAACCTATATTTATCAATCCGGCGATTTCAGGCTTTTCCCTCCAATCAGTAACAAAATTGTTTTTGTCTGAGGAAACATCTATAAACCCGTACTTTAATTTGGTTTTATATTTCGCAAGGGCCATGGAAATATAGGCATTGGAATTTGTATGGTTATCAATCATCCTATCTAGGGGAAATTCGTATATGGAGTCGCCATAAAGGCAAACAAAGGTTTCGTTCAAATATTTGGCCGCCGTTTTTAATTGACCAGCAGTTGCTAAAGGTCTTTCAGACCTGGCATACCTGATCTCGATACCAAATCGAGAGCCATCTTCAAAATAGTCCTCTATGGTCCTGTGCAAATAGCTAACGCAAAGTATTATTTGGTCTATTTTTCCAGAATTGGACAACCATTCAACAAGGTATTCTAACAACGGTTTATTGCCTAGTGGCAGCATTGGTTTCGGTATAAAAAAAGTATAAGGCTGTAATCTAGTACCAAGACCTCCTGCTAAAATCACGGCTTTCATAACAGTTTATAAAAAAATAAATGTTATTTAAAACATTAGTTACAATTTAGTTTAGAAATGATGATTTTAACTTTGTCAATGATTTCAAATGGATTTTTCCCGAAAATTATAATCATTGGCTCCTTTCCATGATCACCATGATGAAACACAACTTCGGCTTTGCTTGATTTTTCCATTGCATTTTTAACGCCCCAGCTTATTGTAAAGCCTTCTCTATCTTTGTTTTCAGGTTTCTCTTCACTTCTTGAATACTCTGAACATACAAAATTTGCTTTACAAATACCTAATATTTTTTTGGAGTTTCTAATGTTGATTGCTGAGCGAATTAGGTGATTATATTGGTATGCCGAAATGACGGCATTAGAAACATGACTTGATGCGCCAAATTCCACAATATTTGGGCTCCTAACTTTGGTTCCAATGGTAGTAATTCTACCAACCACCCCTGCAACATCCATCATGTTTTTTGGGTTTTCCAAAGAGTAAACAAAATTTGTTTTGGTCTCTGGGATCAAAAGATAAAAATCCTTTAGTTCTTCTAAAACTTTTACACCCTTATACAATGACGTGAATACTTTATACATTGCTGAATTTGCATACAAATTCACTAGGGGATTTGTTACCCCTATACCGTCTCCAATTTTAATAACATTCATCAAACCTTCCTTTACGTAGTCATTAGCTAAGAAAAAAGATTCCTTAATTCCATAACCTTTAGCTAAGAAAGATGCCAAAGATGATGAAAAATTACACCCCGTTCCATGAGTTTCAGCAATTTTCAGTCGGTCATTGTACAATTTAGTTATGTTATTGTTTTCTTTTTCTATCAAAATATCTAATACTTTTTGGTTTTGATTTGGATCATGCCCACCTTTGATTATTACATTGTTGGATCCGAGATTCAATATTTTATATGCAGCTTCAATTATTTCTTTTTCGGATGATATTTTATCTCCAATCAATGTCTCTGCTTCAGCTAAATTTGGTGTAATCACAAATGAAAGCGGAATGATTTTTTTTTTAAAAACGTCAATTGAAGAGTCCCTAAGAAGTTTAATCCCTGTCCCAGAGATTAAAACAGGATCCAAAACTATTGGAATTTTCAGAGGGTTAAGAATATCATATACTATTCCAATAATTGAATCATCATACAACACCCCAATTTTGATAATGTCGGGTTTGATGTCTTCCAATGTTGTTAAAAGTTGATTTTTAAAGAATTCCGGCGGTATAACAAATACATCTGAAACAGTTTTTGTGTTTTGTGCAGTAAGTACAGTTATTACAGTTGTAGCATAAATTCCTAACGCCGAAAACGTTTTGATATCGGCTTGTATTCCAGCTCCGCCAGAGGAATCACTTCCTGCGATAGTTAAAGCTTTTATCAACATAAATCGGAACAGGGTAAATTATGATTATAACCCTAAAATTTGTTTTAAAAGGCCTCTATAGTCTACTTTTTGTTTAGAGCTACCCGGTGCGGGCAATTCAAAAATCAAAGGAATTGGTTTTTTTGCCCTTAAATCAGTTAATTGAGACCTGATTTCCTTTCCAAAATCATCGCTTAAGAGGATCAAACCGATTTCACCATTGTTGCTGTTTATTTTTACCTGTTCCAAGGCTTCTGAAGGTGAATCTATTTGAATTCCAAAAACACCAGCTAATTGAAAACTTGTAATAAAAACACGACTGCCTATTGCAACTACTTTCAATTTTTATAATAATCTCTTTGGTGGTCTTTTTTAATCTTTTGATAAAAATCGTAAAAAAAACTGATTTGATTGTTTTGGATCCATATTTACAGTAGGTTATATTTGTTAAAAATAAAGTTGGTAGTTGACATTTCAATAAATTGTTTTTGAAGTTTTTTCTTATTAAATTAACATATGAAAGAAACAATTGATATAGTTTGGGTATTTGAAAAGATATAACTACAAGGTATTTATGCTATTTCAAAATTTGCTAAGGTATCTTGACAAAAAGAGCTAGAAATAACATAACTGTTAAATATGCTTACTAATTCAATTTTTTTGAGTATTATTGAGCAAACCGATGGATCTTGGTAGTCTGAAAGTTGGATCTTATATAATTATTGATGGGGAACCTTGCAGAATTGTTTCATATGATCATAGCAAACCCGGTAAACATGGCTCAGCAAAAGCTAGGGTGGCAGCTATTGGGGTTTTTGATGGATCGAGACACAGCATGGTATCACCAGTTTCTGCAAATGTTGAGGTTCCGCTCATAAATAAAAAAACCGGGCAAATAATATCCTTATCTGGTCAAACTTTGCAGATAATGGACCTCGAGACCTTTGAAGTGTTCGAAACATCTGCTATAGAAGATGAAATTCGAGACAAAATAAGCCAAGGCAGCGAGGTAGAATACTGGAAGGTACTTGACAGGGTTAAAATAGTTAGAGCCAAAGGCTAATTGCATAATGTATCATCACTTGAATTTTGCAAATAACATTGGAAAATAATTGTAAATTTTGCATTTATATCATCGGTAATTTTCTTGATATTTACTCACTGTACAAAACCGTTTTTCGACGAGAATGCTATTCAGTTATGCTTTGAGTGTTTACTTTCACAATTTGTTTTCTATACGTATTTTTAGTTGATATTATTGTTGTTAATGTTATTGTAATTGTTGTAATCAATGAATTTGTTTTAATTATTTTATAAAATAGTAACTGAATAGTGTGGAATTAAGCATTGCACATTGTTTTTTTATAAGGGCATGGAAATAATCTTTACGGTTCAAAACTATCTTGATATGGTTTAATATTTGCTATAGTCGATGCTAATACTCATTTAACAGAGGTATCGGAAAAAAACATACAAACAAATTCAAATCTATATATTGCAAATGCCATATACGGTATTTTTTCCCTAATACCATGTAAATATTTCAAATGAATAATTAGTATCGGGTATTGATTTATACAGTGTTGTGCCTAAAATATGATCAATTTAAATAATAATTAACTTTAATATTATTTGATTGCAACAAGAATCGAAAATTAAATTTGATGTAAAATTACCATTAATATTAATTCATACTCCATTTGGTTTAAAATTTTTTGATAACATTGCACGTACAAGGGCAGCAAAATTTTATGCCAAATTTACTACATATTTGATGCCCCTTATAACCGGTCTAGCCTTGTTTTTGATATTAGGTGCAATCATTACACTTTTTACAAGTGAGATTGTTCGAGAAGGTGCAAGAGGTATAGGACCACAGTCTAACTTGCTGATACCGGGATTAAACCCTTATCTGCCAATCGCTGAAGGATGGATAGCTTTGGTACTAACAATAATAGTTCATGAGGCGGGGCATGGAATAGTTGCCCGAGTATATGGGGTCAAGGTTGAATCCACAGGAATTGTACTGTTTTTAGGTCTACCCATTGGTGCATTTGTTAATATTGAAAGAGATGAACTTGATAAGATATCCATAAAACAAAAAAGCTCTATTATGACTGCAGGCCCTATGAGCAATATAATTTTAGCAGGTGTATCATTATTTTTAATGTTTTTGATAACATCTAGCTTAACTATATCCCAGCCAATAAATCCAAATATTTTTGGGGTGTCGGTTACAACTATAAACCCAAACTCACTAGCAGAATCTTTAGGATTAACGAAGGGTTCAACTATTCAGCAAATTCAGAATAACGAAATTAGAAACCCAGCAGACTTGAATGAAAATTTGGGTGGCAATTTAGGCAAAACTGTGTCTGTTACGTGGTTAAATGAGAACGGGGAAAAAGTCGTCAAACAAGCCACATTGCCAAACGTAAGGGAACCCGGTAAGGGGATATTGGGCGTTACAGTTACCGAAGTTTCTGATCCAAAAAAAGTATTGGACAGATATAATTCATTATTTGTTTCAAACCCCCTTGCATTACTAGCACCTCCGACAATGGCACAGGGAGTTATTCCATTTTCATCAATGATGCAAGAAAAATATTCATCCCCCATATTCGGATCTTTTTTTTCAATACCTGCAAACCTGCTTTTTTGGTTATGGTTTATCAACTTTAATGTTGCAATATTTAATGCGTTGCCAATAGGACCATTAGACGGAGGTCAACTATATAACGCCATAATCAACAAGAAAACGGAAAAAAGAAAAGGTATTCTAAGGCACAGCTCAAAGATTCTTACATACAGTATGATTGTAATTGTAGCGTTGGCATTTGTAGTTCCTTGGTTAATGCGATAGCATTAATTTTTTGTGGATTACAAAACCCTCTACTTATAATTACAATAAACAAATGGTTTTTTTTATTTTTTGTAAATAGTTCCTGCAGGAATCATGGAATTTGGGGGTATTTTCCTACCAGGCAATATTATTACTGATGCACCTATCGAACTATTGTTAGAGACCACGGCCCCAAAATGATTTTTTCCCGTGTCCTCCAGTTTTCCATCTATGACATATTGAACATTATTGCGTGTTAATAAAACATTTGCAGTCCCAGAGTATCCGCCAAACCAGACGTTTTTTCCAATTAAACTATCCAAAATGACATTATGATGAGATATTTTTGCATTACCTGCGAAATAGGATTTTCCAATTTCACAATTAAACCCAACATTAGTATTATGTTCAAGTACGCTATTCCTTACAAGAGAACCCATTCCTATAAAGCTTCCTTTTCCAATATATGCAGGACCTTTTATTTTCACAAAGTCATCTATTACAACACCATCGTCAATAACACACGGGCCATCTATTATGGCGGACTTTGCAATCTGTGATCTATTTGAAATAACGGTTCTTTTTATTTCGCTTTTCAGCAGGTTGTTAATCATCTCTAAAAAATTCCATGGATGAAGGAACCTTTGGAACTTTAATTTCTTTACCGAGGAATTGCTTTCAAGTATAACATCACATGGTAAAAATAAAGTATTTTCATTAAGATCTAATATCTTTTTATTTAGGTTAATAGTGTTTTTATTTAAACTATTTTTACATCCAGAATGGGAATTTACAGAAACACCCTCATTAGAATCATCACAAACCGAATTTGTATTTACAAGTTTTTTATGAATCAGCCTATCGATTTCCTCTGTTGCAAATTTAAATGAAGAGCTAATAATCGGTGCCAAAAACTTTAACTCTGCTGGAATCAATATTTTTTCAATTTCATATAATGAGTTAAGTATGTTTAAGTTTCTAGTTATAATGGGGGTCCCAAAAAGGCCCAGCAAACAATTAGAAGTAACGCCATCCTCAATTTCGGAGGCATCATAATCAAGGAAAGAACAGGAAGTGGCAGAAGATCTTTCCAACACAATTTTCATCATATGTTTGTTTTTTTTCTAACGCTACTATTATTAAATCTTAGTAAAACATATTTAAGAATTTTTTTACAGTAAAATCATTAAATATATGAGATAGAAAAAAAATATTGATCAATATTTATGTTTTGAGATTTTTTTAGCCTCAACTAAATCCAGAAAATAGAAAAGATATGTCCTTTCGTTTATCTTTAACACCCATGGGATAAATGATTCATTGTGGGTTCTGTGGGATATTTCGAAGCCATGTTTTTCGATGGTTTTTCTTATCAAAATATCATCCATTTTTGGCTCATAAACATTTTCGCGATTGTAGTCATATGGTGAGGTAATTATAAAAGTACAGTGAGGTTTAAGGAGATTATGAACCTCTTCTAATAACTTGGTTAATGAAACAAATTCAATAACGTTTAGGCCGAAAACCAAATCAAATTTTTGGTTTTTGAAAGGCAGATTCAATATGTCTGCAACTATAAATTCCGTATTTGTTATCCCTTGATCCATTGATTTTTTTCTTGCCTCTCTAATAAATGAAAAAGAAGTGTCAACCCCGAATACAAATGCAAACTTTTTCGCAATTTCCAAGGTAGATAAACCCAATGCACACCCTAAATCCAATCCAATTCCTTCAGGATTGAAAATTACGTTTGAAGCTAGTTTTCTGTAAATATCCGAGGGTTTGATTTTCCACCTTAGCAGATGAAGAAACTTATCACTTTCAAAATTTTCATTATGTAGCCATCTGTAACTTTGAAAATACAGTCCGTCATTTTCATAGTTATTGCCTGTAATGTTTTTTTTTTCGATGCCTTTGGCAATATCCTTAAGATAACCTTTTAGTCCATCACTTTTTACCTCTAAAATCCACTTTCCAAATGTCATCATTCTTTCAGAGCAGTAATCGACAAAATTATGTACGATTATAGCTACACCGTCAATAATGGGGTATTTTTGAAGGCATTCATTGCATATTAGCATGCCTTCCTTGCATTCATTGTTGTTTGGTGGTTCCGCAATATAACTTTCTAAACTAAGATAAAATTTTTTATCCTTGTGATTTATACATGTTAAATGATTATTGGATGTTAGGTTTATTTTCAATATAAATTATTTTAAGTAAAGTATTATAGATGTTTGTTTGGCGTAAAATGCAATTCAAACTAAAAAAGATAAATTGTTTTATAGTTCAATATGTGGGGCAAATATTGCATATAACTCATTTATTAGGGATTTATTTGTAATTAAAACCCATAAAAAAATTTTGCTTTTTGCATGGCTTTGTTGGGTATTTTCCGACAGTCCACAAACCGTCCTATCGTGGTAATGGGGATTTAACTTTAGTGTTGATGTATTGTTGTTATTCCTTATAAATGGACTGACCGTCCCACTAGGGATTTCTAATGTGGTTAACTGATAGTTAATATAAATAGCAAAAGGGTGATTTCTAAAGAAATGGCATAAATCGGAGGTTAGTTTTTTAATAGGTTCGTTGACTTTAGCGTTTTCAATACCAGCCAAATAAAAAATAAAATGACTTAAATGGCCTATAATAAATAAACAAAAAAATCTTTATATTGCATTAATAAACTTTAGACATGAGCAATAACGAAAATAATAGTCAATCAGACTACAATAAAAATTTAGTGTTTTTCAAATACAAATCACTTGAAGATATGCTAAAAGTCATCTTATACTCATCTCAATCACCAATAGGCTTGATCCCTATGCTCTATCACACCATTAAGAACAATAAAGAGGTTTTATTTATCCAAACTGGAAATATAGGTGGATCAACAATACATTATTTTATCCCATCTGAGGGAATCTTAAAGAAATATATTCAATTAAAAAGACTAACTGGTGAATTTAATTTTGTTGATCATATTGGATTAGATACGCTTTCTATATATGTGCCAATACTGGAGTTGGACGAAGCCAACATTCCTTTTCCAAAGTATTAATAAATCAATTAATTTTTTTCCATACAGTAAAACCCTTATGGTCGGTCAATTCAACATTGAATTTAGCATAGAGTTCCTTTCTTATACCATCGGCTTCCTCATAGTTTTTAAGATTTCTAAAAGTATTTCTTTTTTCAATCAATTCTTGAATTTTATCTTTCTCGTCGTACGGGGCTGAAGAGATTCTTAAACCCAACACAAACATGAATTTTTCTAAAAGTTCGAAAACAAAAACGGATATTTTTTTGTCTGCAACATCTATTGAAAAAATGTTATTTATCTTGTTGATAAATTTAAAAAAGGATGTTAATGCATTGGAGAAGTTTAAATCATCATCTATAAAATTTTCAAATTCTTTATAAAATTCACTGCAGTCGCTTTTAAAAGCAGCACAGTTGAATTGAGGGCTTGGAGTATATTGTAGATTATTATCAATTCGGTACCTTAACTCATGGTATGCATTATCTATTTGTCCCCACTTTGTTTTGATTTTGTCAATATTCTCTTCAGAATAGTCAAGAGGTTTAGAGTAGTGAGCAGACAGACAAAACAAACGTATAATGTGTGGGTTGGTTTTTTTTAAAAGTTCAGATATCAAAACGGTATTCCCTATAGATTTGGACATCTTTTCTGATTCTATGGTAACCATACCTACATGCACCCACGTTTTTGCAAATGATTCATCATACAGTCCTTCTGATTGCGCTATTTCATTTTCATGGTGAGGAAAAATTAAATCTTGACCCCCACCATGAATATCAAAGTTATGTCCAAGGTATTTTATTGCCATTGTAGAGCATTCAATATGCCATCCGGGCCTACCCAATCCCCAAGGGCTGCTCCATACTGGATCAGAACCATGGAATTTCCATAATGCAAAATCTCGAGGATCATCTTTTGTTTCATCAATTTCAATGCGGGCACCTGCTTCTAATAAGTCACTTTTTTTATTAGAAAGCTTACCATAGTTGGAGAACGATTTTACCGTATAATACACACCATTTGACCCCACATATGCTTTATTTTTTTTTATCAATCCATCAATGAATTCAATGATGTCTTTGATGTGTTCTGTAACCTTTGGATATGCAGTAGATCTAATTACATTTAAGGCATCAAAATCACTGAAGTAACTTTTTATATATTTTTGCGAAATGAGGTCGAAAGTGGTTCCTTCTATTTTGGCCCTATTGATTATTTTATCGTCAATATCGGTAAAGTTTTGTACAAGTTCAACTTCAAAATTTCTAGATAAAAAATATCTTCTGAGAACGTCAAAAACTATGATTGTTCTTGCATGACCAATATGGCAATCATCATAGACTGTCACCCCACACAAATAGATTTTAATCTTGCCATCTGGTAAAAGAAAGTCTTCTTTTTGATTTGTAAGGCTGTTAAATAGTTTCATTAGAAATGGGTTTAGATTTCTCCGGATAATTACTAAATGTCAAGGTAAATTTCATTTTTTCTAATCTCCAGGTTAAATGTCGTCAATTTAACACCCTCAAGGTAATCCAGCAATTCACCAGTTCGTATATTGTAATGCCAAAAATGCAATGGACACTCTACCACTTCACCATCTATTTTTCCTGGTGCAAGCGAGCCGTCTTGGTGTCGGCACAATGCTTCTATTGCATAATATTTGTTATTTGATAAAAATAATGCTATTCTTTGACCATTTATATTTACTTCTTTTCCGTTTCCTTCTTTGATTTCGTTTTTATTTGCGATTTTTACCCACGTCATTTAATGGAAATATAGTTATAGATTAAAAATTATTAAATGTTTTTTAAGGCGTGTTGAGTAATTTCATAGTTAAATTAAAATTCTATCGATATTACTAGTAAAGAAAAGAAAGAAATCTTATGGATAATTTATCATTTTATAATAAGAGGAATAACGAGCCCGGTTTTGGTTTGGATAACAATTGTAAATCACCTGACAATGATTGTGGATATGATTTACAATCAGATAAAGATAAACCGGGCAAAACACCAAAAAAAAATCCATACAAAATAAAAGATAAGAAAATAATATTGACTTCGGCATTGCCATATGCGAATGGTGAGATACATTTGGGACATATTGCCTCCACCTATTTGCCCGCAGATATTTTTACCCGGTTTATAAAATTAACAGGTAACGAGATATATCACATATGTGCAACAGATGATTTTGGGACTCCAATCCTTATAAAATCAGAAAAAGAAAGCAAGACTCCTCAAGAATACGTTAAGATCTGGAATGAGAAAGACAAAAGGGATTTTGAATCTGTTGGAATCGTTTTTGATTTCTTTTATAAAACAAGTTCAACTGAAAATATAGATTTTGTTCAATATGTTTTTTTAAAGTTATATGATAACAACCACATTGTAGAGAAACCAATTGTTCAGTTTTTTTGTTCTTTTGATAACAAATACCTGCCAGATAGATATGTTGTTGGAAAATGTCCATTTTGTAAAGCCGATAACCAATATTCTGATTTGTGCGAGTCTTGTGGAAGGGTGCCCGAGGAAATACTGGAGCCAAAATGTGCAATATGCGGAAATGAACCAGTGAAGAAAAAAAGCAATCACTATTTTTTCAAATTATCCGATTTTTCGAAAGATTTAAAGAATTGGTTATTAACAAATGAAAACCTTCAACACGATATTGTAAAATATGTGTTAAACTGGATTGAATCAGGATTGCAAGACTGGGATATAACCAGAGACCTTAGTTGGGGTGTTCCCATACCAAATCTGAACAATTCTGAATCCACGGAAATAAAGGTTTTCTATGGTTGGTTTGATAATCATTTGTGTTATATATCGTCACTCTTAACATTCGCTTCTAATGTTTTAAAAAAAGACGGGAAAAAGTTATGGAATGAATCGGAGATATACCATTACATTGGGAAGGACATAGTGTATCATCATTATTTGTTTTTGCCTTCAATACGAATAGGAATTGATAATGAATACAAATTACCCGATAAAATAATTACAAGAGGTCACCTTTTATTTCAAAATAGAAAGTTATCAAAAAGTAAAAATTGGTATATAGGCTTGGGAGAGTTTGTTAAGAATTTCAATCCGGATTATCTTAGGTTTTACTTTGCATCAATCATCCCATATTCCCAATCAGACATTAATTTTGATTGGGATAATTTTCAAGAAAAAATAAATAATGAACTCATCTCCAATATTGGAAACTTCATTAATAGAACACTTTCTTTTACAAAGAAACAATTTAATTGTATTGTCCCATCACCGGCTGAATTTGATGAAGCGGACAAACAGGCCATATCAAAAATTGAAAATATAGCATATGAAATTGGTGATTTGTTATATAACAATAATATCGACAGAGCCATCAAGAGTATTTTACAATTTAGTACATTTTTCAATCAATATTTTCAAAACAAGCATCCATGGAAACCAAAAGATACCTCAAACAATGCAATATGGATTTCCGTAAACGCAACAAGAGCTTTGGCAATCATGCTTTATCCGTTCATACCTTCATCTGCAGAGAAGATTTGGCATCAACTAGGCTACAATGACAAATTATCAATACAAAATTGGTATTCTGCATCTGAAATATTTCTTGAGAACGGCCACACACTGAATCAGAACATAGAGCCATTGTTCAAAAAAATAGAAAAAGAGGACATTGACAGGCAAAAACTAACTGTGGTAAAATCATAGGCAATACCTACAATATCATATCCAATTCTAATTTTCTGTTACCGTTGAGTTTTTTTTCCAAAAGCAAAACTTCATTACAAAATGTAAAATGCATTATAAATCTTTAATATGATTACAAATTGGGATTAGTTCTTCTTATAAGGATTTTGCAGTTTGAAGACTCGCTATCCAATTTTCTTGTCTTTGCGCCATTTTTCTTTTATAAATACGCATATCAAAGCCAGACAAAAAGAATTCTTTTTGTAAAAAAAAATCAATCCTAAATTTGCTTATTGTCATACCAGATTCTATAATTGTTGTAACAATTAGATACAATTCAATTCCTTGCCATATTTGGTAAATCAGCAATATTACATGACGTTTGATTGATTATTTCTGAAATTCAAAAACAAAAATTCTATTTAGGTTTTAATAGAGCTAGTTTATACCAATTATTTTCATCAGAAAATTCCTTTTCCATTGAAAAACCCGCCCTCTTTATGATTCCTTCAATATCATCTAAACTATATTTATAGGAATTTTCTGTATGAATAGCCTCATTTTTTTCAAAGTAAAATTGTTTATTCAAAGAAGAGATGAAAACCTGTTGTTTTTTGTTAGATAAAATATGCATTTCTATTCTTTTTTTGTCTTTATTGTAAAAAGAATGGTGAGAAAAGTTATCAATACTGAAGTTTCCTCCTAACTCCTTGTTTATTCTGTTGAGCAAATTTAAGTTAAACATCGAAGTAACACCTTCATTATCATTATATGCACTTTCCAGCAAGGGGACATCTTTTTCGAGATCAAACCCGATTAGGAGATAATCGCCATTTTTAATTTGAAGTCTTATATCCTTTAGAAAATTACGCGCATCACCAATCTCAAAATTACCGATACTCGACCCCAAAAATATTATTAACCTGCAAACACTTTTGATTTCAACATTATTCTCAAATAAAATGTTGTTACAATGGTTAATCCCATTTATATAATCATCTGGGATCCCTTTAACAATAACATTTGAAAAGGATTTTTGAAGGTTCGTGACAATAGAGTTCAGAAAGTCAAAAGATATGTCTATTGGAAAATAATATAGTTGATTTTGCTTTTTCATTATTTCGGTAAATAAAAATTTGGTTTTTTTTGAACTACCACTACCTAACTCTATTAAAATAATTTCTTTGGGTATATCCTTTATTAGTTCATTTGCATGGATATCTAGTATTTTTATTTCAGTTCTAGTAAGATAGTATTCGGGTTGCACGGTAATCCTTTCAAATAATTCTGAACCAACGGCATCATATAGATATTTTGAAGGGATGGATTTTTGTATTGGATCACTTAAACCTAACAATACATCATTTTTAAACTCATTTTTACTTTTATCTAAAAACAACTTTTATTTTTTTGGAAAAATACACATATAAAGATTTTTGGATAATTACCAAAAATCTAAAAATATTAGAATTAGTGTATATTACTTCACTTTAACTTGTATCTAAATTTATTAATAGTAATCAGTTCTTTATAGGAGCCAAACACCGTTGGGTCAACTTTATCTAGAATGGATTCATTCTCTATTTCTTCTTTAGTTTCATATTTGTTGATTATTTTATAACTAGAAGTTCTTTGGGCAGGAATTTTACCTATAGAACTAACAAGTTTTTTCATTTCTTTAGGTCTTAATATTTGTCCATACAGGGAACCAGCAGATGTAGATATGCTTTCATTTATCAGACACCCTCCTAAATCATTTGCACCTGCACATAACATAATTTGAGACAACTTTTGGCCTTCTTTTACCCATGACACCTGTATATTTTTTATAACTTGGTTAAAGAAGATTCTAGATATTGCATGCATTTTCAATACTTCAGAACCCTCTGCACCTTCTCTTAAGTTCGGCATTAATCCTAAATTATACATCGGAGATTCAGTATGAATAAAACTTAATGGGACAAACTCTGTAAAATGATTTGTTTCTTTTTGTATTTTTCTTAGTATGTCTAAATGTTTTACTATATCGTCATATGTTTCCAAATGACCATACATAATAGTAGATGTGGTTGGAATGTCTAACTTATGTGCGGTTGTAATGACGTTAATCCAGTCTTTTACAGATATTCGACCGGGTGATATTTTGTTTCGAATTTCCTGAACAAGTATTTCTGCAGATGTTCCAGGTAAGCTTCCGATACCAACTTCCTTTAACATTTTTAGGTATTCGTAAACACTTGTATTTGTTTTCACAGACGCATAAAGAATTTCTTCAGGGGAGAAAGCATGAATGTGTATGTCAGGCAACTCTTTTTTTATAGCCTTACATATGTCCACATATAGATATCCATCCATGTTTGGTGGCAATCCTGCTTGAATGCATACCTCTGTTGCGCCATATTTCCAAGCCTCTTTAGCTCTTATAACTATTTCCTCAATTGGTAAAATATAACCCTCCTCTTGCCTAAAATCCCGACTAAAGGCACAAAATCCACATTGCTTTATACATACGTTTGTAAAATTGATATTCCTATTAACTACATATGTTACAGTATTCCCATTTTCCCTTCGTCTTAGTTCATCAGCTATTAATGAAATAATGGATATTTCCACATCTTTGCTGTTGAATAACTTTAGGGCATCAGAAATTGTTATTTCCCTATTGCTTAAAGAATTATCTAATATGACTGAAATTTCAGGATCAATGTTTTTTAATATAGTATCGATATTCATGTTGTGTATTCCCCTTTAACTAATCCAGAGTTATCTATTAAATCTTCAATGTACTTTTTAAGACTCATAGGTACAAAATTGCTGTATTTATGATAGTTGTTTATGAATTCTGGATAAATTGGTAATCTTGCCCGTAAAGTAAAACCTTTCATTTTGGTTATTTTTGCAATATCTTTTATTGTAGGCCATGGATATTCAGGGTTAACATAATCTGGCGTTAAAGGCGAAATCCCGCCCCAATCATTAATTCCTGCATCAATATACCCCGAATATATTTTCGGGCTTAGGTTAGGTGGAACCTGAATGCTTATATTCTTTAATAGTATTCTGGCAGTTGCTATGCATTTTAAAAAATAATCATTTGAAGGTGGAACATCGTTTTCCATATTGGTTCCGATCTTGGGGGAAAAATTTTGTATTATTACCTCCTGAATATGCCCATATTTTTTATTTAATTCATTTATAAGCAATAATGAATTAATCACATCAGACAGGCTTTCGCCTATGCCTATTAGCAAACCAGTGGTAACGGGAATTTTAAGTTCACCAGCAGAAATTAATGACTTGATTCGTACCTTTGGATTTTTGCTAGGGGCATTTTCATGAGCCTTTCCTACATTCAATAATGCCTCGCTTGAATTCTCTAGCATCATACCAAGACTAACATTTGTTGATTTTAACATCGACATTTCTTTTTTTGTTAAGCTTCCCGCATTAGTATGGGGCAATAACCCGGTTTTTTTTAGTATTTTTTCACTAACATCTGCAATTAATTCTACCAATGTTTTGTAGTTTAATTTATTTAGCCAGTCTCTTGCTTCCCTGTATTTTAATTCTGGACGTTCGCCTGTAACAATCAAGGCTTCTGTACATTTTAATTTCTTACCGGCTTCAGCGATAGATAGAACTTGAGATGGTTTTAACATAACCGAATTGTTATCGGGAGGCTCTTTTTTATAAGTACAGTATGAACAGGTATCTTTACATAGGTTGATAAGGTTAATGAATACTTTTCTAGAGTAAGTAATAATTCTTAAATTGTTTTTATTTCTTATGGATCTTGAAATTTTTAATAGATCAGTTGTATTGGTTGTTTCTATGAATTTTGTAATTTCTATTTCTTCCGGGTATCTGTTCTCAGAAAGTTTATGGAGAACATCTTGATTTTGATCTTGAATAACTTGTCGGTAATGAAAATCACTATGTCTATTCATAAATTTATATTGAATTAATAATAGGACCCTATTAATATTAAGGATTGCGCTTATTGTAATTCATATCCATTATGTTTTTAGTTTTTAACCTAACGCATCATAACGGATTAATCATAATTGAATTATTTTTATACCTCAAATACCAGATAGGTGAAAGAAAACAACACAAACAATATAAAACGAGATAAAATAACTTTTATATGAACATGCCAGCAATAAAAATAACTCTATTTGTTATTTAGATAAATGAATACTCGGTATTAATTTTATTTGATATAAAATTTTTTAAACCCAATGCATTATTACTATTTAATTATATGTCTTCAGCAATAACGCACCAGCAAGAATCCGATACAACAGGTAAAAAAATAAGGGTATTAGTAACCAAGTTGGGTTTAGATGGGCATGACAGAGGTGCGCTTGTAATATGTAGAGCTTTGAGAGACGCGGGCATGGAAGTCATTTACTCCGGCTTGTTTTGCACACCTGAACAGATAGTCAAAACGTCTATAGAGGAGGATGTTGATGTGGTAGCGATGAGTTTATTAAATGGAGCTCATCTCACGTTATTTCCCAAGGTATCAAGGCTATTCAAAGAAAAAAATATCGACGATGTTTTATTGGTTGGTGGCGGAGTAATCCCTGAATCGGATAAAAAGTTATTAGAAAAAGAGGGAATAACTGGTAATTTTGGGCCTGGAACGTCACTTAAAGATATTATAGAGCACATACAAAACAATGTAAAGAAAAAATAACCAACATAGCCTTAATTTATGTCCTCATTAGGCCACATCATTTTTCTTAAGTCTTTGCCGACTTTTTCCACTTCATGGTTTTCTACTTCATCTAACATTTTAGCAAATGCTGTTTTCCTATCTTTTCTATAACTTTCAACCCATTCTTTTGCAAACTGGCCTGATTGTATTTCATCGAGAATTTGTTTCATATTGTTTTTGGAATTTTGATCTATTGTCCGTTTGCCTCTAGTAAGACCACCAAATCTTGCGGTTTCACTGACGCGATTGTACATTCCTGTGATACCATATTTTTGTATCAGATCAACAATCAGCTTTAATTCATGTAAGCATTCAAAATATGCTATCTCTGGCTGATACCCTGCCTCAACAAGAGTTTCAAAGGATTTTATTATCATATTGTGCACTCCGCCACAAAGGTCAACTTGTTCTCCAAACCAATCGGTCTCAACTTCTTCTTTAAAACTGGTTTGTAATACACCCGGCCTTGTACTACCAATAGATTTTGCTAAAGCAAGAACCCTATCCCATGCTTTTTTTGTATAGTCTTGGTGAACTGCTACAAGGGAGGGAGTTCCAAATCCATCAAGGTACAACTCCCTAACCCTTTGGCCTGGACCTTTCGGAGCGACCATAATTATATCAACATTCTCAGGAGATACAATCCATTTCCAATGGATTGCTGCACCATGAGAGAAACTTATCGCTTTGTCTATGGATAAGTAAGGGCCAATTTCATTTTTAAATGTATTTTCTTGTTCCATATCGGGTATAAGAATATGAATTATATCAGATTGTTTTACAGATTCAGCGACTGACATAACCTTGTGACCATCCTTTTTAGCCTTTAACCAACTTTTTCCACCCGGCCTTAAACCTACAATAACATTAATTCCGGAATCCTTCATATTACACGCTTGAGCAGAACCTTGAATACCATATCCAAGAACTGCAATTGTTGAGTCTTTGATAGGATCTAGCGAAACTTCATTATCTAACCATCTTTTTGCAACCATGTTTTTAAAGTAAAAACTGGATTATATATTATATTGTGTTCAATGTTCTTTATGGATTTATGAATTCAAAAATTTGTACAACAAGTAATACGATTGATTTATATCAACATCTTTATTGATGGTGTTCCTAACTGATAGTACATATTCCTTTATAGATACATTATCCTTTTTTTCAATTTTGTCTAATAAGTTATTGAACAGTTGGCCATATTTACTAATCGTTGTTACAGATTTATCATTATCTACAAACAAAGTCAAGAAAAGAGATATATCGTCTGTTAGAATACTTTCGCTTAATAAAGATTGAATTTTAAATGTATTTCCGGATACTTTTCTTAAAAAATGTATTGGACTTTCTTCGAATTGAAATTCTTTTGAATTAGATATTTCTACTATAAATTTTGAAAACACCAAATTAATGAAATAAATCAAACTAATAATAATTGAAATAGCTAAATCATGCTTTTCAGGGCTTTTGATTGTGATTTTCTCAAATGAAGGAAAAAGACTATTTATTAAATTCTCTTCATTTTTACCTTTGTTTATATTCACAGGAATAAAAATAATTTTATTTATTGCAAAAATAGATGCGCCAGGTCCAAACATTGGATGGATGCACAATGTTGTAACATTGAACTTTATTGAGATGTTTGAAAGAACTTTGTGGATGTTAGATTTGATTGATGAAATCTCTATAATTATTGTGCCCTGTTTAAACGAAACGGTTTTGCAGGTAATTATTTTTATTATTTCGTTGACGGGAATACAGAATACAATTATATCGGATATTTTAACTGATTCGTATATATTGTTGGTAATAACAATATCTTTATCATTGATAAGCGATGTATAATCAATTTTTTTTATGTCGTAAAGAAAAATCTTATCAATCGAAAGATCGGAGGTATTAGATTTATGATTAAAATTTTTTTTCATATTCACAAAATACTCAAAGAACCATTTTCCCATTTTTCCTGCTGCCCCTATTATTAAAATTTTTCTCAATTTTCTATCAGTCACAAATTTGATGATATTAAAACTATAATGATGTTACTGTTTGATTGATTATATCTAAGCCTGTTTTCAACCTGTCCTCATCAATACATGTAGAGATTCTTATGTATTTCATATAACTGTCCCCAAATCCACTTCCTGGTGCTACGGCAACACCTTTTCTCAATAATTTTTCAATCAAAGTTAAGTCATCAATGGCCAATTCATCATTGATTTTTGCATATACATACATTGCTCCGTCTGGATGGAAAAAGTCAAATGGCATTTTCTTTAACTCAGAACAAACAAAATTAATTCTTTTATTCATAGTTTGGGCGTATTCTAAAGGATTATAAGATAATGCAGCCAAAGCACAAAACTGCATCGGTTCAGAAACAGAAGTTAAAGTCAGGGATTGAATTTTTATTAACTTATCAATCAGTTTTTTATTCTCTGAATAAGCAAATCCCACTCTAAATCCTGTCATAGAATAAGTTTTTGAAAATGATCCTATCATAATTGAGTTTTCAAATGGAATTTTCAATATGCTGGTAAATTTCCTAAAAGCAAAATTACAGTAAACCTCGTCACTTAGAACATAAAGATTGTTTTTTTCTGCTATTTTAACAATGGACTGTAGTTTTTTTTCGTCTAAAATTTTTCCCGTAGGATTATTAGGGTAATTCAAACAAATAATTTTAGTATTAACATTTATTGAATTCTCGATTGCAGAAATATCCGGATCCCAATTTTGTTCCAAACTTGACCTTATTATTTTTGTTTTAACACCCAGATAATTAGCACAATCCTTGTACGCTGGCCATGCGGGTTCAATAATTATAACTTCATCGCCTGGATGAAGTAATGAACAAAAAGTACAAAAAATTGCAAATCTACCACCAACTGTTGTTACTATATTTTGTGGATTTATTTTATTTTCTTTGGTTTCGCTTATTTGGGTTAAATATAGGGACAATTTTTTCCGGAGATCTAATATACCTGCGGTTTCAGTATAATGATACCTATGTTTATCATAAATAGACATTAGTTCCGCTTTAACTTGAGGAGGAGGGAAAAAGTCTGGCTCCCCAACTTCCATATGGATGATATTTCTACCCAAAGAATCTAATTGTTTTGCTTTATTAAATACATCCATATGAGTTTTTATTTTAACATTGGAGATAATATTTTCATAATCTGTATTGTTATCCCCATCAGATGACGATATTGGTTTTATCGAATTATTGTTATTAGTATCAGTATTTTTCAATAATGGTCTTATCTTATTCTTTTCATTGTTTTGAATAGATACCGATTCTTTTATTAGCATATTGATAATACGACCTAAAAATACAGGGTCTAATTCTTTATTGTTAGAATTATGCAGAATATAATTCTTAATTTCTTGTTCAACTTTATCGTCAACGACTCTTATTTGCAATTCGCTTTTGATTTGGCCAATTTTTTTTGCAATCTCCATTCTTTGATTAATTAGAGATATAATGTTCTGTGTCACTATTTTCATGTCTTCCCTTAAACCATCGAGTTTTTCAATAGTCATATGATTTCCCCCCCCTATCACCGATTATGCTATTCTTTTAATACCGAAGGTATTAAATTGCATTTTAGGCAATGATCTGCTAACACTATGCCAACCACACTATCAACAACAGGTGGAGCCCTAGGTACAACACAAGGATCATGGCGCCCTTTGACTTGTAAATCGGTTTCAATTTTTTTCTCCATGTCTATTGTTCTTTGAGTCATAGATATAGACGCAGCAGGTTTAAATGCAATTCTAAACTTTAGCGGCATTCCATTGGTTATGCCTCCAAGAATTCCACCAGAATTATTAGACTTAGTTAGTATTGCTCCGGAATTATTTTCTATATAAAACGTGTCATTGTTTTGAGATCCTGAAAGACTCGAACCTCCAAAACCCGAACCGAATTCAACACCTTTGACTGCAGGTATACTAAACAATCCCTTTGATATTTCCGACTCAATTGATTCAAAAATAGGTTCGCCAAGACCTGGTGGAATATTGCTCGTAGTGCATTCAATTATGCCACCAAGAGAATCGCCTTGTTTTCTTGCTAATAATATAGATTCTTTCATCTTCAATGCAGCCTCATCATCAGGACATCTAACATCATTGGAATACCTTTTATTTGACAACTCATCAAAAGACATATTTTCAGTATTACCAAAGATTTTTCCTATTGATTTAGTGTAACTAATGATCCGTATTTTTAACGCCTCACTTAAAATTTTTAATGCTATTGCCCCTCCCATTACTATGGTTGCCGTTAAACGCCCAGAAAACCTTCCACTTCCTCGGTAATCAGCAAAACCACCATACTTAACATATGCAGGATAATCTGAATGTCCTGGTCTTGGAGTGTTCTTTATTTCCTCGTAGGATCTGGAATCAGCATCACTATTCCAAATTATTATACAGATAGGAGCTCCAGTAGTAAATCCATTAAAAACTCCAGATAAAATGGATGCCTTATCAATCTCTTTTCTTTGGGTTGTTATTGCGGATTGTCCCGGTTTTCTTAAATCTAACAAAGGCTGTATGTCTGATTCGTCTAATTTTAGACCCGCGGGACATCCATCAATAATTGTACCAATACATTTGCCATGACTCTCTCCAAAGCTTGTAATTGTAAATCGATCCCCAAGGGTGTTTGCAGGCATTTTAAATTAAATTTGTAATTCCATTATATATTATTTTTAATAATTTTGAAAATGACTCATGTCACTGGTAAACTGAGTTATTTAACCAAAAATTTTAGAAAGGGGTAAATAAATAGCTCCATAGTTATATTAAATAAAAAAAAATCTCTTTTATCTACGCTAATTAAACTATTGAAGCGCCCAATCTTTTCATTTCACCAATAAATCCAGGGTATGAAACATCTGCGAATTCTGCCCCATCTATTTTAGATTCCTCAGTAGTTAAGGAAGCAATACAAAAGGCCATGAATAGTCTATGATCTTCAAATGAATTTATTGATGCACTATTGATTTTTTTAGGTGGATTAATCACAATAGAGTCTAATTCTTCTTTAACTTCTGCCCCAAATTTTATCAATTGGGTAGCGATATTTGCCACCCTATCGGTTTCTTTATACCGCGCATGCGATATTCCAGTAATCTTTATTGAATTTTTACATTTTAATGCGAGAATTGAAACTACAGGTAAAAGATCAGGAGTGTCTTTTAAATTGAATTCGCCACCGTCAAGTAACCTCGTTCCAGTAACTTTTACTTGTCCATTACATTTATCTACAATAATATCAGCACCCATTTCTTTCACTATGTTTATAATATTGGAATCCCCTTGAGGTAAGGAGAAATCTAAATTATCTATAGTCAATTCGCCATCACTTAGTATCGCAGAAGAGATAAGCAATGCTGCAGTTGAAAAATCACCTGG